>Ga0210097_1000474_pt1 | contig 14025 bp, 15 predicted proteins | sample Joice_CattailNLA_2_FD_185521 | JGI IMG/M metagenome (GOLD analysis project Ga0210097, IMG submission 185521) | Wetland microbial communities from San Francisco Bay, California, USA, that impact long-term carbon sequestration - Joice_CattailNLA_D2... | ecosystem: Environmental > Aquatic > Marine...
CCTGAATCATTCCCACCGATTCGACGAGGGAAACCCGCTTGCGGAGAAGAACACAATGCGGGTCGCCACGCTTACTGCAGCGATGATGGTGATAGAGATCGCAGGCGGCTGGTATTACAACTCGATGGCGTTGCTGGCCGATGGCTGGCATATGAGCTCGCACACTGTTGCTATGGGACTGTCGGTACTGGCTTACATTAGTGCCAGAAAATACGCCCACGATCCGCGCTTTTCTTTCGGCACATGGAAGATCGAAGTGCTGGGCGGATATACGAGCGCGGTCTTTCTGGTGATGGTGGCGGGTTTGATGGTCTATCAATCGATCGAAAGATTGATCGCGCCAAGTCCCATTTTCTATAACCAGGCCATCGCGATCGCGATGGCCGGACTGTTGGTCAACCTCGTATCGGCATGGTTGCTCAAGGATGGCCACACTCACGATCATGGGCATGATCACGGACACGGACATGGCCACCATCATCACGGCCATCACGACCTCAATCTGCGCGCTGCCTATCTGCATGTGCTTGCCGATGCGGCAACATCGGTTCTCGCCATCATCGCACTGTTCGGCGGAAAAATATGGGGGGCTGCCTGGCTGGATCCGGTCATGGGCCTGGTCGGCGCGACACTTGTTTCGATGTGGGCTTACGGCTTGTTGCGAGATACCAGCCGTGTGCTGCTCGATGCGGAGATGAACGCGCCCGTGGTGGCAGAGATACGGGAAGTCATTGCCGAATCGCCGGTCAGGGCGCAAATCTGCGATTTACATGTGTGGCGCGTGGGGAAAGGCAAGTACGCCTGCATCCTCAGTCTGGCTACGGTTGACGATGCGACACCGGAATATTTCAAGAAACAGTTGAGCATCCACGAGGAACTGGTTCATGTCTCCGTCGAGATAAACCGGGTCGGCGAACTCGGGTGGGCAACTGCTCCGTCCCGACATAACGCATAGCCGGAGTCGCAATCGGTCGTGCTCAGTTAAGCTTTCTTCGCGCCTGTATCATTTCAGACTGTTTCACGATACCGCCGCGTTTAAGCATCGCAAGATGTTTTTCCTCGCTCTGTTTTGTTATCAGCGTCAGGTAGGTAATATTCTTCTCGATCGCATCAAGGTAATAGTTTTTTTCAATGCCGTAGATTTCCTTGAAATGGAATGACAATTTTTTATTGATGCCGCCAAGATCCTTGTCCAGCTTCATATGGATCTTGTCATAGAACGCCTGGGTTTTGGCCAGCATGTCGTGAATGCTATCGTAATTCCCGAAATTGGCTTCCTCGAATTCAAGATACAGAAACAGCAGTTTTTCCAGGTAGGTGCGGTCAGCCATCTGACCGGTCAGATCGGCGCTGCTGACGATCTGGCCGAGCAGGTGTGTACGCTCATCGGGAAAGTCAATATCGGGTATGTTTTCCGCCGGATCGGTGCAGCGTATGACGAATTTCAGCTTGCTTGCCAGGCTTTCCGGGAAATCATGATCGGTTATATAGCGCTGCATGAATTTTATTCCGCGACCAACGTGTGACAAAGTGAACTGCGCACCGGTACCCAGTTCCCAGCCGATGCGCTGGGCATAGCCGATATCGTGCAACAGGGCTCCCATCAGGATCATCGTCAATTCCATGTCAGTCAACCTGGTGCCGGATACATGCACGCCGTGCATCAGTCTCGCCGCGCACAGGAACACGTCCATGGTGTGACGCAGATCATGATAAAGGGTTTTGATCTGGCAATAACCGGGATATTCGCCATGGAACAATCGCACTACATCATCAAAAGTGGATCGTGCAATGGTGAAATCATAATCAGGGTTGATGAGTCGTATGATCTCGCTCGCCTTGAGCCAGACCTGTTTCGGGTCGCTGTTGTCGAAGAGATTATTGACTTCTGCGGGTGTCGGGACATGCTTCATGACTGCAATACCAGTATATTCCGGCCGTTGAGATCAACGGCCTGTTTGGACGGTGGGGTGCAGATTGTTTTTAAGGATGATCACTCCTAATGGTGATCGGGAGGGGGAGAATCCATAATATCGCCAGCCGCCCAACCAACGATGAATACGCCTATGAGTACGCACATCATGCCAACAGCCATGTTAAATACCAAGCCGCCCAGCAACCACAAGATCGCGGCTGCAATTGAAGCCAGTATGAGTGTGCGGGATTTTGTGTCCATCATGTTTGCCTTTCAAAAGTATCTGTGGTTCGATCGTGCCTTCTGCCGGTACGAGACAAATAATACCGCAATGTGCCGGAAAAATGTGCATGGAAAATAAAATAACTGGAATAGGGGGTTATGTATTTCCGGGATATTAACGACTTGTCCTGCCGTACCCGGGATTGCGCCATCTAACACACCCGGTATCAATCCGGCTGCGCCTGCCTGTAAATCTCGGCACTGGCAAGCGTAATATTTGCTTCATCTCTTCCTCCCGCAACCAACAAGCTGCCATCCAGCAACAATGTAGCGGTGTGATAGTCACGCGGAATATCGAGACTGCCCGTATTGCTCCATCGGCCGGTTTCGGGATCATACAGCTCAGTGTCGGCGAGGCTGACATTCGCGGCATCTTTTCCGCCTGTCACCAGCACCTTGCCATCGGGCAGCATACTGGCAGCGTGGCCATAGCGAGCAGTGGCAAGACTGCCCGTCTCGCTCCATCTGTTTGTTGGATCGTATAATTCGGCGCTGGCGAGACAACTGTTTGCCGTATTTCTTCCTCCTGCAACCAGCATCTTGCCGCCATGCAAATGGGTGGTGGTGTGACGGTAGCGAGCCAAGGCGATATACGTCGCAGCACTCCATCTTTCGGTAGCCGGATCGAAGGTTTCGGCATTGTCCAGTGCACCCGTTGCATCTCTTCCACCAGTCACCAGCACCTTGCCATCGGGCAACAAAGTGGCGCTGTGGCGGTAGCGCGCCGCGGAAAGTTTCACGCCGGCACGCCAGGAGCCTGTGTTTGGATTGTACAACTCGGTACTGTCGAGCGCCTCGCCCGCCGCATCTCTTCCGCCTGTCACCAGTACCTTCCCATCCGGGAGCAGGGTGGCGGTGTGGTAGCCGCGTCCTGTGGCGAGACTGCCCGTCATGCTCCATGTACCTGTGGAAGGATCATACAACTCGGCGCTTTCAAGCACGCCCGCCATGTCATTCCATCCCCCGGTTATCAGCACCTTGCCATCGGGCAGCAAGGTTGCGGTGTGATAGCCGCGCGCAGTAACGAGGCTACCCGTTGCATGCCAGCCGGCAGTCGCCAAATTGAACAACTCTGCACTTGCCAGGCTCTCATTCGCGGCATCTTTCCCGCCTGACATGATTACATTGCCATCGGGCAGCAGGCTGGCAGTGTGGCCGTATCGTGCCACTGCCAGATTTGTCGCCGTGCTCCAAATCCCGGCAGCCGGATGATATAGCTCGCAGTTGGCAATGCTGACATTCCCGTTATTTCTTCCCCCCGCGACCAGCAAATTTCCATCGGTCAGCAAACTGGCGGTATGGCCGTAACGAGCCGCGGCGAGACTCGCCGTCTCTATCCAATCCCCGTTCGCAGGATCGTACAGTTCCGCGCTGGCCAGCGCACCCGAAGTACTGATCCCGCCCGTAACCAACACCAGGCCGTCGGGCAACAAGGTGGCGGTATGACGATAGCGTGCCACGTTCAGATTCGCGATCACGCTCCAACTGCCGGTAGCAGGATCGTACAGTTCGGCGCTGTTGATCCCGCCGATTGCATCCCTTCCTCCCGCTATCAGCACTTTGCCATCGGTCAGCAGTGTGGCGGTGTGGTAACCGCGCCCTGTTGCGAGACTGCCTGTCAAACTCCAGGTTCCTGTGGCCGGATCGTACAACTCGGCACTGGCAAGACTGCTGAACCCAAGGCCGATCCCTCCCGCCACCAGCACCTTGCCATCGGGTAGCAGGGTGGCGGTGTGATAGCCGCGCGGTGTGGCGAAACTTGCAGATTCTCTCCAGCTGCCAGTTGCCGGATCGTACAGCTCCGCACCGGGGAGAACACCCCCCGCACTCCATCCTCCCGCCACCAGCACCATGCCATCGGGCAGCAAGGTGGCAGTGTGGTAGTAGCGCGCCGTGGCAAGACTGCCCGTTTCGTGCCAATTTCCGTTGCCGGGATCGAAAAGCTCTGCGCTGGCAAGCGTACCTTCCGCACCCCATCCACCTGCCAGCAGTATCCTGCCACCGGGCAGCACAGTAACGGTGTGTGAATCGCGTGCTACTGCAAGTTCAGTCAGCTTTGACATCATCGCCCGGAGGTAATGGGTAACGCCATGAGGCCAATGTAATCATGACGAAAAACGCTAATGCCGATGTCAGGTATCGGTAAGGGTTCGGCTCGATGATTTGGATCATTGACACTTGGGTATTCCTGTAAAGCGAAAATTGGGGATTGCTTCGGTCTCATTTTCGTGGAAATCGCGACGATTACACCGGGTTCAATTTATTTCATCCGTCGGATAAGGTCAATAAATTAAAGTCGTACGCCGGGTTTCATGTTGACTATAAACTGGTCTTCAAGGCTATCGCGTGGTCAGCAGGAACAAGCTTTCCTGTAAACTGCTCAAGCCGCGTTCCCGGAAGCGCGGGTTTTTGGCAAGTACGTCCTGTTGTTCAACCAAGCGCACTTCGGCGTATCCACTGTAGAGCCTTTCTACTTCGGAATCAGTAACCGAAAACGGCGGCCCCTGCATCTCTGCCTGGGGGTAATCAAAAGTGACCAGCAGGATCTGCGTTGCAGACGGCAAGATGTCGACGAGGTGGCGTGCATAGCGCTCTCTCATTTCGGGCGGCAATGCGATCAGCGATGCGCGGTCGTACACAGCACCCACATTCGCCAGATCTTCCTTGTTCAAGTCAAAAAAATCGCCGCACAGGATGCGTATGCCGTTTGCTTCGCAGTGGTCGAATCGGCCATTGCTAGCTCGATGCGGGGAGTAGCCGTTCTCTTTGAAAAAAGCCTGAACCGCGACTTGACTCAGTTCGACACCCAATATCCGGTGTCCCTGCTCGCGCAGCCACAGCATGTCGCGACTTTTACCGCACAGCGGCACAAATACCAGACTGTTTTGAGCAAGGTGCAAAGTCTGCCAGTGCTGACACAGATAAGGATTGATCTCGTCCTGGTGAAATCCTGTTTCTCCGCGGTTCCAGCGCTCAAGCCAAAATTCTTTTTTCATGGGTCTGTTCCTGTTCTGTCCTTGCGAGTGCGATTCTACCCCCAACGAACCTCGTCGGATGTGCGGTTTCCGTTTGGTGTCTCTCGAATACGGGCCGCGTGGAATAAATCCGCATAGTTCCCGCCCATCGCACCTGAATGGAACGACATATCCCCAGTCAAAGGCCTGTTGAATCATGATGATCGCTTCGTGAAACAGTCACAATATCGCTATAATGCCGATGTACACCTGACATGAACCAGCTCAATGCACATCACCCTGCCAGGAAAAATCACAATCATTTTCATGCTGTGAATCATGGGTGACATGATCATTTCCGCCTTCTATTTCTCCGCCTCACGGCAAACTCCCCGTGTTACGGATGAGCAGTGAATCGAAAATGGTATCTGAAGGGAAAAAAGCGATGGACGCCACAGAGGACAGCGAAAGTCAGATGAGCGGGCAGGAACTGCTGCGCAAGCTGCGCTGGCTGATCTTCTTTACCTGGAATATCCCGCCGGTGTTCGGCCTTGGCTTCATCCTGATGATCGGTGTACTGAGTTCCTCGCAGATGATCGGCATACTCACGACACCACTGGAACCGGTTTATATACTGGGCTGGCTTGTCTTTTCTGTATGGTTCTTGCCGAGGCAGGTGCGGCCGCTTGCAGATTGGCTCGACAAGAAGCAAGGCAGTAGCCCCGAGGACGCCCAGCGCGCGGTGCGGCGTTTCCCCCTGGTGTTCTGGGTTACGTTCCTGATCTACCTGTTTGTTGCGCCAGTTTCGGTGATCATCGCTGCCGAAACCTACACCGATTTCATTGCCGTGCCTTATGACTGGTTCCGCATCGAACTGGTTGCGCTCATCGTCTCCATCATCGTCGGTTTGCCGATCTTCTTCCTGATATTCGATCTGTTCGGGAATGCGCTGGGTGGAATTCAACTGCAGCGGCCCATCGTGACCATCCGTACCAAGGTATTTCTGATCGGCGCGCTGGTACCACTGCTGATCGATACCATGCTGGTTCAATACTACTGGACACGCACCGGTTACTTCACGATTGAGACTTTTGGTGTCTGGCTCTTGCTCGAGGTGCTTGCCATAGGGGGTAGTTTGATCTTTGCACACAGTTTCGGGCAGTCGCTCAGTCCGTTGCAGGCGCTGATCGATTCAGCACATCCTTTGCCCGAAGTGCGTTTCACAGGATTGGTTGCCCGCTCCACTGACGAGATCGGCGTGCTTACGTCCGACTATCGCGTATTGCTGGAAAAACAGTGGCTCCAGGGCGAGATACAGGATCTCAACAACAGACTGCTGCGCAGTGCCGGTGACGATGCCGGTACCGCCGCGATATTCCGGCAGGTGGTGGATCTCTGCCGCCAGGCGGCTGATGCATCGCAATCCTTCGTTCTGGTTTATGACCGGACTTCCAACGAACTGGTGGGCGTGATCCAGTCCGGTGCTGATTATCGTCCGGAAGGACACTATCGCCTTCGCCTTGATGAGACCTCACTGGCTGTTTGGTCCTTCAACCATCGCCAGACTGTCGCAGTCGAGGATTGTCGCGAAGATACGCGGGTGAGTCCGCGCATGAGCCAGCATTTCAACGTGCGTTCTGCGATCGCGGCACCGCTGCGGCTTGACGACTCAGTGATCGGCGTGCTGATGGCTGTGACGCATGATGCTCCGCGCAAATATTCGGCCCGCGACATCGCCATCATCGAGGGGCTTGCGCGCGAGGCTGCCTATGCTTTGAATGCGCAGCAACTCCGCGATGCCCGCACCCATGCAGAGAAGGACAAGTTCGAGCAACAGGAATTGTTCGGTCTTTTGCTCAATTCAACCGCCGAGGGCATATATGGTGTCGACAAGCAGGGTATATGTACCTTTGTCAATCCGGCCTGCCTTCGCATGCTGGGTTACGAACGCCCCGGGGATATGGTCGGCAAAAACGTTCATCAACTGATACACCATACTTACCCTGATGGAAGACCGTACCCGATCGAAGAGTGCCGCGTGCGTCTGTCTACCAGCGAAGGGGTGGCAAGCCATGCAGATGACGAGGTTCACTGGCGTTCGGACGGCAGCAGTTTTTCAGTGGAATTCTGGTCGCATCCCATTTTCCGCGATGGCCGGATCGAGGGAGCTGTAGTTACCTTTATTGATATCACCGAACGTAAAAAGAGTGAGAAGGAATTGCTGCGATTCAAGACCACTCTTGATCTCACCCAGGATTGTGTGTTCATGTTCGACCCGGTGGAGCTGCGGTTCTTTTATGTCAACGAGGGCGCAATCTTGCAGGTCGGTTATAGCCGGGAAGAACTGATACAGATGACCCCGGTGGATATCAAGCCCGAATTCGATGAGGTGGGTTTTCGGGAAATGATATTGCCGATGCTGTCCGGACAGCGTCCGTCCATCAACTTTTATACACTGCACCGGCATAAGGATGGCCACGACATTCCGGTGGAGGTGTTCCTGCAATACATTGCACCGGCTGGCGAAATGCCACGCTTTGTCGCCCTTGTGCGTGACATCACCGAACGCAAGCGGCTTGAGGAGGCGCTGCGCCGAAGTGAAGCCCACCTTGAAGAGGCGCAGCGTATTGCCCGTCTCGGCAGTTGGGAATGGGATGAAGCTACGGAAAAGTCGACCTGGTCCAAAGAGCTTTATGCCATTCTGGACATTGATCCGAAAATACCGGTTCCGAATGTCTCGGAACGGCTTGAACAATATACTCCTGAGAGTTTTCGACAAATAATTGAGGCCAACACAACGACCCTGCGTACAAGGGAGCCTTACGAAATCGAGCTGGAGCGAGTGCGTAAAAATGGAGAACGGGTTTGGCTGCTGGCGCGTGGCGAGGCCCGGCTCGACGACAAAGGGCAAGTGACCGGACTGCGCGGGACAGCCCTAGACATCACCGAGGCCAAACGGGCTACCAAAGAGATCAATCGCCTGGCCTTTCACGATCCGCTCACCCACCTGCCCAACCGGCGGCTGCTCATGGACAGGCTCCATCATTCATTGGCTACAAGTGTCCGTAGCGGCAGAAAAGGCGCACTGTTGTTTATCGATATGGACAATTTCAAGACGCTCAACGACTCGCTTGGTCATGACATCGGCGATGTGCTTTTGCAACAGGTCGCGCAACGACTGGAATTATGCATACGCGAAGGCGACACCGTGGCCCGCCTGGGTGGTGACGAGTTCGTGGTGATGCTGGAAGACCTGAGCAAGGACATATTGGAAGCTGCGGCACAAACGGAATCCGTCGGCGAGAAAGTTCTTGCTGCGCTCAGCCAGCCTTACCAGCTTGCCGGGTATGAATACCAGAGCACTACCAGTATCGGCGCAACCTTGTTCAACGACGACCCGCAGGCGGCGGATGAAATGATGAAACAGGCTGACATAGCCATGTACCAGGCCAAGAAAGCCGGCCGCAATACGCTGCGCTTTTTCGACCCAAAGATGCAGGAGACGATCAACGATCGTGTTGCGCTGGAAGGCGAATTGCAAAAAGCCATCAAGAACCGCGAATTCGAGTTGTTTTACCAGATTCAGGTAGACAGAGCTTACCGGCCATTGGGCGCAGAAGCATTGATCCGCTGGATGCATCCCGAGCAAGGTCTGGTTAATCCCGATCAGTTCATTCCGCTTGCGGAAGAAACCGGGTTGATTCTGCCCATCGGGCAATGGGTACTTGAAACGGCTTGTGCCCAACTCCATGCATGGCAGCAAGAAGAGCTCACTCAAAATCTCACTATGGCGGTCAACGTCAGTGCCAAGCAGTTCCGTCAGGCTGATTTCGTATCTCTGGTCCGGGAAGTCGTGCAACGTCATGCCATCAACCCGATGCTGCTCAAGCTGGAACTGACCGAAAGTCTGCTGCTGGAGAACATCGAAGACACCATTGCAACCATGAACGTATTGAATGATGTCGGTGTCCAGTTCTCGTTGGACGATTTTGGTACCGGCTACTCTTCGTTGCAATACCTCAAAAGGTTGCCGCTGGATCAACTGAAGATCGATAAGTCATTCGTCCGGGATATCGTCGTCGACAGCAGCGACAAAGCGATTGTGCGCACCATCATTGCCATTGCAAAAAGCATGGATCTGGATGTCATTGCCGAAGGTGTGGAGACGGACGAGCAACGAAACCAGCTCTTTGGCTGCGGTTGCATTCATTTCCAGGGATATCTGTTCGGCAAGCCGGTACCGATAGCGCAATTCGAGGCGTCATTGCAACAAGTTTGATCGCTGTCGGACGCGTTCATCATTGCCTGGGCACCGTGGCTGCAGTCCTGCCGCCCGTAGCAGTGATCGTGTTGTAACCTCATTGGGCGTTTCCACACCGGCATGGTCCATCCATCCCGCAAAGACCCAGTTGGGAATCGGTAAAGCTCATGGTCTTGCGAACGATTTCCTTGCTGGCATCAAACATCACCTCGAAGCGTGACGCTTCATTCCAATCGTCGCAGTAGCGCCATTCCCATACCAGTTCGTCACGGGCTTTGTAGTAGGCGGTCCCGGGTGAAAACGAAGGGCCCAGGATGCGCAGCACTTCGGGTTTGGTCATATCCGGCTTTACGCGCTTGAACGTTTTCATTTTCATGATGTTTTCGATCTTCATCATCTTTCCATCCGGGCCGATATCCACCATGAATGTGTGTATGCCGCGAGGGTAGGCAAGTTGCCGGGCGCCGTCCGGATCTTTCCATTGCATCGCCGGCGTGCCCATGATGCGCATCACGTCGTCGATGCTGGATTCGCCAACTTTGAGACCTCTTCCGGCATATGAAGCGCAGGCGACAAGCAGGATCGCCATCAGCATCGAATTCAGAATTCTCATTGATGATATTCCTTTACGGGTTCACTGGCATGGCCAAGGACCCGCGATTAACTTGCGGTTTAGACGTATGGCGTTATTCTATGCTGCCAAAGGAGCGGTCACTCGAGTAGGGCGGTAGCGGCAAGCCGGCGATACGGCTGCCCTGGCTGACCGGCCCGCCGGGAAACAGTTCATAGAGCTTTTTGCGACCGTGACCTTCGCAAAACCTTTCTTCCAGTTCATGGAGTAATTCCCGGGCACTGCCAGCCATGCCGTGATTGCGGTAGCGATCTCTCAGGTAGATGATGATTTCCCAGCGTTCTTCGGTGAGCTCAATGCCCTCCGCCTTGGCAAGGCGCTGTGCCACCAAAGGCGACCAGTGTTCCAGGTCGAACATGTTACCTTCCGGGTCCGTTTCTAAATGATGGGCGTTAATGATGGCTTTGTTGATGTCGAGCATGATGGGATCCTTCTGCTGACGTTGCGGATGGGTTGATGAACCATCCAGAGCAAGTATCCTAGGAGTGTCGGTTGACGATGTCAACTGCTGTTGACGGCATTTTCTGTCACCATTGCAATTCATTATTTTTGTTTAGACATACCAACATGGCAGATTGTTGCGAGGATAAATCCTGTGCGATTGATGCGCTGAGAGATCGGCAAAGTGCGACCCTCAAGGCCGTGCTCGGGATCAATGCGGTGATGTTCGCGGTCGAGCTGACCGCTGGCTTGATGGCGGGATCGACAGCGCTGCTATCCGATTCCCTCGACAATCTGGGCGATGCCTTGACCTATGGCTTCAGCCTCTATGCAGTTTCCCGTGGTCCGCGCTCAAAAGCCAGGGTCGCCTTGTTCAAGGGCTTGCTGATACTCACAGCCGGCATCTTCGTTCTTTGTCAGGTGGCTTACCGGATCGCTGTTCCGGTCATCCCGGCCTATGAAGCGATGGGCCTGGTGAGTCTGCTGGCGCTATCGGCAAACGGCATTTGCCTCGCCCTGCTCTGGAAGCACCGCAGCGAAGACATCAACATGAGCTCTGTCTGGGAATGCTCGCGTAACGACATTGCCTCGAATATCTCGGTATTTGTGGCGGCAGGAGGCGTCTTGTTGACTCACTCCGGTTGGCCGGACATATTGGTTGGAGCAGCGCTCGCGCTGCTGTTCCTGAAGTCGGCAGTTAAAGTCCTGAGGGGGGCGATCATCGAATTGAGGAAGCCTGATAGTTAGTCAGTTGCGATTCAATCTGCCAGACGGAATCGATCTTGGTTTCCGTGCAATCACAAGCCAAAAAACGACACCGGTTGTTGAGCCAATTTAATGGCGGTCAAGGCCATCCTGGTCAGCCAACGCGCCTGCATGCGTGTTTGCGTTCGCGGGCTCGCTAATCTGTTTTGGTGTAAGGTGTATACCCATGAAAATTTTCTGCTGCTTAATTCTTCTTTTCTCAAGCGCTGCATCGGCTTCAGTGTTCAAGTGCGTTGAGAATGGCAAGACCGTGTATAGCGCAACACCCTGCGGCGACAATGCCCGGGATATCTCGGAACAAATGTCAAAATCGAATTTGTCGTCCGGGAATCAACCCCCCGATAAACCCCAATCGAGTTCAATGGCACTTACTATTGGTGGCGATGGCACGTATACGGTTATGGGTTCTGTTAAGGGTGTTCCGGTTTCATATCAGGTTGACACGGGTGCCTCGATGATATCCGTGTCCAAGCGTATTACGGATCAGGCGGGCATATTTTCCTGCGTGCGCTATATACAACTGCATACTGCCAACGGGGAGGTCAATTCGTGTATTGCACTTGTTCCCGAGATCACCTTCGGGGTTTTTAGAATGGCCAATGTAGAAATTTCCATCGTGCCCAACATGACTCAAGACGCCTTGCTGGGCATGGGTGCATTGCGCCATTTCAAGATCAATCAACAGGCCGGGATCATGACAATCTCCAATTGATGGGATGCATTGTCGATCTCAATTTTGGATAAACGTGCGGTAACGGCCTGACGCGCTTTTTTAATTTCGAATCGAATCCTGCTACCGACACTTGGCAGACGTGCACGATCTCAATCACCGAAAGATCATCTTTTCTTCGCCGGCTTGGATTTGGTACGTGGTTTCTTATAGAGTTCATACAATCTGTATAACTCCCACCAAACTTTCTCCGGGAAGCCGTGCCGGTCAAACCTGCCGCCACCACGGCCATTGGGCTGTAACAGGTCTGCGAAATACGGCTCGCCTTCAGGCGAGTTCCAGAGTTTGACGATCTTCTCCATGATATGGGGAAATTTCTCACTAAGCATCTCTGGGTATTGGTTCGGCAGGCAATTCAGTGTTTTCAGGACCGTTTCCTTGTTAACCATCGTATCTCTCCTTCGACAACTGATTTAGGTTACGAAGTGCGCAAACGCACGACCCGCAAGGGTAGCTGCTAATTCTTCCCGCAGGCAAATTCCAACAGCACCTTGTTTACCGGGCTGGTTCCGCCTGGCACCCAAATATCGATATTGGAATTGCTGCTGATCTCCTTGCCTTCTGCCATATGTTCCGGGTACCAGGAGGAAGAGAGAGTTCTCAATTGCTTCTTGTCGCAATCAAACTCGGACAGTGTCTTCATCGACACATGCGGTTCGGAGTCTCCCGAGGCAGAGGTTTTAAAGTCAGTCAGCCACCACATTTTTACGCCATTGTCAGTCTTCTGAATTGTGGCGGGATCGGCATAAACGGTATAGTTATCAAGACTACCAAGCCCAACCCACTCAGCCATCGCGCTATTGCTTGCAACAGCCAGCAGCAGCAAAATAACTTTGCTCACAATGCCTCCTTTGGGCAAAGATTGTACCTGTCTTGAATCTGTCATGATTGTTTTATTGATTGAAGTGGTGAGCTACGCTCGCCGGGAATTGGACCCCTATTAATCAATTCCAATAAGCTCGGCTATTGCAGAAGTTGGCAGCAGAGGATTGGCGCTTCCGCTTTGCGCTTGAGAACGGACGTTACCTACACAACCCCTAACTTCCGCTGTGTGCCCATAGCTGCCAGTCATAATTATTTGGTTAAAAACCGAAAACAGATAGGTGGTTAGTTTGAGTACAACAATGCTTCAAATAGTTATGAAGCTATCCTACAATTATTAGGATTGCCGTTATAACGCCAAGCAATAATTTTGTCGGTTGCATTCTCTACAACTAATACAATTCTACACTCTGTACCTGGCCTATAAGCGCCTTTCCCCTGTTCTATGAAATATTCTGATACGCCGGGCCGCACTTCTTGAATATCTTGGATTTCTGCGGAAACATAGACACGCCTGTACTCCGACAATGTCTTTCCGACGTAATAGTGATCCATCTGATCTCTAAAGACTTTCATGGGAGGAGCCAAGAAAAAGCACCCACCCAAAATCATTAGTGATAATCCTAAGGTGCTCTTTAGAATAAGATTCATTAACTGGTTACGCACGGTTACATTAAAGTGGAGATTGCTTCATCTATATTTGATGTTGCTTTTAGTGGCTAAATGACTTCAACGAACCGTTGTTTGCGAACGTCTGATACTGGGACAACTGAGACGAATCATACTGCAATTCATTACAGCCAGTATCTAAGACAAAGCAGACATAAAATTGGCGGTTAGTGAAGAGCTAAAGGATCAGCTTCGCATTTGTCTGAAGGAAACCAATAATCTGGAGTTGAAATTATATGGCGAGCTATGCTCGCCGGGAATTGGCCATCCTGGCCAGCCAACGCGCCTGCATGCGCGTTGTCGTTCGTAGGCTCGCAGCAGTGCTGCTCGAATTCCCTACTCACCCCGCGCCCGTGCCGGACGCGGTCTCAATCCCCGTGCAATCACAACCCAACAAATAAAAGCGACACCGCAAGGGTGTCGCTTTTATTTGTTGGTGGAGACGGCGGGAATTGAACCCGCGTCCGCAAGCCCTCTACAGGCAGTTCTACATACTTAGCCAGGCTGTTTGATTTGATCCCGTACACGCCAACCGGCGGGCTGGTAAAGGACGAG
>Ga0210097_1000475_pt1 | contig 14024 bp, 10 predicted proteins | sample Joice_CattailNLA_2_FD_185521 | JGI IMG/M metagenome (GOLD analysis project Ga0210097, IMG submission 185521) | Wetland microbial communities from San Francisco Bay, California, USA, that impact long-term carbon sequestration - Joice_CattailNLA_D2... | ecosystem: Environmental > Aquatic > Marine...
GGTAGAAGGCACCGCACCAATGGCTGAGAAGCCGCCGAGCGGCAGGCCGCGACCGGGCGCCACCTCGCCCAGCAGGCCTCGCGCCAACGGCGTGTGATAGACACCGGCACCCGCGGCCAGGAGGCGATGGATGAGCTCGAGGGTGTCGTCGTCGCGCAGCCGGTGCGCGAACAGGCCCAGCAGGCGGTCGAGGTCCACCGAGGCGAAATAGTGGTGGATGTCCAGTGCCAGCCGGTGGCGGAAGCGGCGCATGCAGCCGAGGTGCTGGAGCACTGCCCGGTGCGGCCCCCGCCCGCTGCCGCAGGCGTAGTGCTGGTCGATGAAGCCGCGCTCGTACGCGGGTCCGATCTCGGCGAGCAGGGCCCGCTGCAGCACCCGGTCGCGGACGGCGGGGGCGGCGACCAGCCGCGTCTTCGGGTCGCGCACCAGGCTGACCCGATAGGCCCGCGGCCGATAGGCGCCCGCGGCCAGCTCGCGGTGCAGGGCGAGCAGGTGACGGTCGGCGTCGAGGTCGAAGGCGGTGATCACCGGCCGACGCCCCTTGCCCTGGCGGTAGGCGAGCCAGGCCCGCCACAGCGCCTTGAAGGCGGTCAGCCGCTCGAAGGAGCCCGCGCGGACGCTGCGCATGGCTTCGGATTCAACGCAAAGGCCCGCCCGGACGGTCGCCGCGCGGGCTACTGGAACGGGCGGGCATGGGATGTCGGGGCTGATCGCCCCGGTTGGACCCTGCATGGCGCCGAGCACGATGGACGTTTGGCGGCATGTTGGCGGCGGGGGGCACGCGCACAGCGCAAGCCGTTGTTGTCGTTCCGGTTCTCGGGGTGGTTCCTGTTCCGGTTGGCGGACCGGGTGTTCTCGGCCCTGTTCCTGAAAGAGCCGCCCCGCAGCACGCGGTCGTCGCTAGCAGCAGGTTCGGGTCCAACGCTTCGCACTCTAGCGCACGCCTCGAATCTTGGACAGACACAGGCTCAGGAGGCCTCGAGCGCGCGCAGCCAGCCGCCGATCTGGCGCCCGATTCGGTCGGCCTGCTCCAAGGCGTACAGCAGCTGGTCCTCGTCGATCTGGCCGCGGGTGTGCGCGAGCCGCAGCCAGGTACGCAGCACAATCAGGTGCTCGTCGGCGGTTTCGATGTATTCGTCGGGATGGGGCGCCTTGAGCGCCAGCACGATCGCCTTGAGCAGGGACAGCGCGGTTTCCGCCAGCCCACGTCCCAAGGCGTCGCCAGCGTCCCCGAAATGCTGCAGCACCCAGTCGCAGAGCGCGAAGCTATCGCGATACAGGGGCGTCGGTCTCCGGCTCACGAGCGCCGTCGCTCGAGGCGCCGGAGCAGGCCCGCCAGGCTCGCCATCAGCTCCTGCTCGATCGCGCTGGCCAAGGCGTCGGCTGGCTCGCCCGCATCGAGCACCAAGGCACAGACAGCGCGGCTGGCGACATCGCGGGCCTCGCGGTAGGCCTCCGCCTTGGCGCTGCGCTCGAAGCGGTGGCAGCCCCGGGCGAGGAGCTCCAGGACCTCGCGTAGGGCAACCGTTGCGGCGTGGTCGGCACCCAGATCCTGGACAGCGCGTCGGTATAGGGGCAGGGTCAGTTGGAAAGCCTTGAGGTCCCGCACCGAGTAGCGCGCCGGCCGCTCGGGTTGATCGCTCAGGCCGAGCCCCTCCTCCACCGCGGCGTGCAGCTGGCGCTCCCGACGGTCGATGGCCGCGCGCTGTCCATCGCTGAGCGGCAGTTCTTGCGCGCTCACCATCCAGCGCCCGCCAACCTTGTCCGCCTTCAGGCGCCCGGTCTGGATGAGGTAGCGGACCTGCCGCGCGCTCTTACCAAGGCGATCGGCTGCTTGCTGGAGGCTCAGGTACATGGCTCGTAGTCGTCGGTCAGCGTGTGACCTGGTTGCAGCCTGGGTGTCAGGTTTCTAACAACGCCTGTCGCTGTATGACGAAAATGAGCAAAAGGCGCGTATCTTGTCATTCTAGCAACAAAAAATCGGCGCGACCGCGCTGCGCGCGGTGAAGAGAAGAACAAGGATCAAAGACCAACGATCAAGGCTGGCGGCGGGGGGCACGCGCGCAGCGCAAGCCGTCGCCGTCGTTCCGGAACTCGGGGAGGTTCCTGTTCCGGTAGGCGGACCGGGTGTCCTCGGCCCTGCTCCTGAAAGAGCCGCCCCGCAGCACGCGGACGACGCCATTTTCCGGCCCCGTGGGATCGGGCTCGGTGACCTTTGGATAGGCTCCATACCAATCGGCCACCCACTCCCAGAGGTTGCCGTGCATGTCGTACAGGCCCCAGGGGTTGGGCTGCTTCTGCGCGACCGGATGGGCCTTGTTGTCCGCGTTCATGCTGTACCAGGCATGCTCGTCCAAACGGGCTTCGTCGTCGCCAAAGGACCAGGTGGTCGTTGTGCCGGCGCGGGCAGCGTATTCCCATTGGGCCTCCGTAGGCAGATCGCCGCCCACGGCGCGGCAAAAGTCTCGTGCCTGTTGCCAGTCGACCCGCCCCACGGGCAGATCGTCCTTCGCAGGATGATCCGTATGAACCTTCTGGTATTGGGCGTTGGTGGTCTCGGTACGGGCGATGGCGAAGGGGCTCAGTGCGACCTGGTGCTGGCGCTCGTCGTTGTCGCGACCAGGCTCGGGCGCTGGCGAGCCCATAGTGAAGGTCCCGCCGCACAGCTCCACCCAGGTGATCCCGTTGGTCTCGTCCGTCCATTCCCAGGGACGGCAGCCGCCGACGCCACCGAGCAGGAGCGGCTGGCCCTCGCCGTCGACCAGGGTCGTCAAGTCCTCCCAGGCGTCCGCGGCGCTGCGGGATTGGCCGGCATCGAAGGCATTCAAGGCCGCCGCGAGGGGCGCCCAGTCATCCCCGGCCAGCCACAGCCGCGGCGCCGAGGGCGGCTGGTCGGGGTCGGACCTGATCAGCTCGGCATAGGCCTTGCGCTGGGCCGGGTCCGCCGCGGTCTGCTCCGGGGTGAGCAGCAGGAGCTGATCGTCCGGATGCAAGCTGCGCATGGCGCCCGTGAGAAGTCTCCGCTGCTGTGGCCAGTTGGGGTCGATCAGCACTTGATCGGCGCTGCCGCCGTCGAGCAGCGCCGAGGCCAGGGCGTCGATACCCGGCGCGTCCGGATCGGCCGCGAGCACCGCCAGACGGCGGTGGATAGGTTGCTCCGAGTCGGGCAGGCGGACCGGCTCTGCCAGGGTGCCGCAATAGCGCAGCTCCCCGTCGCCGTCGAGGTCCAGGGCGCAGGGGCGCTCATGGCTCGTCCAGAGCACACGCACGCGGGAGGCTTCAGGCACGTCGGTCTGCTCGGCGAGGCAGTCCTTGCCGGTAATCGTGACCCGCCAGCGGCCGTCCTCCTGGGGGGCTGGCCATGCGCGAGCGTCCACGGGCTTGGTCCCCTCGTGCTCGATCCTCGGTGCGCCGACGGCCTCGACGGAGGGCTTGCCGAGGGTGGCCAGCAGCGCGCCGACGGCGAGTCCGGCGCAGAGGCCGAGCCCGAGCCAGAAGCGACCCGGCTGGCGCGGCTGCTCGCGGGCCAGCGCCGCACAGCCGAAGCCGAGCGCCTGCAGCATGAGGCGCTCACCGGGGCTGCGTGCGACCCAGCGCCAGGGCATGGGGACGCAGGGGCGCTCGGTCGATGCCGGCGAGCGGCGGGCGTCGGCGGTGGTGAGGCCGACGAGCTGGCTGCGAATGAAGTCGCCCACGCTGCCCTGAGCCAAGTCGTGCAGCTCGGCGATGGCCTCGCCGGGTCTGCGCCAGAGCCACAGCAGTGCACGCTCGGCGCGCTGGCGACGGTCCGCCGGGGTGTCGCTGGCCGGGGTGCCGGTTTGGGCGAGCGCCTGGTCGTACCTTGTCTCCCAGAAGGCAAGCGCGCGGTCGAGCAGCCCTCCCGGTGCGGTGCCGTCGGCCGGCGTGGCGGGGGATTCCAACCCGGCGAGCCAGGCGAGCAGCTTGGCGCGCTGCTGCGGCTCCCACTGGAGGCGCCCGCCCGGCCCCGGGGCGGCAGCCCGCAGAGCCGTCAGCGCCCAGGGCGAGGTATCGAGGTCGAGCCGGCGCAGCAGGGCCAGGGCGTCGGCCGCTTCCACCGGGGCGGGCGGCAGGGCGCAGGCCGCGGCCCAGAGCTGGTCGTCGCGACCCAGCGGGGCGCCGGAGCGCGCAGGTGTGCCGCCGCCGATGTGCGCAGCGAGCTGCTCGGGGGCGATCAGGGTCAAGCCGTGCGGGCCGAGGATCTCCGCGAGCCCCGAGACGCCGCCACCGAAATCCACCCAGGCGAGGTGCGGCCAGTGGGAGAGCAGCCGCAGCAGGGCGTCGATGCGCACCCGCCGCGCCGGGTCGGCGTGGTAGCGGCGGGTGAGCAGGCGGCCGTCGGTGAGAATCGCCACCAGCGCGGTCTCGCGGCGCTCGTCCACCTCCCGCGGACCGAAGGTCTGACCGTCCGGCAGACAGAGATGGTCCGGGATGCCGCGAAACTCGGCCTGCTCGCACTGGAGACCGTAGGCGTCGAGGATGCGGGCGACCTCGCCGGCGAGACGCTCGGCGTGCGTGTCGCGCGTGGCGGTGTCGGTCCACAGCCAGACCTCGCGGTGGCGCGTCGCGTGTTGGAAGCGCAGCGCCGGCAGGCCGCCCTGGCGAGCGATCGTGCGCACGGTGGCGGGCAGGTCCAGGCGTCGCGTCGGCTCGTCGGTGGTGAAGCGCTCGATGCCCCAGACGAGGCGCTCCTCCTGCGGCTTGTCGAGCAGGATGACGCTGTCAGGACCGGGGGCACGCAGGAAGGCCTGGGGCGGACCGCCCTGCTGCGGCGCCCCCAGTGCTCTGTCCGGCAGCCAGGTGCGCCCGTGCAGCCGGTGCCAGAGCGTCCCAGCGACGCCGAGGCCGAACAGCCCGAGCAGCAGGGCCGCCCAGCCGGTCCAGCGCGGTCTCACCGGCTCGACGCGAATCTCGGGGTGGAGCGTCCGGTGGGTCGCGGGCTTGTCTGGCGATCGCCGGGCCGGACCGGGATCGACGATCGGCTTTTCCGGATCGGGTCCGATGACCGGACCAGTCGGTTCCTGGACCAGGGGTCCGATCAGGATGACCAGCCCGACGATGACGACGGCAGCAAGCAGCCAGAGAGTCTTGGGCGTGAATCGACGCCCACGCCGGGTTGTCTGCGCGGTCGCTCGCCAAGGTGCCGGATGTGTTACATGGGACTCGCCTTTGCCCCGAGCGGTTTGCTGCCGATCCTGGGCGAGGCGGTACCAGGTGTCGAAGCAGTCGTCGAAGGCCTTGCGGTCCTCGAGGCGCTTGACCAGGACGGCGGCGAGGATCGCACGCAGGCGCTCGCGCTGGCGCTCCTCCCGCTCTGCGTCAGTTAGTGTTCCGTCCTGGCTAAGCCGCTCGTCAAGCAGGCGCGGCTCGACGAGGAAGACTTGGCGCAGGCGCAGCACTTCGTGCGGCCCGACACGGATCTTGGCATTGCGCAGCGCCGCGAGCAGGGGTCGCAGGCCCAGGGGCTCGTGCATGGCCCGCTTACTGCGCTTGCTCCAGCAGGGAACGGTCGTCGCGGTCCTTGACCAGGGTCGAGAGGGCGGGCAGCTCGATCAGCCGGCCTTGCAGGTCGTCCGGCCGGGTGCTGGGGCGCGCGGCGAGCACGCTCAGCCAGACGAGCAGCTCGGCGGTGGCCGGGGGCTTGCGCAGGTCGTGCTGGCGCAGCTTCCAGAAACAGGTCAGCGCCGCTTCGATCAGTTCCACGCCAAGGTCGGGGAAGTCGACCTCCGTATGGGCATGCACCGCCCGCTCGACCAGGCCTTCATCCAATGCAATGTGGTGGAAGACGCAGCGGCGCAGGAAGGGCTCGGGAAGCCGGCGCTCGCTGTTGCTGGTGATGATGACCACCGGCGGCGGCCGATCGCCGCGGCTGATCGGCTCCGGACCGCGCTCCGGACACTGGAATTCGTGCTTGTCGAGGACGTTGAGCAGGTCGTTGGGGAAGTCGCGCGGGGCCTTGTCGATCTCGTCGATGAGCACGACGGCGGGGCCGTCCGCCTGATAGGCCTGCCACAGGGGGCCTTCGGTAACGAACTCGCCCTTGGTGACCTTGGTGCCTTTGCGGGCGGGGTCGTTGGCGGCGTGCAGGTAGCCGACGGCATCGAAGCTGTAGAGCAGATCCTCGGCGGTGTGGGTGCTGCGCACGAAGAGCGGAAAGAGTCGATTCTCCAGCAAGCCGAAGCGCTGGGCGAGATAGTAGGCGACCTGGGTCTTGCCGGTTCCGGGCTCGCCGGTCAGCAGCAAGGGCGCACCCACCGCTAGCGCGACGTGGATGGCGTCCTTCAGCGCTTGGTCGGGCACATAGTGCGCGGCGGCGGCCTCGTGGCTGCGCAGAAACGCGGGAATGCGGCGGCGGTCGAGGGCGGCGCGCCGCTCGTCGGCGTCGGCGATGTCGAGCAGCTCGAAGGGCGCAATGGTATTGGTCGCAGGTTTGGTCACAGGTCTTCGCTCCAATCGTCGTGCTCACCTCGCTGCGATGCCGCCCGCAGGCGCTGCAACAGGGCGACCCAGCTGCCGTTGCGGCCCTCTTCGAGAAGGCGCACCGTCGCATCGAATTTCCCCTCGGACTCCTGAAGAAGAAGCCGCACCAGATCGGCTCGATTGAGCTCATCCAGGCCGGTCCGGGTGCTCATCAGATAGTCACGCAGGTGATCGAGATCCACGCGACCCAGCGGCTCCAGTGGCAAAAAGCGGAAGCGATCCAGCAGGTACCAGGGCATCGTCTGAAAGCGCCTGAACCAGGCAGGGAGTCGCGCGTACTTGTCTTCCGGTAGCTCGACGGAGAGGAAACAGACGATGCGCAGCTCCGCAGGGCAGTCGGCCGCAAGCATTTCGCTGCAGAACGCCAGCCAGTCTGCGAGCTCGTTCGATTTCGGCAGTGCCCGCGCGGGCTCGGAGCCGTCGAGCACCCCCCAGTCGAGCCAGAGCACACCCTTGATGCCGGGGCGCATGCCGCGGGGACCCTTGCGCCGAAGCAGCTGGGTCAGCGTCTCACCGGTGACGGCGTCGAGGACCTCCACGAGGTGTGCAGCGAGCCGTCCGCGCAGGTCGCTGCGGTCGTCCGGGAGGCCGATGCGATGCCATTCGATTGCGGCCGAGTCCGCAGCGGTGAGGTCCAGCTCGTACTCGAACTGCCTGCTCAGCTCCGAGAGCAAGTTCTCGGGAGAGCCGTAGGCAATGACTGTCATCACTCGGATCACCGGGCTGCGGACCAGCTCGCCGAGGTGACGCGTCACGCGGGCCTTCTGCATGTCGCGATCCAGGGCGAGGCGCGGCAGCGGGTCGGCCCGCGAGCGCAGGGCGGTGGAGGTTTGCCAGGACCGATAGTTGGCGTGGATGCCAAGCTCGGTGTCGGTGGTTGTGAGTGCCCCTGGATCTAGGCTGCGCAGGACAGCATGCAGTGCGGCGACCGGGTCCTCACCGCCGCCGAGCCAGCGCCGCAGCGCGGCGAGCAGGATCTGATCCTGCGCTGCACCGCTGGGTCGAGCGCGCCAGAGTACCAGTGCAATCCGCTCGCCGAGCTCCAGGGCCAGGCCCGCGGGGATCTCGGGCGACGCCAGCTCGGCAAGATCGAGCACGAGCAGGCACGGCGGCGGGTCCATCGCGCGCAGCCCGGCAGCCAGCCTTGCGAGCGGGTACCTGGTGGGGCCATCGGGGCCGTCGAGCAGCAGGGCTGGCGTGTCGGTGTCAGCCGCGAGCGCGGTGCGCAGGTAGAGGCCATGGGGCCGCATCCCCTGAAGGGCGGCGTCCAGTTGTGCGGCCTGGGTGACGATTCGGGCACAAGCTGGTGCGCCCGGAGGGCGGGGCCACAGCTCCTCGATGAGCTTGGCCATCGCGATGCCAGGCTCGTAAGTGTCTTGGCGCGCGCTTGCACATTCTGGTGCGATGACCAGGAATTCCCCAGCGGGCGCCGTCATAGCATCACGGGCAGGCGTGACCTCGCCGACCGTCGTGATCTCCCAACGGTCCTGGAGCAGTGGACGGCCGTTCCAGCAAAGCCGCAGCCACGGCAGCGCGATGAGCAGGGTATCCCGGGCGCAGATCCGAAGTCGGACGGCGCCGCGGGTCGGATTGGGGCGCGGGCCCTGATCGGGGTAGCTGAACAGGGCGCGGAAGACGGGCTCCCAGCGCGACTCGTCGCCGAAGAGGAGCTCGAACAGCGCTTCGCCCTGACCTGCCCGGGCCGCGTTGAGCAATCCCTCTGCTTCTGCTCGCGACCGCTCAAGCGCCGGGAGTTGGTGGTTGTGAAGCCAGTAGTAGACGCTGAGACGCTTTTTCGACGACTGGATCTCGACCGTCAGGGGGTAGTGGTCCGATGGAGGAAAAGGCAGCGCCGAGGGTTGGCGCCGAGCAGCAGTGGTCTGCGCAAAGTCCTTGCCGGCTGCAGGCGACCGACCCTGAGCGTTAGTTAAGAGCGCACGGATGCGCTCGACCAGCTTGAGGAATTCGCGATCCCGCTCGGCCTCCTCCATCTCGATCAGGGTGCGGCTGGGGTGCGCGACGCCACCCTGGATCTCGGACAGCCGGATCTGGCGTGACACCCCAGCTTCGTCCGCGAATGCGACCGCGTGCTCCGAATCTGCGGGGGAGACGAAGACGGGTAGGATCGTCATGAGGCCACGCGCCTCGCGGGAGAGCAGGCGGGGCAGCTCCACGTCGCGGATGAAAGCCGAGGTGTAGAAGTCCTGGGAGATCAGCAGCACGGCGATGCGGGCCCGGTCCAATGCGGCGTCGATCTCCTGCCGCCAACGCTGTCCGCCCTTGATGTCGCGGTCGGTCCAGCCGCAGATCAGGCCCTCCTGCTCCAACGGGATGAAAAACGCGTCGAGACACTGAAGCACCGCCGCGTCCTTGTCACAGCGTCGGTAGCTCACGAAGACCGTTTTGCCCTCACCATCACCTTTTTCTCGATCGATGCTGCTCGTCATTGGGAAGCCGCCGATTCCTTCGATTCTTTGCCGCTTGCATTGTGCCCGATCCAAAACAGCAGATACAAAGACCACGCGTCGTCGTGTCAAGTTAAACCCAGATCCTTGGGATCGGACCGGAAGCCGTGAAATTGGATGATGTTACCCAGTGGGTGAGGACCTCGGTCCAATTCCCATGAGAGGAGGTTAGCCACCGAGTCTTTAGCGAACCTGCGTGCATAGCCGTAAGGGTGTGTATGAAGCCAGGTGTAGCGAGTGTGCAGGCCGCGTGACCGAGTCCCGAAAAGTTTATTGTCGTGGTCCAAGAGGATAACCGGGCGCAAGCTCGGCAAAGCCGACGGTTTCGACGCGCCGGAAGGCTGTGGTCCTTGACGCGTAATGGCGAGCGGAGAGGACACCACCGGGATCTACGAGCGGGGCATGTGCATACAGGGGTAGCCCGGGAACTTGAGAGGACCGTCATCTCCTTGTGATGGCAACCGGTGAGGCACGCCGGTAAAGAGCAGGGCCAGGCGCTGATCGGGACGACCTCGCACCCGGCCAGCGAACCCGAGAGGGGACACGAACCCAAGCGAGAGAGCACAAGGTATCGGGAAGCGAGCCTGAGGCGAAGCGACCTGAGAAGGAGAAACGGTAGTCTTAGCCGAGCATAGTACCGATGGCTGAAAGAGAGGAAAAGCCGAGAAGGCGGGGAACCGAGACCCAAGGGACCCGCTGTAGGGAAGGCGAAGCCGGGCATAACGCATTGTCGTGGGGAAAGATGAGCGGCACCCAGAGGTCAATCCTCATCTCAACACAACTTCGGCAAATCGCAGAGCAAGCGATCGACCATCCGGATCGGGTCTTCACCTGCCTGATCCACCGCATGGATTTCGACTTTCTTCGCGAGGCCTTCTTCGAGTTGCGTCGGGACGGCGCACCGGGACTGAGTGGAATCACCGTCAAGGACTACGCAAAGGGCCTGGAGGCCAACCTGAAGGACCTGCACGAAAGGCTGAGAGAGCGGGCCTACGTGGCGCCGCCGATCAAGCGCGTGTGGATCGACAAGGACAACGGAAAGAAACGACCGATTGGTCTGGTGGAAATCGAAGACAAGATCGTACAGAAAGCGGTATCGATGCTGATGGGAGCGGTATTGGAGCAGGACTTCCTGCCGATCTCCTATGGCTTTCGGGAAGGGCGCAACGCCCATGAGGCCCTTGCGTACATACGCGAGCAGTGCATGACGCGCGGCATTCGATGGATTTACGACGCGGACATTACAGGATTCTTCGACAACCTTGACTGGGGCTGGCTACGGACCTTCATCCAGACCCGGATCAACGATGGTGGAATACTGCGGCTGATCGGCCAGTGGCTGCATGCCGGCATTCTGGAAGGAGAACAGATCAGCTACAGTGACAAAGGAACGCCACAAGGCGGGGCGATCAGCCCCCTGCTGGCAAACATCTACCTCCACCATGTACTGGACGAGTGGTTCGAGACCGAAGTCAAGCCCCGGATGCGCGGGCATTGCTTCCTGGTACGGTTTATCGGGTCAGAGGGAGGGCCGTAGCCCTCCCGTCTGCCCACAGAACCGTGCGTACGGGTCCGTACACGGCTCCTCATGCAAGGCGTATCCACTGACTCACATCAAACCAGTGGCGTAGCTTTCTGTTGGAACGAATGGCCTGTCCCTTTTCTCCAATGAACCAGCGCACCAGGTAGGCCCGATTCACCGCAAAGGTGTTCGAGAGCGCCCAGCGGCCTTTGTTGGAGAATACGGTCTTTGCCGCCTGACGGCGTGAGACTCCACGCTTGATCAGCTTTCGATAGAGATTGCGTCTGCTCTTTTGTTGATCCACCAAGCGAGATCGTAATCGTCGCCGGATGTGGGCTTCGATCTTATGGAGCTGAGCCGGGTAGTAGGTCATGGCGAAGTAGCCCGCCCACCCCACGTACCAGCTGTTGATCTGCTCGATGCTCTTCTCAAGAGTCAGGTGGGTTCCCCGCGGGGTCAGCTCTTTGACCTTGGCCATCGCCCTTTGCAGGGCCTTGTGCGATATCGCTATCGTGTCCCCGACGATGGTCATGCCGAGAAACTTCACCCGATCAGAGCGAGCCACTTGGCTCTTCTCTTGGTTCACCACCAGCTTCAATCTGTTCTCGATGTAGGCGCTGATGCTGGACATCACCCGCTCGGCCGCCTTCAGCGAGCGAACGAAGATGTTGCAGTCATCGGCGAAGCGGCAAAATTCAAGGCCGCGTCTTTCGAGCTCCTTGTCCAGCTCGTCGAGGACGATGTTGCTGAGCAGGGGGCTCAGGGGGCTGCCTTGAACGGCTCCTTCCGTGGATGGGGTCACCAGGCCGTTGGCCATGATGCCGCTGCGCAGGATCATCCCCACCAAGCGCAGGATGCGCTTGTCGGGTATCGTCTGACCCAGGCGTGCGATCAGCCGGTCGTGATGGATTCGATCGAAAAACTTCGATAGATCGATATCAACCACGTAGGGCTTTCCCCCAGCCACGATCTCGCGTGCCGCCTCTACCGCCTGGGCTTGGTTCCGGTCTGGCCGGAAACCATAGCTGTTGTCGGAGAATAACGGCTCGAAGATCGGCTCCAGTAGCAGCTTGAGGGTGGCATGCACCACCCGGTCGCGCACTGTCGGCACTCCGAGCAATCGGATGCCTTTGCCACCGGGCTTGGGGATCTCCACCCGTCGCACCGGTGAGGGTTTGTAGGCCCAGCTCTCAAGCTCCGCTTTCAGCCGGTCCAGCTCTTCGTCCAGATGTGCCTCGAACTCGGCGATGGTCACTCCATCCACACCGGGCGATCCTTTGTTCTTCTTCACGTTCCGGAAGCCTGCGTTCAACCATTCGGTCTTGCACAGCTCCTCGAAGAGTCTTCGTTCGTCGGTAAATAGGTCTCGTCTGCTCATTTCACTCTCCCTTTGCATGGACCTTTCGGCAACCAGTGCACCGGTGATTCAGCCGATATTTACGTCTCGACTATTCACCGGCTCCCGCTCGGGCTGATCTCAGATCCACAGTCTGTAACAAGCGTCGGATTCCGCTTGCATGTTCCGCCCTTCACCTCCGCCTCCCTGGCGCTAACTCGATGTTTTACCCTCACCTACGTCACCGCAGGATCGCCGGCACCGAGCTTTACGATTACTACGGCTTCGTCTGCAGGCCCCCGTCCCATCACGGATCACGTCTCCGCGTCGCTTAGGGCTTAAGGTGTCGCAGTTACACCGACCCAGGATCGACGGCCCTTCACCGGGTAAGCTAGTCGCCTCTGTCATCGCCCACCTACCTTCTATACGTCCAGAGGTTACGGGGAGAAAATCGGGCTTCGGTGGTCAGCGGCACCTCGCCCTCCCCTGTCCGCCTAATCGAAGGTTCGCTTTCGCTTAGGTGACGATTTTGGACTCCGGCTTCTTTCAGATCCCTCATTGGCTCCCGTCCGGTAGCGGCCTTGCCAGCTCCCTCGTCCATAAGGTGCAGGGGGAGTTTCTTCGGGCACCCTTGCCTTCGCCTACATGTTCCCTTCTCCCAAGGGCCATGGCTGGACTTGCACTAGCTAGCCGACTAGCATGCCGGTCACACGCCGATGACTTCGTCATCGGCTTTCAGTGCGAGGACGATGCGCGGCGCGTCATGGAGGTCCTGCCGAAGCGCTTCGGGAAATATGGACTCGAGCTGCATCCGGAGAAGAGCCGCCTCCTCGACTTCAGCAGGCCCGCGCGCAGCCAAACGAGCGGGCGGGGAGCCAACACCTTCGACTTTGTCGGATTCACCCACTACTGGGCGAGGTCAAGGCGGGGATTTTGGGTCATCAAGCGCAAGACCGCACGCAAGAAAGTCAGGAAGACGATCCAGGGAATCCGGGAATGGTGCCGACGGCACCGACACAAGGACATCTTCGAGCAGCACCGAGTGTTATGCTCGAAGCTGCGCGGTCATTACCAATACTTTGGTGTGCGTGGCAACATGCGAGCCATGTCAGCGGTGAAAGACCAAGTGCGCCGTGCTTGGCGCTACTGGTTGCACCGCCGCAGCAGCAAGAAAGCGATGCCGTGGGAGAAATATGCGGCATTGCTGGAGCGCTTGCCGTTGCCGGAGCCCAAAATCCTCCATGCCGTCTGATCGTTTGCGGGGTAGCAAAGTTATGCGTCAGGATTGGTGTTGCGATCTTGATTACCGAGGAACCGGATGACCGAATTGGTCACGTCCGGATCTAGGGCGTCCAAATACACCGATTTTCGGGCGGATTTCTTACCTGAGAAATGAACCTACGTTTCTGTGCTTTGTGACGCGCGGTAATGCGTCTTAAACGAGTCACTCAAAACGCGGTACGTTCGTTCCATCGGTAAAGGCCATCATGAAGTTCGTGTCTCCGAGGTCACGATGACACTCGTCACAGTCCTGCCATCGGCCTGGGTGTTTCTCAACATAGTGGTAGTGGCAGACGCTGAAACGTTCATGCGCATATTGACAACGGCCACCCCCGCGATACGACACATAGGACGTATAGCCGTTTAATATGATTTCCGGACATTATAATTAAGCAGCATATTGAGTCTCCAGAAGGAGGAAAAATGATTTAACACGGTCCCTTCGATGCTGCAAAGACTTTAACGCCGAGTGCAAGCGCTCCTTCAAATCTTTTTTGCTTTTAATTGGTTTCCGGCCAAGTTGCTTGTCTTTGATCTCTTCCCAAATATGTTCATCAGGATTACGCTCGGGACTGTAAGTCGGCAGATAAAATAGGCGGATTTGATGGCGATGACGCCAGATAAATGTACGCGTCATCTTTGAGCGATGGAACGTAGCCCGATCAACAATCAAAAAGAGTGGACGCTTTCGTCCTTTGATCAGTTGCTTGAGAAACTCAATATACTCCTCCGACTTAATCGATTTCTCCGTCACATGGTATTCCAATTTTCCTTGCGCTGTAACCACGGAGAGAATAGACTTGTTCCCATTAATAATTATTTGATATTTAGGATATTTTCATGTTCCACAGGCCGGCCGCAAGGAAGAAAAATAGGTTTATTAATGGAACTGATCGATTTCTAATGCGATGAACCAGACAGA
>Ga0210097_1000477_pt1 | contig 13957 bp, 14 predicted proteins | sample Joice_CattailNLA_2_FD_185521 | JGI IMG/M metagenome (GOLD analysis project Ga0210097, IMG submission 185521) | Wetland microbial communities from San Francisco Bay, California, USA, that impact long-term carbon sequestration - Joice_CattailNLA_D2... | ecosystem: Environmental > Aquatic > Marine...
GGCGTGGCGCTCCAATCCATTGATGTCGAAGCTGTCGACGTGCTCCACAACGAAGAGCTCCCCAACGGCAACCGCGTCGTCATGGGGGTCGAGTTGGATCCTTGGCGCCGGCCAGTCGCCTACCACCTCACAGAGGAGCCAACCAACTCCTGGGCCGGCTCCTATCAGCAGGCGGTGAAACGGACTCCCGTCCCGGCATCCGAGATAATCCATGGATTCGCGCCACAGTGGGTATGGCAGACGCGCGGCGTCCCGTGGGCCTCTCCGTCTCTCTGGCGACTCGCGATGGTCGGAGGATACGAAGAGGCCGCAGTGACCGCCTCCCGGGGGGCCGCGTCCAAAATGGCGTTCTACGAGCACGTTGGGGACGGCCCGGTAGGACTGACCGGCGAGCGCACCGCGGACGGCGATCTCGTCCGGGAAGCGAGCCCCGGGGCCATGGAGGAATTACCGCCCGGGTACACGGTGAAGCAGGTCGATTGGGGTTGGCCGAATGCCGATCATCAGCAGTTCATTCGCCCCATCCTGAAGAGTCTGGCGGCCGGCCTCGGCGTCAGCTACCCGACGTGGGCCCAGGATCTAGAGGGCGTAAATTACTCGTCCCTGCGGCACGGCGCTCTGACCGAGCGGGACCATTGGCGGGCCCTTCAGCGTTGGTTCCGCGATTGGTTCTACCAGGCCGTGTTCGACGCGTGGTTGCCGCGTGCTGTGATGATGGGTGCCATCACCGTGGCCGGGTCGCCGGCGCGGACTCCATCGACCTTCACGGCTGGATGGCTTCCGCGGGGCTGGCAGTGGGTCGACCCTGAAAAAGAGGGGAAGGCGGCAGACGGCGGCATCAGTCGTCGAGATCGGTCCATCAGCAGCATCATCCGAGAGCGCGGCGATGAGCCTGACGAGGTCTGGAGTGAGCTTGCGGACGATATCGCGAGGCTCGAAGAGCTGGGATTATCTGTGGTGCTCGGTTCGCCTGGCGGAAATTCCGGCACTGGAAATCAGGGAGGCGAAGATGCCTAAGACAAATTTCCACCAGCTCGGCGAGGTACAGTATCGGACCGCCGAACTCAGGGCCGATGGGGTTGACGAGGAGTCCAGAACAGTCGATCTCAGTTTCTCGAGCGAAACTCCCATCGAGCGCTGGTATGGCACAGAGATCCTAGATCACTCGCCCAGCAGCGTGCGTCTGGAGCGCTTCAACGGCGGTGCGGCGCTGCTGGTGAACCACGAACGTAACGATCAGGTGGGGGTAATCGAAGCAGGATCGGCAAAAATCGGCTCTGACAAGATGGGGCGCGCGGTCGTCAAGTTCTCCAAATCGACCAGAGGCCAGGAGATCCTGGACGATGTTCGGGACGGCATCAGAACGCTCGTCAGCGTCGGATATTGGATCTATGAAGCCGTGCTCGAAAAACACGACGACAATGGGGATACCTATCGCATCACAGATTGGGAGCCCATGGAGGTGTCCATCGTTTCAGTACCAGCAGACGTGTCGGTCGGAGTCGGCCGAGCAAAGGAGGAAATAGCCATGCCGCCAGAAATCCGCACCGAAGAGGTGCCCACCGAAGAGATCGAGCAGGAGCAGCCAGGGGATACTACCGTTCTCGAAGATGCTGCCCGCAAAGAGCGAGAAGATCGTCACGGGAAAATCCGCAACCTGGCCGCGGAGTTTCGCCATGTCGTGCCCGAGGCCGACGAGATTGCAGAGCGCAGCGTCAGCCTGGACCTCAGCGTTGACGAATTTCGGGGCGTCCTGAAGCAGACGTTTTTGGCGCGCCGCCCTGAGCCCGTGCCGGTGACGCCGCGTGAACCGAGGTTCGAGATGAACTTCAATCCGCGGAATCGTCAGCTTCCCGGTTTCGCGAATACTCGCGATGGGCTGGAGCAGGCATATCGGGCTGGCATGTGGGCCCGAGCTGAGCTGTTTCTCGATCAGCGGGCTGCACGGTGGTGCAAAGACTACGGCGTGCGCGTCGCTACCACTGAGACAATCGGCGGCGGTGCCGCCGTCGTCCCCGACGAGCTCTCCAGCGCCATTATCGACTTGAGAGAGCAATACGGGACGGCCAGGCAGTATTGCTACATCCACCCGATGGCTTCTGATTCGACTACTATCCCACGCAGGGCCGGGGGCGTGACGGCGTACTTCGTCGGGCAGACTGAGGCCACCACTGCCAGCGATAAGTCGTGGGACCAGGTGCAGCTCAACGCCAGAGAGCTATCCTCGCTGTCACGGTTCTCGATGGCCTATGCCGAGGATGCGGTGATAGACGTGGCATCGGACCTTGCCAGGGAGGCCGCATATGCGTATGCGGTTAAGGAGGACTCATGCCTGTTCAATGGCGACGGGACCTCTACCTATGGCGGAATGTACGGGATCCGCCCCAAGATCATCGACGGCAATCACACAGCCGGCGCTGTGGACGTGGCGACCGCGACCCATAATCTGTTTTCCGAGCTCGACGCCGACGATCTCAATGGCCCGCGCGGCAAGCTCCCCGAGTTTCCGGGAATTCAGCCGGCATGGTATTGCTCCAAGTACGCCAAAGTGACGGTATTCGATGCGCTGAAGGCGGCCGGAGGCGGAAATACGGTGATCACACTGGAGGGCAGGCCAAACGCAGAATGGCTGGGCGATCCAGTGCGCGTCAATCAGGGCTTGCCGGCTGGCGTGAGCACCGATTACGACAGCGCAGCGATGCTCATTTACGGAGATTTGCGCATGGGAGCCACTCTCGGCGATCGGCGCGGATTTTCCATCCAGGTCCTGCGTGAGAGGTACGCGGAATTTCGGCAGATCGGGGTGATCGGATGGGAGCGATTCGACATCGTCGTGCACGGTCTCGGCGATACGTCGAATGCCGGACCCATCGTGGCGCTGATTGGCAGCTCTTCGTAAGAGTCACAGGAGGGAATAGCAATGCGCGGAGGATTCAAGCAGGTGATCGCGATCGCCCAAGCCAGCACCACCAATGCTGCCACAGCGACCGGGATCGTGGATACACTCGGATTTGACCGGCTCACGCTGGATTTCATCGCCAGCACGAGCAACGACACGACCAACAATTTCAGTGTGCTGAAGCTGCTGGAGTCGGACGACACGGTCGTAACGAACGCGGCCAATATCTCGGGATTTGTCGGGGATACGGATTTCACCATCCCCGCCGCCGTGACGAGCGGAAACTGGGGTGTGAAGTTCAACGTCGATCTCCGTGGACGCAAGCGTTACATCCGCATTGCCGCCAGCCCGCTGACGACACAGGTGTTGACCGCGATTGGAAATCTGTACAATGCTGACGAGGTACCCGTGGCCTACGGCGCGGCCGGCGTCAAGGCCCTGGTCGAGGGCTGATGACGGCGTCAACGGATCCTGTCCGCCTCAATCTCGGGGCGGGCGGGGTCCCAATCCAGGGATGGGAGAACTTAGACCGCAAGACTGGTGACGAGATATTCCCTCTCGGGCGCCAGCCTGCTTCTGTGGACGTGATTCGCGCGTCTCACGTTCTGGAGCATTTTCCGCACGAGTCGATACAATCTGTCGTAAATGATTGGGTCGCCAGTCTCAAGCCTGGAGGCCTCCTGCAGATAGCGGTACCTGATTTCGAGCTCATCGCCCGCGCCTATCTCGCGGGGGCGGAGATCCCTGTCCAGGGATATGTGATGGGCGGGCAGGTGGATAGCGATGATTTCCATCGCGCCATTTTCGACCGCGAAGTACTCACCGACGTCCTGCGAGATGCCGGCCTGGTGCGTGTCTCGGACTGGACTTCGGAAATCCAGGATTGCGCCGCTCTTCCCATAAGCCTGAACCTTCAGGCCCGCAAGCCTCCAGCTAGGCTGCCACGGACGGCGGCCACCCTTTCTCTTCCGCGGCTGCAATTCTCGGACAACGCCCATTGCGCCTTCCAGTCATTGCCGCCTCTCGGGATACCCCTGCGAAAATACACGGGCGCCTATTGGGAGCAGTGTCTGACGCGTGCCATCGAGGAGACCATCGCGGAATCGCATCCGGAATGGATCCTGACGCTGGATTATGACACGGTCTTTAGCCGGCACGATGTCCTGTCCCTCCTGTCCATTGCTGATGCCCACCCGGAGGCGGATGCAATCGCGGCCCTGCAGGCATCGCGGACCAAGGATACGCCGCTGCTTACCGTGGGTGACGACAGCGGCGTCACGCGAACAGAAATTGGACGAAATGAGCTAAACTGCGAGTTATTGCTGTGCAAGACGGCGCATTTCGGGCTGACGCTGTTGCGCGCTGAGAAATTGCTGGCCATGCGCCGGCCGTGGTTCATGAGCGTGCCGGACGGTGCTGGCTCCTGGGGTCCTGGCAGGAAGGACGCGGATGTCTATTTCTGGCATCAATGGGCGGCTGCTGGCAACACCCTGTTCACGGCTGCGCGGGTGCCGGTCGGACACGCTGAACTCATGGTGAGATGGCCAGATCAGAACATGGAGCCGACCTATCAGCATCCTAGCGAATTTTGGCGGACTGGGAAACCGGAGGATGTGTGGCGATGATTGAGGATTACGATAATCGAGACCTGGTTGTGAGGCGCGCGTTCGGACGCCATCACAATGATGACAGGATCAGGGTTGAGGATGCCGGCAGACGCGCATGGCTCCTGAAACACAGATTCGTGGAGGTCGCAGAGGAGCAAGAGCCCCGGAGCCGCGGACCTGGCCGGCCTAGGAAAGATGGCAGTTGAGACCGACAGTGATCGAGCGGCCATGCTCGCAGACTTCGGCGAGGTCTTTACCCTCGCCGATGAGAGCGAGGTCACATGCATTTTCGACACCCCGTATGCCGAGGCCCTGGACGTAGAAGGGGATCGCCCTGCAATCCTCGGCCTGACGTCTGATCTCGGTTCTCTGTCGCAGGGGGACCAGGTGACGCGACAGGCTGATTCCACCATATACCGGGTGGCGAACGTCAGGCCAGACGGCCAGGGGTTCACGCTGCTCCTGCTGGAGGAGCAAAGCTGATGGCTGACTTCACCCTGAACGTCAAGGGCGACTACGATGCGATCCTGCGGGACCTGGACGAAGTGGAGCGCCGCCTGGCACCCGCCGCCGCGGCTGCGGCCCTGAACATCGCGGTGCGCCGTGTGCGGACGGCGAGCCGGCGCGAAATCGCCGCTGTGAAGCGGATCACGCCGCAGAAGTTGGTGGGTGAGCGCCTGAAACTGGTGCGGGCGAAGGCCGGCCGCCTGGTGGCCTTCCTTCACGCCCTGATCCTCCCTATCCCGGCAGCCCGCCTCGGAACGCCACGGCAGGGACCAGCGGGCTCGCGCGTGAAGTCGCACTTCTTCCCGGGTGCCTTCGTGGCGCGGATGCCTAGCGGCAACATCGGGATCTTCAAGCGCCGCGGACGTCCGCGGCTGCCGATCAAGGAGCAGAGCATCTCGCTGGAGCCGGAGGCCTCCGCTATCGTGGCTCGCCATGTGCGCAGCACCGGCGCCAAGGAGTGGCGTATAGAGTTCGAGCGCGAGATGGCCTGGCGCTTGGCGAGGAAACGCGTGTGAGCCACGCCAGGCACCAGATCCGCGAGCAGATGGCCATCGCTCTCACTGGCCTGACGACGACCGGAACGACGGTATACCGCTCTCGCGTCTACCCACACGACACGTTACCCAGCTTGGCCTGCTATGCATTGCGTGAACGGATCGACGACGACATGCTGACCCAGGGCAGTAAGGAGGTACGCCTCCTGGAGATGATGATAGAGGGCCGCGCCCGCGCGGTGACAGACCTGGACGACACCCTGGACCAGATCGCCGCAGAGGTGGAGGCCGTCATCTATGCGGACACGACCCTAGATGGCCTGGTCAAGGATATGCGGCTCGAAGAGACGACCATCGAGCTTTCTGATGAGGCGCAGCAGCCCACCGGGCTCCTGCGCCTGCGTGTGAGCGCGTTCTATCGTATCGACGCGCAGGACCCCGAGACGGTCCTGGCGTAACACACAAGGAGAAAGGTAATGGCTGTGCATCATGGCAACGAGGGCTCCGTCGCAATCGGGGCTAACACGGTCGCGGAGGTCCAGTCCTGGACCTACGACGAGCAGGACATCGACGTCCAGGAGGCGGCAAGCATGGGCGATACGGCGGTGACCGTGCTCGCCAGCGGCATTAAGTCTGGTGGCGGCACCATCGAATGCCTGTGGGATGAGACCGACAGCAACGGCCAGTCTGCCATGGATATCGGTAGCAGCGTGACGCTGAATCTGTACCCGGAGGGCGCATCGAATCCGGATACGTACTACACCGGCACGGCCATCATTACCGGCGTGGGCGTGGCGAGCAGCGTCCGAGGTCTGGTGACGCGCAACTTCACCTTTCGGGGACCGCTGACCGAAAGCACGGTGCCGGCCTGATGGCCGTCATCGACCAGATCAGGGCTCGCTATGCGAGCCAGCGCACGCACGTCGAGGTCCCGGAGTGGGGCGAGCCAGACCATCCCCTGGACGTCTACGCCGATCCCTTCACGTTGGCCGACGAGCAGACCATCAGTCGCTACCTGAAGGACGACGATCCTGCCGGGTTCGCGGAGCTCGTCATCCGCAAGGCGGAGGACGCGGCCGGCAACAAGCTCTTCGGCAAGGGGGACAAGCCCCTGCTGCTGCGCACCGGCGAGGCGCGCGTGGTCAAGCGCGTGGCCATGGCAATCATGAGCGGGATCAGCATCGAGGGCGCGAGAAAAAACTCCGGGCCGACGCCGGACTCTTCGCCATCTACGGACTAGCCGACCGTCTCCACAAGACGGTCGGGGAGCTGATGGAGATGCCGGTGTCGGAGTTCACACACTGGATGGCCTACCTCGAGTTGCGGCGGGAGATGGAAAATGGCGCGCGCCAGAGCTGATTACGAGTTCCGGGCCCAGGACCGGACATCTCCGGCCTTCCGTTCCATCCGCCGCAGTTTGGGCGAGGTGGGCGGGGCGCTGTTGTCCTTCAAGAGCGCGATCGCCGGCGCTATCGGCGTGGGCGGCCTGGCTGCGATGGTCAAGGCATCCATCGACGCCGGCGACCAGATCCAGAAGCTCTCCCTGCGGTTGGGCGCCTCGACCGAGGCCCTGTCGGAGCTCAGGCATGTCGCCGAGCTGTCCGGCGTCTCGTTCAACACGCTGACCATGGGTCTGCAGCGCATGACCCGCCGGGTCTCCGAGGCCGCCCAGGGCACGGGCGAGGCGAAGAATGCTCTCGCCGAGCTGCGCATCGACGCGGAGAAGCTGAACCGGCTGCGTCCCGAGCAGCAGTTCGAGGCCCTGGCGGACGCCATCAACGGACTGTCCAGCGAGTCGGACAAGGTCCGCATCGCCATGAAGCTCTTCGACAGCGAGGGCGTGGCGCTGCTGCAGACGATGCAGGAAGGCGCGGCCGGCATCAGGGAGGCGCGCGATGAAGCTCGCGAATTGGGGCTTACCTTCTCCAAGGATCAGGCCGAAGGCGCGGCCAGGGCGAAGGATGCAATTGCAAGGCTTTCCGGGGCGATTGGGGGACTGGGAAAAACCCTGGCGGTCGAGCTGGGACCGGCACTGACATCCGTCACCGGCTGGATGGGCACCTTCGTCCAGGCCGTGCGCTATGCGGGCGAGGAGATTGGGATACTCGAGCGCTCGATCGGCAGCCTATCGCTGGGCCAGACGATGCTGGAGATGGAGTCCATCGGCCAGCAGATTGCGGAAATCCGCAAGGATGCCGAGCTCACCGGCGGTATTGGGCCCTCCGATCAATCTCGTATAGATAGCCTCATCAAGCGTCTCGGCGCCCTCAGTGAGCGATATCGGCGCCTGCACAAGGAGCAGCAGGATCTTGCCTATGGACGGCAGAATCTGGTCGACGTGACCGCGAAAGCGACCGTCGAGGAAGAGAAGCTGACGAAGGCAACCGGGATGAGCATCGAGGCCATCCGGGCGGAGGCCGAGTGGCAGGCGGACACCGCCCGCCAGACGGCCGAGGCGGTAAAGAATGCGAATCAGCAGCAATACGAGCTCGCGTTGGCGACCAAGAAGACCAACTCCGTCGCCCGCGATCTGGGCTTCACATTTCAGTCGGCGTTCGAGGACGCGATTATCGGCGGCGAGGGTCTCCGCGATGTGTTCAAGGGCCTTCTTCAGGACATCACTCGCGTCATTCTGCGCACCGCCATCACCGCGCCCATAGGAAACGCTATTGGATCGGCGATAGGCAGCATTTCCTTCGGCGGTGCCCGCGCGGGCGGCGGGCCGGTGAGCGCCGGGAGCGCCTATCTGGTAGGTGAGAGCGGGCCGGAGCTGTTCTTCCCGGGCCGTAGCGGCATGATAGCAGCAGGCGGCGGCCCCCAGGTCATCATCGAAGATCACCGCGGACTAGACGCGCCGCCCATCGAGATGGCCCGGGCCCCGGGTCCGAACGGACAGCAGATCCTGCGCGCGGTGATCCGCAGCGAGAACCGCCGCGCACTGAACGACGGCAGTCTCGATCGCACCATGCGTGGCAATTTTGGCGCGCGCCGCACTGGGATACTGAGATGAGCACGCCGGTCTGGCCACTGCCATCCGTGCGCCCCCAATATTCTGGGAACGGCCGCCAGCAACAGAGCAACGTCATTCGCAAGGAGATGGCGATGGGCGAGCCGAAGAGCAGGCGGCGCAGCACTCGCCGCCTTGTCCGCTATGCCGGAGCCTGGCTGTTGAATGACGATCAGCGGCGGATCTTCGAGACCTGGTATGAGAATGATATCGCAGATGGGTCGCTCGATTTCGATTGGCCAGATCCAGAAACCGGTCTCGGCCTGGTGCGCACCTGGTTCACGGAGGACCCCGCCGTAGTGCGACTGCAGCCCGACCTATGGCGGGTATCCTTCTCCCTGGTGGGGCGGCCGTGAGGACACTCACGACCGATGGTCTCCGCGAGCTGCTCGCTCGGGCGAGCGCCCATGTCTGGCTGATGCTGGTAGAGATCGACCACGCGGATTTCTCCGCGCCCGTGCGCCTGGCCAACAACACGGAGGACGTGGACTACGGCGGCGACACATACAGCGCCTTCGGCTTCCGGATGGTTCTACCGCCAGACGCCGAGGATCGCATCCCCGAGGTTATCCTGACAGCCGACAATGTCGGCCTGGACCTCGTGGAGCCTTTACGCACGATCAGCTCGCCGCCGAGCGCGGATATCTCCGTGGTGAGGATGCCGCCGGACGACAGCGGCGCGGTCCTGGAGGCGGGCCCTTGGTCGTTTCAGGTGCGCAGCGTCTCGATAGAGACGATGACCATGCAGCTAACCCTGGCCCAGGACGCCGACTACCTCAATGAGCCGCGGTCGCGCCTGCGCTTCACGCCGATCGAGGCCCCGGGACTCTTCCAGTGACGGCACCTGGCTATTGGGAGGCAAGATATATCGGGGTTCCATTCCACTCCGGGGGCCGAGGAATGGACGGGCTGGATTGCGCAGGGCTGGTCATCCGGGTCTATGCCGACGTGCTCGGGATCGCGCTGCCGGATAATGTCGGCGACACCGGCTACGATTGCCTGAACGAGATCTATGCCGCGCGAATCGTCAACGAGCATCGCCGGCTGTTCAAGCGCGTAGTGGAGCCCACGCAGCTGGACTTGATCCTATTCTGGCGCCTCGGGACCCCGTCGCATATCGGAATCTTCCTCGACTGGCCGCGATTTCTGCATGCGTCCAATGGGGTCGGCGTGGTATGCGAACGCCTGACTGATCGACGCTGGTCACGCCGCATAGAGGGCTATTACCGCTATGGGTGAGATCGTCGCCAAGCTGCATCCATTCGAGCCGCTGCAGCGCGCGCTAGTTCACGTGCCGGCAGAATGGACCGTGCGCGAGCTCGTGGGCTCACCCGCCTGCGAGGTACGGATCTGGCTGGAGGACGAAGAAATCCCGCCTGCCCTGTGGGGCGAGACCGTGATCGGCGAGCGGCGCGGTCTCGTGGCGGTGCGCCTGGAGGGCGACGATCTGGGGCGCAGCATAGCCTTGCTCGGCGTCGCCGCGCTGGCGGTCTTCGTTCCGCCTGCGGCCGGTCTTGCCGCAGGCAGCCTCGCGGCGGTTGGCGCGAGCTTTGGCATTGCACTGGTCGGGGGGCTGCTCGTAAACGCACTGATACCTCCGCAAGTCCCGGAGCTCAACGACTTCACTGTGCCGACCGTGGACGGTCGCTACAACGCAATTACCGGGATCCGCAACAGCATCAACCTGTATGGCAACCTGCCCACCCTCTATGGGCGCCGCCGGTTCTACCCGCCGATTGCGGCGAATCCCTACTCCGAGTCGGCTACTTTTACCCAATCCTTTGTCTCGCTCTTTGCGCTGTCGGACACTCCCCTGGAGATCTATGGTCTGAAGGCAGGGAAAGGATATGGCAGGCTGGATCTGACGCCGAGCAATGCGGCGCTTATCGGAAACGCTGTCCGAATCGGCGACACGCCTATTGGCCTGTTCTCTGACTGGCAGATGCAGATCGGGCGCGCGGCCGACATCACGCTCTACACGACCGACGTTTATGAGGAGCAGACGCAGATAACCTACGACCAGCAGGTCAGCGGTAGTGGGTGGGTGACCGACAACGTCTCCAATGTGCGCACCACGCAGCAGAACACGTACAAGGCGAGCATAGATCTGGTGTTCCCGCGCGGTCTGTGGAATGTCGACGACCAAGGTAACGTCATTCAGCCGAAATACGAATATCCATGTCTGCAGTATGAGGACTATTACAGCAACGCGTGCGGAGATGAGTTCAGGATTCTTGGGCGCACCCTGTATGGCACGGAGTACCCCCTGGGTGCTGGCCCAGGCCAATACATCGCGTATCAGGGCGGAAACAGATATCTAAGAATAAAAAAACTGTCGGGGACTTTGGGCTGTTACGACGAGCGAATAACCAAGCGCAGGCGCTGCATTAAACGGGCATCGACCCGGCAGGTCTGGAACGCGGCGAAGCAGGTCGAGGTGCAGATCGAATGGCGGCGCGCAGGAACTACCGCGTGGTCGCTGCATGCGCGCGAAATCATCTCGGACGTTACCCGGCGGCCGTTCTCGAAAACCTACACAATAGATTTCACGGCCGGCTCGACCTACACGGACCTCGGACAATCCGGGTCGGATAGCTACGACGTCCGTGTGACGCGCGTCAGAACCTATTTCGGGAACGGCATAGCCGAGATCAGCGACATGGCTTGGACCGTGCTGCGATCATACCAGCGCGGCAAACCGATCGCCGAGGCTCTGGACGACGTCACGATGCTGGCACTGAAGATCCAAGCGACCGACCAGCTCTCCGGGCCGCTGGATTCTCTGAACGTGGAGGCAACTGCGGTTCTTCCAGTCTATACCGGGACAAGCTGGACGGAGCAGACGACCCGCAATCCCGCCTGGGCAGTGCTAGACGCCATGCGCAACAGCATTCGCCTCGATCATCCGGTCCCCGACGCAAAGCTCGATCTATCGGGATTCCAGGACTGGGCTGCTTGGTGTGACCTGCACGAGATCCATTACGACTACCTCCACGTCGGTGACACCATGATGGAGACGGTACGCCAGATCGCCACGACCGGCCGCGGAAGCCTCGGCCTCAATGATGGCGTGACGTTCACGGTGGTGCGCGATCAGCTTCAGACTACGCCGCGCCAGCTTATCAGCCCGCAGAACAGCTACGGATTTTCGATGCGGCGCGACTACATCGACATGCCGCACGGCCTGCGCGTGCAATACGAGGACCGGGACAACGACTATCAGCTCGCGGAGGTCAAGGTCTACGCGACGGGCTACAACGCCAGCACTGCAACGCAGTTCGAAGTTCTGCAGACCCAGGGCATTACCGACAGCGTCCAGGCCCAGAAGGAGGGCGCATACTTTCTCAAGGTGGCAGAGCTGCGCCCGGAGACCTATACGGTCACGATGGATGCGGAAGCATTGCGCGTTACTCGCGGCGACCGCGTCCAACTGCAAAACGATGCAATCCGCGTTGGCCTGGGCTCGGCGCTCGTAGAATCTGCATGGGAGGATGGTGAACAGCAATATATCCTGATTCAAAGTAAGTGGGACCTGGATTCTACCGTGAGTTATGGCATCCGACTGCGCCGACGCGATGGCACAATTAGTCTTGGCACGATTGCCGGCGAGGATGTTGGCGACGGATGGCGCAGCGTGATTCAGCCTGACACGACATTATCCGATGTCGCGCACGATGATCTAATCGTCTACGGAACGGTGGGTACCGAGACGCAGGATTGCATCATCACGAGCATGGAGTTTCACGACGACTTCGACGCAACGCTGACCCTGAAAGCCTATGATGCCAACATCCCCGCAGTGGATGAGCTGGCATATCCGCAATACTCCCCGACCATCACCTCCATATTCAGACTCACATCGCCAGAGCCCCCGACAATCACGCTATCATCCGATGGTACGACGTATGTACTTGATGACGACGGAACCCTAAAATCCGGGGTGAGCGTTTATTGGGAATTGCCATTTGGCAGCAAGATCCACCTTGACTCGATCGAGCTGAGGTGGAGTCAGCAGTATTTCACGGACGATGCGAACGAGACGAAAGATCCAGCGCACTATGATACAGAGAGATACGATCTATCGAAGACTCCGCTGATTATAGGGCCGCTGATCGGTGGCGTAGAGGCGGTCGTTAACGCCCGAGTGAGGTCAGTGGATGGCAAATGGTCGAGGTGGTCCGATGATGAGCACATCATAACTGTCAGCTCTGTGAGTACGATACTTGGAAATCCCAGGGCAATGGCAACGGATCACATTATTGCTTTTGCAAATGCTGGCCTTGTCTCATATTGGAAAAGACCGTTGTTGGTGGAAGCAGACAATCATCAGAAGAAGGGGACGATAAGTTTCTGGATCCTTCCTCCGGCCCTTAATGTCATCAACGGATTTCTGTTCGAGATCGGGGAGGATGATTCTTCGAGTGGACCTCGTGCATACGGCAAGCTTCAGTCGTCCAGCAACCAGCTACGCGTGTATATGGCTTATGATGGCGACTTCGGACCGCAAATATCTTTCAGTAAGAACCTGACGTATGAATGGCATCATGCGATGCTCAGATGGGACACGACCCAGGTAACAGACACTGACCGCATCCAGTTTTTCGTCGATGGCGATGAGCAGTCAGCAAGCGGAGGATCAGTATACCCCGCGCTAGATGAGACGATCAGCTTATTCGATCAGAATATTCCATACGGGGTCGGAGTCGGCCACCCGTTGAAAGCAGCCGATGATTCCGATTCAACGTCAGCAAGCTACGATGGCCTGGCCGAGTTCATCATGGTCGGCGGCCAGAGCCTGGATGTGTCAAATTTTCGGAAGCAAGATCCATATTACCTGACCTCTTATTGTCCTCGCACTGATCTTTTATCCCAGCTATTCGGCACCTTACGACAAGCCGTTTGGCTGAGATTTCAGAATAAAACCAGACCTGGATTTGATACGTTTTTGCTGCAGGATGATGCCGTCCCGCAGGCAGATTTAGTGATCAACTCTTCTCGCTATCCCAGCTGCCCGGGATGAGGGAAACGCAATTCGGAGAACATCATGAGCCTAACAGCCAGCATCGTCGCGAGCATCAATGCGAACCTGATCAACAGTCTCGACCTGCAGGACGCGTCATCGCTTACCGCCTACTCTAAGACGGCCAGCCTTACCAATGGTACCGGCGACGGGCAGGTCGATCAGCTCTACTCGGCGCAGAGCACGCTTGCCGCCACCACGGGCGAAATCATCGATCTTTCGGCGCCGCTGACCAATCCCGTGGGCCAGAGCATCAGCTTTACGAAGGTCAAGGCGATCCTCGTCTATGCCGACGAGGACAACGGCGACGATATTTCCTTTGGCCCCAACAGCTCGGAGGGTTTCGCCGACTTCTTCGACGACGCCAGCGACCGCGTGCGCGTGCCCCCGGGCGGCGTTGTGCTGCTCACGTCTCCAGTCGGT
>Ga0210097_1000479_pt1 | contig 13888 bp, 8 predicted proteins | sample Joice_CattailNLA_2_FD_185521 | JGI IMG/M metagenome (GOLD analysis project Ga0210097, IMG submission 185521) | Wetland microbial communities from San Francisco Bay, California, USA, that impact long-term carbon sequestration - Joice_CattailNLA_D2... | ecosystem: Environmental > Aquatic > Marine >...
ACGGTCCGTCCTGCATCGGGTTGCCGCCGATGCCGATCGTATTGCCGGGCGTGTAGTAGCCTTTGTTGGTGTTGGAGGCGGTGTCGGTGATGATGGGCAGTGTACCCGACGGGTTTACGCCCAGGCACGAACTGGGTGCGCAACCAGGCACATTCGTGGTGTTGAACGTGGTGGTCGCCATTGGTGTCGGGCCCTGGTTCAGCAAACCAATCGTCGCGTTGGTATAGGTGCCGTCGCTGGCAGGGATGGCGCCGACACCCGAGACGGTGTTGCCGACGCTCAGGCCCGCTGAAATGGCGCCGAACAGGCCGGACCCATCCCAGACCAGGCTGACCGGGATATTGTAGTTGCCATTCCAGTCGAACAGGGCATTGCCCAGGACCAGGCCGCTGCCGATCGACTGTACGCCGAAGCCCTTGGCCGTGGCCGGCAGTGAGGGCGCGCCGTTAAAGAACTGAAAGGGTGATACCGTGCCGGTACCCGCACCCGTGTTGGTATCAAAGGTGAACGTGCCGTTGATCGGGGTCTGAAACTGGTTGACGCCACGACCTGTGATGCTCGAATTTGCAAGGGCGCTGCCGCCTGAATCCAGTATGGTAAACAAACCATCCCAGCTGAATTGCAGGACCTGGGCAGAACTCTGCTGGGGTATTACGGCCGTACCAAGCGCGGTAGTCACTGCGGCGGCCAGCAGGGTTCGTTTGCTGGCGTGTTCGAAAAATTTCATTGTTGATTGCTCCTCTTCATCTGTAGCGGCGCCATGACCGATGCTGCCATTCTTGTGGTCTCTGTTCAGTGTGCTATTCCGTCATGATTGCGGTGGGGCAACTGACAGGATTTGCTGGTTACATTTCGTACGCAAAGCTGATGCCGAACGTGTTGATATCCATCGAGATCGAGGCATTGTCTGCGCCAATCGGCAGGTTGGTAAATGCCGTGGGGCCGCTGATGGTATTTTCAAAACCATGTACGTAGGTGGCCGACCATTCGATGTTTTTGCTCGGGCGATATGAAGCGCCGAGCGTGACGTGATCTTCCACGGTGGCCGGTGCCAGCATATTGAACAGTACCTGGTCTTTCGGGATGACCGCATCGCCGTGGTTATAGCCCGCGCGGAAACTCCAGGCCTTGTTGTAGTCATAATTCAGTCCGATCTTGTAGACGGTTGCATCTTTCCAGCCGAAGCCCATGCCAAGGTCGCCACCGAGGTTACAGATAGGGGTGTCAGGACCGGGGCACAACGGATTCAGGTCGCTCGGGACATACGCGTTCGGTCCCGGGTTGGCGATCGAGGCAATATTGCTGTAGTTGATTTGTTCAATATCCGCCGCAACGGTGAGTGCCGGCGTTATCTTGAATGCCATGCCGATGGCGTAATTTTCCGGAATGTCGAAGTCACCCTGTTCGGCAAACAGCGTGTCGTATTTGTCGAATTTCGTCATAAAGACCCGTGACGAATAATTCGCGCCAAGCGACAGCCGGTCATCCATGAACTTGCCAAGCCAGCCGAAGCGTACGCCCGCACCGTACGACCAGTCGTTGCCGTTGCCGCTGGTACCGGTTGCACCGGGACCGGCAAAGCCGAGGCTTTCAAACGCACCCAGGCCGTAGGCGCGGAATTGCTGTATGCCAATGGCAAGCGAGGCCCCGATGATATTGTTCTTGTTGAGAACATAGGCGATGCTCGGGAGCATTTGCGCCTGCAGGAGGTTTGCACCAACGGTATCGCTGTCGGCGTTACAGTTGAAATTGAAGAAATAGCTCGCCGGGTCGCCGGGAGAACAATTGGCATTACCCGGAACCGTTTGGTTATATCGGGTATTCGCGCCGTTACCGACAACTGCCATGCCCATGTACATTTTGCGATTGAACTTGTAAATGGCGCCGAAGCTGGGAATCAAGAAGATGTTGCTGCCGCTTTCTTCATACGTGACTGTAATTGGAGGAACAACACCAGGGGTGTTGTTCAGGGTGTCACTGCTGTGGACCACCGAACGTGGCGGATTGAAAAATTCGCCGCCGAAGTCGATGCGCATGGTGCTGACACCGGCATCAGCCATGCCGGCCGGGTTGGCCGCCGCCGCAATTGCATCCTGTGCATAGGCGACACCGACGCCACCCATGCCGCGTGACTTGGCACCATAACCAATCAGAAAATAACCGTTGGTTGCATAGGCACTAAAGGGTGTAAGAAGTAACGAAATAACACAGAAATTGTGCAGATGCTTGCGTAGCCGCTTCATTTGATCTCCTCCAGAGATGCCTTGGAAATTAGAATGTTATTCCCTGCGTGGCGTATCCGAGTCAGCAGTGTATGGAGTCTGCACAGCTCACGTTAGGGCAAATGATCTTTAGTTACGTCGGCGGGGTAATTTATCCTGCCAGACAAGTCGCACATAATTAGTGTTAACACATAGGCTTGTCAAGCGAGAAGCGTTGGGTCTGGCCGGACAACGCGTTACCGGCAAGTCCGGGATGCCAGGCAACACCGCCTCGTGGCACAACAGCAGCGCGAACAAGACGCGAGCAAAGCGTTCAAGAAGACTGTCGGTGTTCCTTACACGTGCCGGATTCCCAGTCAGTATCGGGACTTTGCAGTTTAATATATTGTTTTTATGGTTTTTATTTGGTTGGCATCCGTGCGACAGTCTGCAGGGGGCAATGGTTTGTTGTTGCGGATATTTACACAAATTTTTTATTTCAGCTCCGCAGGATTGTAAAAATTATATAACTGTTTGTCTTTAAATGACAAAATAGTATTGGCCTGCAAATTGCTTAGTTATTTTGCGCTTGGCGTCAGTTTGTCAGCGCTGGCAAATTGAGGGCAACTCTGCTTTAACAGGCGAAAAAAATTGAATATCGATATTTAAACTAATAATCTTGGAGTGAAATCATGAACTTGAAAAAAACAGCTGTAAGCTCGGCATTGGCGGTGGCACTGGGCACCACCGGCATGGCTGTCACACAGATCGCCGCTGCCGACACGGTAACCTTTGACTGGAATGGCTTCTTTACCATTCTGGATTCGGGGGGCAATGCCCTGGCCAATACCAGCATCACCGGTCGTGGTGTCAATCAGTTCCAGACACCGATCGACGGCACGTTCACCTTCGATACCGCCACGGGCGCGGGTACCGGCACGGTAACACCCTTCCAGTTCTTCAAGGGCGCACCTTCCCTGCCGGCCACGGCCAAGGGCTTCAACGTCCAGTCCATCGGCGGCACCCTGGTGCTGGGCAATGCCCTGTTCGACTGGAACGGCAACTACAATATCCCGGTCAGCCTGGTATGGGATGCAGCCGGCCTGTTCGGCAACCTGTCTGCCGCCATCGGCGGTTTCTTCGGCGGTTGCACCGGCACTTCCTGCACCATTTCGGGCACCGGCGCTACACCGGCCAGCGACGGCACCTATACGAATGCCACAATTGGTTTACTGGGGCTGGGTCCGACGCCGCTGGCGACCACTACATTCAACACCACCAATGCCGCGGGTTGTGTCACCAGTGCCTGTACGGGTGTGAACCCCTCCGGTGTGCTGCCGCTGATTACCGACACACACTCTAACTCCAACATCGGTTATTCAACGCCCGGCAACACCATCGGTGTCGGTGGCAATCCGATGCAGGACGGTCCGTTCATTGGCTTCAATGCCAACTTCGACGCCACCAGCCTGACGGTAACCGGCTACACACCGGCTGTTGTTGTTCCGGTTCCGGCTGCGGTCTGGCTGTTCGGCTCCGGCCTGCTGGGTCTGGTTGGCGTGGCTCGCCGCAAGAAGGCCTGACAAGGGCAATAGTGCGCAGCGACTGTCCCGCGACGGGGCAGGAACGGCACACTGAAACGAAGACAGCGGGGCGCAATGCCCCGCTGTTTTTTTATGCCTGGTTTACCCGGCAGACACCCTTGCAGGCAGGATCGCTCCCCCGGTCAGGATTTCCTGTCGGTTCCGAACGGCCTGCAGCCGCGACAGGGCAGGGGTATGATCGCGTTGAGTCAACATCCGTAATGGTCGCTGCCCGGGCGCGATCGGCATAATTCTCCGTGTACTCGCCCGCGCTCGCCTGGAACATCGACAATGACAGATCAAGGCACACCGTTCGCCGACCGACAGCAGGCCTTTGCCTTGTTGCAGTCGCAGCAATTTCCTCAAGCCCTGGCTGCCCTGCAAGCCTATTGTCCCGGGCACCCCGATGATGGCGAGGCCTGGTCGATGCTGGGCATGCTGCAAGCCAGCGGCGGGGACCTGCAGCAGGCGGAGGCCACCTTCCGGCAGCTATTGCGGCTGCATCCCGGGGTAGCCGCTGCGCATAACAATCTCGGGCATGTCCTGCAGCTGCAGGACAGGGTCGGCGAGGCCGTGGAGCACCTGCAGCGGGCGCTGGAACTGCGGGCAGGCTATCCCGAGGCCGCCTACAACCTGGCACTGGCTTACACCCGGCAGGGCCGGACGGAGGCTGCCGAGGCGGCCTACCACCAGGCCTTGCAGGCGCGGCCTGATTTCCCGGAGGCGCACAATAATCTGGCCAACCTGCTGCGGGGCAAGGGGCGGAGCGAGGCGGCGCTGGGGCACTACCGGCAGGCCGTGGCGCTGCGCCCCGGTTTTGCCGATGCCCATGCCAATCTGGCCGTGACACTGGAGAACCTGCACCGGACGGATGCGGCCCGGGACGCCGCCCAGCAGGCGCTGGCGGTCGACCCGGAGCATCCTGTCGCCGGCATCGTCATGGCCCAGCTCGATCGTCGCGTGGGCCACCTGGTTGCCGCGCGTGACCGGCTGGAGCGCCTGTCGGGGCTGACGGCCCTGCCGCCGGTGCAGGCGGCGGCCGTGGCGACGGAGCTGGGGCATGTGCTCGACCGGCTGGGGGAGCCGGCTGCGGCCTTTGCGGCCTTTACCCGCGGGAACGTCATCTGGAAGCAGCTGCTGGGCCCGGAGCGCGCCAGTGACGAGGGCTATTTTCAGCAGGTGGCGCAGGCATCACGTCTGTTCACGGCGGCCCGGGTTGCCGGCTGGACCTGTGCCGCGCCCGATGACGCACTCCCTGCCCCGGTGTTCCTGGTCGGTTTTCCGCGATCAGGCACCACCCTGACGGAAGAAATCCTCGGTGCGCATCCGGGGGTGATTACCAGTCACGAACAGCCGATCCTGCGGCGGCTGATCCAGGAGATGCCGGGCGTGCTAGGTCGCGCCTTCGATCGCCAGGCAGACCTGGATACCCTGTCAGGCGAAGACATCAGACAATTGCGTGCCCGCTACTGGGCGCTGGCCAGCGAGATGGTCAGCGCTGCGGTGCGCAAGCAGCGTTTCATCGACAAGCTGCCGCTGAACCTCGTTGACCTGGGGCTGGTGCGGCGCCTGTTTCCCGAGGCCCGGGTGATACAGGTGGTGCGCGATCCCCGTGATGCCTGTCTGAGTTGTTACATGCAGTCCTTCCAGCCCAACCAGGCGATGGTGCCGTTTCTCGACCTGGCGCGCACGGCGCGATTGTGCCGGCAGGTCATGGAACTGGCTGATCACTACCGGTCCGTGCTGGGACTGCCCTGGCTGGTCGTGCGCTACGAGGCCGTGGTCGGAACGCCGGAAGACACCGCGCGTGGACTGCTGTCCTTTCTTGGGCTGGACTGGGATGGTCGGGTGATGCGACATCATGAAGCGGCACGGACCCGCTATGCCAATACGCCCAGCTACCAGGATGTGACCAGCCCGTTGTATAAACGGGCCATCGGACGCTGGCACAATTACCGGCAATTCCTGGCGCCAGTGCTGGGCGAACTGCAGGGCGTCCTCGATAAATACGGCTATTGATTCACGTTTGATAAGCAGGAATCTGCGGGTAAGCCAGGCGTAATGTGATACTGATTGTCAGATAGTCGCCTACAGGCTGACTGACGGTGCCGCAAGTTGTATCACCTTGCAGTCGTGCTCGCTATGGATACTGGCAGTCTGTGATGCCAGCAAGTCGATAGGCCGATCAACCGTTTGTACTGCCTGCATCCAGCAGGAATTATTGTGTCTGTCCGAGGTGTCAATGGTAATCTCGTTATCCAGAAACAACTGGAACCACATGGCAATGGCATGGCAGGTGCCGCTCTGTGTTATCCGGAAACTGATATCCCTCTGCTGTGGCTTGACGGGTTGGCCACAAAAATCAAATGTGAATACTTCAAACGGTTCACTGAGCAGCGTGTAACGATAATTTTCCAGGCGCTTTTGCTGGTAGGTGCTTGACGCAAACTCATTGAAAAGGCTGACGTCAAACCCGTTGGCGATAGATACATGATTGTCCTGATACGCTTGTTCGCTCTCGATGAGTGCAGCGAATACGGTTGCTCCCCGGGGTATGATTCGCGCGTTTGGCTTCAGGAGATGGCTGCGTGCATGCCGGGTCGTATCTACAATGCCTTCGCCCAACAGGCCGACATCGACAATTTCAGAGACCAGAATATCGGCCTTTTCCGGCAGATGAACGCCGATCTGGATACTGGTGGACATGGCCGGGATCACGGTAATTTTATCCGCGAAGCCGTTACGGGCAATAATCTCGCGGGCCTTTTCTGCAATTATCTCGGTGCCTTCACACGTGTAGACGTGTTTCGCCCCGGCCCTGGCCGCCATCATTGACAGCAGGCCTGATCCCGTGCCGATGTCCAGCACAATGGAGTCGCTTGTCACGACTTTCTGCAGTGCCCGGTTGTATGCCTCGTTGCGGACCTCGTCGTTCAGCATGGGGAAGTGCCATCTGGGGACAACCCGCTCGTACGCCTGGTTCAGGTTGGCGCACGCGCTGCGGTTGTTCGGGTTGGCCCGGATGGCTTGCTTTAATGCACGTATGCCTTCCGATTGCTGGTCCAGTTTCAGCAGTACGACGCCCAGTGTATCAAGGGCCTCGGAGAAATCCGGTTTTAGCTGTATGGCCTGCCTGAAGCTCTGTATTGCCGGCAGCAACTGGCCAAGCTGGTTAAATGCGCAGCCGAGATTGTAGTGGGCGGTTGGCAGGCCGGGCTGAAGCGAGATGACCTGGCTGTAATTCTTTACCGCCTCACCATGGTCCCCGATCCGCGCACTGATATTGCCAAGCAGGAACCAGGCCTCTGCATCCCGCTTGTCGTGTACGCAAGCCTTTATGCATAACTCACGTGCCTGCTGCAGCTGGCCCAGCTGTATCAGCATGGCGATGTGCTGCTTGTCCGGTGAATGTGAATTGTCCTGCGTGGGTTTTGACATCTGAAGATTCCCGATGGGTGTTTGAGGCAGATCCGGTTGATATATTTTATCCGCTTAAATAACAGGTGAATAGATTAAGCTGAGACATTACAGCCGCCATGGCCTCTTGCTTGAAGGCAGGTGGCGGTCCCGGTCCCGGGAAACCTGCAATGCTGTTGCTGTACTGCTGATTGAGACGTAATTGTCAGGTGGCATGCAGGCCGTTATCCCGGGATCCGGTATGAGCAATAGACTATGATGCCCCCGCGGCGCCTGCGGGCATGCCTGGCTTTCTGCAGATGGACGCCTGGCCTGCCGCAATTGACCGGTGTCTGGCTGTGGGCTCAGTTGAACGTCCCGGCAAGGCTTGGCGGACCGGTGAAGCGTTTTACCCCCGGATGTTCGCAAGGAAATCGCGGGTCATGGAAGAATTTACTTCGATGAAGAAAGCAAGGCAATATTCCAATACCAGACAGGTTCATTGCCGCCCCCGACTGTCGATGCCAGAAAATGACCTTGTGATGTCTTGAGATTGAGTCGTTGCACGACCAGAATGATCACTAAAGAGAATCCGGCATGGAATATTATTCGCAGAAAGGGCAGGACGAGTGGGTGATTGAAGAAGTGTTTCAGCGCAAGCGCGGGGGTTATTTTCTTGACCTGGCGGCGTCTGACGGAATATATCTCAGCAACACCTATGTCCTGGAGCAGCGGTATGGCTGGAGTGGACTCTGCATAGAGCCGAATCCGTATTTCTTCAGGCAACTTGCGAGGCAACGCAACTGCCCGTGTGTGGATTACTGTATTGATGACGGGCGGGGTGAAGTGGAATTTGTGCTGTTCAGCGAGTTCGGGGGCATCATAGCGGCTGATACAGACAATAACCCTGCACTGCGAACACAATCCCTGGCGCAGGCCCGCGCACAGGGCGGGGTTATCAGGCTTCAGACCGTACCGCTCGTGGATGTGCTGGACGAGGCGGAGGCCCCCGAGACAATCGATTATTTCAGTTTCGATGTGGAAGGCGCGGAAACACGCATCTTGCGCCACTTCCCTTTTCACAAATACCGGTTTCTGTCCATGACCATCGAGCGGCCGACACCGGAGCTGAATGCATTGCTGTTCGGGAACGGCTATGTTTTTGTCAGAAACCACAATTATGATTCCTTCTATGTGCACGAAACACTTGAATCTGTACATGAACTCGGAAAAGAGCAGTTTGTGCAGATACCACCCAAGGAATGGTAGCCAGGAGGCGTCGGGATGAAGCAGCGCGATGCGCGAACCGGGGACATGCAGAAGATCAGGAGTTTGCTTGAGGGTGGTGAAATACAGGCTGCCAGGCGCCTGTGCATGCAGCTCTGTCAGCAATACGAGGGAGATTTACAGATACTGTTTCTCATGGCGGCAATCCATGGCCAGCTTGGCGAGTTTGCTGATGTGGAACGGTGCTGCAGCAGGATTGTCAGCCTGCGGCCTGCATCTCCGGTCGCGCACATGAATCGCGGTATTGCACTCCAGAACCTGAAAAGGCTCGACGAGGCAATCGACAGTCACCGGGAGGCAATCAGACACAAGCCCGACCTGGTCGCTGCCCATGTCAATCTTGGCGATGTATTGATGGCTTCCCGGAAGCTGGCCCAGGCATGTGACGCGTATCAAAAGGCGGTGGATTTGCGTCCTGATATGCCTGAACTGTATATAAAGCAGGCAATTGCTCACAGAATGACCGGTGATCTCCCCAGCGCAGAACGCAGCCTGCAGAGCGCATTGCAGATTGACCCGGAGAGTCCATTCGCGATGCTGGAGCTCGGTCATATCCGGGTAGCACGCAGACAATTTCCGGAAGCGATCGAGGCCTACCGGCAGGCAATGAAAACGGGCACTACCTGCAAGGACGCCTGCCAGGGCATTGGCAATATCGAGATGTACCTGGGCAACATCGATGCCGCGGTCAGGAGTTATGAAAAGGCCCTTGAAATCGAGCCCGGGGATGTTGCTAACCGGCTGGTAATTGCGAGGATACTCGAAAGCACAGGCTCGCTGGAAAGAGCAGAGGTTATTTGCAGGGAAGGGCTGCGTAATACCCCGGACAATACAAGCCTGCTTCTCGAGTTGGGAAAGGTGATCAGCGGGCAGGGGAGAGCAGACGAGGCGTCAGCGTGCTTCAGATCAGTGCAATCACTCGACCCGGGAAATGCAGAGGCGGCTTACCTGCTGTCAGAGTTTGAGCAGGGGAGAGATCCACATATCGCCAGGCAGGATCATATTGCAGAGATGTTTGATCACTATGCAGAGTCGTTTGAAACTCACCTGGTAGATCAGCTTGGTTACCATGTTCCTGAACAACTCTGGCAGATCGTCTGTGACAATCGCAAGACGGAGCCTGCAGGTCTGGAGGTTCTCGACCTGGGTTGTGGCACGGGCCTGTGCGGGAAATTATTCAGGGCCGCCGCCGGTCGGCTGGTCGGTGTGGACCTGTCTTCCAGGATGATAGAGGTATCCCGCAAGGCCGCGAAATATGACGAGCTGTACACGGCCGATATTGCAGATTACCTGGAAAGTACGAATAAACAGTATGACGTGGTATTGGCGGCAGATGTATTCATCTATGTTGGCAACCTGGCGAGAGTCTTCCCGGGTTGCAGCAAGGTACTGCGCAGGAACGGGTTGTTTGCCTTCTCTTTTGAGTCTGTGGGTGGTGACTCATTTGCACTGCGCTCTTCAGGTCGATATGGTCAATCGATGCCTTATATACAGGCTATGGCAGTGAAACATCACTTCACTCTCCTTGAGGCCAGGGAGACAGTAATCCGTACCGAGGGGCATCAACCCATACCCGGCTACGTCGTGCTGCTTGCCAAAGGCCCGGATTGACGCGCAAATCCGGGATTTGTCCGGGCTCCATTCTTTTACAATGCGAGTCCTGCCCGCATGGGTGTTATTGATGCTTTCAAAACAGTTGTCATTCCGGCCCGCACTCGCTGTGCTCGCCTGGCCGGAATGACGATGAGGTAATGTCACTTATTTATGCAAGCCTCAATAATGCGTGGCTAGGCACCAGAATTGTCTGTATCCAGCGCATCGAACAAGGGCTGGAGATACTTGCTGTATTTTTTCCAGCGTCCAACCGAACGGCTGTACATCGGGTTTCTTACCTGGTCATAGCTGGCGGTGTGTACGACGCGCCTGGTTTTGTGAAAATCCAGGCAGTGCTCGTCCCACTCTACGCCGCAGAACTCGACCAGTGCGCGGGAAACGCTGGCCTGGTCGGCAACGAGATGTTCGTATTGCACCTCGAATACCGGTAGCGAGATGGCCGCTTTCCAGTGTTGCATAAGGCGTTCGTATTCCAGGTAATAGCGTCCCAGGGTGGCCATGTCATAGGAATAATAGTGCTTGCTCGAAAAATCGCAGAAGTAGATCGACAGGCAGTTGTCACGGGGATCGCGACGGCAGTGGATAATGCGGCTGCCCGGAAACAGCAGCTCGATCAGGCCCAGATGCAGAAAGTTGTGTGGCAGCTTGTCGGTTACCCGCAAGGCATCCTGCGATTCGGCCGGCAGCTGCTCCAGGTAGTTTTGCGCAAGCCGGTCAACAATGTCACGGGTTATCAGGGGAACGCAGGCCGGATAGCGAATATCGGTATGTAACCTGTCCGGCAAGGACCCCGCCAGGTCGGTGACCGTGCTCAACTCGCCCGCCCCGTAGATCTTTGGATGGCTGGCGAGGATCTGTTCCACCAGCGTGGTACCCGAGCGGGGCATGCCAATGATGAACACCGGGCGATCAGTGACAACGCTCGAACGGGGCAGGTAGGGCATGCGTGCCTTGCTGAAGGTGGCAATCAGGCTGTCAAACAACAGGGTATTCTGCTCACTGTCAAAGTCCACGCCCTTCAAGGCGTTGCCCAGGTGGTAATGGCTGAAGGCCGCTTCATGATTGCCAAGGCCGTCGTTGAGTTTGCCCAGTGCAAAGTGAATGCGCATGCGGGCTTCGTCTTTCAGGTCTTGTTTTTGTTCTATGCGGTTGAGTAATGCAAGCGCATTAGCCATGCAATCGAAGCGTTTACTGAGTGCGGCATAATTGATCGCGATGTTGGTATGGTCGCTGCCGGCAGCTATAAACGGCGAAACGAGTTCGTAGGCAGCCCGGAATTTTCCCTGGAGTTTAAGCATCTCGGCCTGGCCCGCGATGGCATCCTCGTATCCGGGCCGCAAATCGGCCGCCTTGAGATAACAGGCCATGGCTTCATCGACAGCATTTTTCTTGCGATGGGTATTGGCGAGGGCGCACCAGGCTTCAGGGCGCTCCGGGTTCAACTCAACGGCACTGTTCAGCTCGGTTTGTGCCTGGTCATGCAGCTCCAGTTCCATGAGGACCCTGCCCAGGTTGTAATGGAACTCATCAGAGCCGGGATTCAGGCTGAGCGCCGACTGGTAGTGAGTGACCGCGGCCTCGAAATTCTCCTGGGCCTGCTGAACGAGCCCCAGGGCATTTTGTGCCTCCGCGAAGTCTGCCCTGATTTCCAGTGCTTTTCGGTAGTTGCGGGTTGCCTCTTCATAGTGCTGCTGTTCTTTTTCTAACGATCCCAGGTTGTAGTAGGCCATGGCGTAGTCGGGATTTAGCCGGATGGCGTTCTGGTAGCATTCACTGGCTTCCTTGAAACGGCCCTGTTCCTGCAAGGCCACGCCGAGGTCGTTGTGGGCGCGGGCGAGACTGGGCTGCAGTTGCAGTGTCTGTCGGTAGTGGCGGATGGCCGCATCGGGATGGCCTTGTGCCTTGAGCACGGCGGCCAGCTGGTAGTGTCCGAGGGCGTTTTGGGGTTGCAGCGCGAGGCCCGTGCGCAGGCAGTCCCCGGCCTGGGCAAGTTCGCCAAGATGGCCATGGATGCTGCCGAGCAGTAGCCAGGCCGCTGCGTTGTCTGCCTGTTCCCGGCAGAGGGTCGCGGCCAGCTGCCGGGCCTCCGGCAGGCGCCCGGCGGCCGCCAGTTGCCGGGCCTGCTCGAGCCTGCTGGCTTCGTTTGCCGCTGTCATTCAACGGGTCCGTCGCTGCTCGCCGGCATCCGCCAGGGCATCCACCAGGGGTTGCAGCTGGTGCGCGTAGCGCTGCCATTTGCCGATTGCACCCCGATACAGGGGCTGGCGCACCTGGTTGTGGCTGGCCGTGGCGGCGACCCGGGCCGACTCGTGGAACCGCAGGCAGCGTGCGTCCCACTCCAGTCCGCAGAAGGCGAGCAAGCGGCGGGTGACGGCCTCCTGGTCATTGACCAGTGCCTCGTAGTCCACGTCCAGCAGGGGGATGTGCAGTACCTGTTGCCAGTGCTGCATCAGTGCGCGGTAGGCCCGGTAGTACGCGCCCAGCGTGGCCAGATCGTTGGAGTAGGCGTGTATGCCTGCCAGGTTGTGGGTGAAGCAGGACAGGCAGGTATCCATGGGGTCGCGCCGGCAGTGGATGACCCGTGCACCGGGGAGCAGGCGGTCGATCAGTCCCAGGTTCAGGAAATTGTGCGGCATCTTGTCAGTCACCCGGGCGGCGTCCGGACTTAGCCGCTCGAGCTGTTGCAGGTAATCGGCAGCGAGTGCCTCGATGGCCGGCCGGGCAAGCTGGTCGATGCAGCGGGGGTAGGGCTGCCGGGTGTTTAGGGTTTGCGGCAGGGTGGCCGCGATGCGGTTGATGTGCATCAGCTCCCCGGCCCCGAAGACGTCCGGATGGGCGGCCAGGATCTGCTCGACCAGGCTGGTGCCGGAGCGCGGCATGCCGACGATGAAGACCGGCCGCTCGGAGCTTGTCGAGGCGCGCGGCAGGCTGTCCAGGCGTTCGCGCGTGAACACCGTCTGGACAGCGCGCAGGCGCCGGATCTCGCGCTGCGCCGCCGGCGGATTGTGTCGCAGGGCGTTGGCCTGGCGGTAGTGCCCGAATGCCGGTTCATATGCTTCGTGGTGGGCATGAAGGTCGCCGGCGCTGAAGTGCAGCCGGGCCTTCTGGTCCGGTGGCGGGTTCAGCGTGTGGAGCAGTTCTTCGATCCGTTCGAGCGCCGCGCCGGAGCTTCCGGAATAGCGGCTGAGCTCGGCAAACTGGGTCACGATGGAGATGTTCCGGCTGCCCTGGTCAATAAAAGGCTGGATACGGCGCAGGGCGCCCTCGCGGTCACCCAGAATCATGAGAATACCGGCCTCGCCAGCCGCTGCATCCTCGAAGTCCGGCCGGATGGCCTGCGCCGAACGGTAACTCGCCAGGGCCTCGTCAAGGTGGCCCAGCTGGAGTTGCGCGCCTGCCATACGATACCAGGCCTGGTCAAAATCCGGATTGTTGTTGATGGCCTCGCGATAACTTGCGACTGCTTCCTCGTAGGCCTCGATAATTGCAAGAATATTCCCCAGTCTGAAATTCAACACTGCATGCGCAGGTTGTTTTACCAATGCTCTCCTCAAAACATCGGCGGCATCCCCGAAGTCACCCGTTGTCTGCAAGGAGATGGCAAGCTGGATCGCGGCGGCCGGATAGTCGGGCTGAAGCTCAAGGGCCTGCCTGGCATGCCCTATGGCGTCCTCAGGCATGCACGCCATGCGCAGGTTGTTGGCAAGGGTGATATGGGCCGCCGCGTGGTCGGGCTGCAGTGCCAGCAACTCTCTGCATGCATTGATGGCATCCATATGGCGTCCTGCCCGGGTGAGTGCACGGCAG
>Ga0210097_1000480_pt1 | contig 13870 bp, 10 predicted proteins | sample Joice_CattailNLA_2_FD_185521 | JGI IMG/M metagenome (GOLD analysis project Ga0210097, IMG submission 185521) | Wetland microbial communities from San Francisco Bay, California, USA, that impact long-term carbon sequestration - Joice_CattailNLA_D2... | ecosystem: Environmental > Aquatic > Marine...
CCAAAGCAGAAGTTGAAGCAGCTGTCTGAGTACGTCCGCTTTTCGGCCTAAGCGGAAGTCTAGCGTCTTCACTGGAAATGTCTGCTATGCGCAGGTTAGCTGACGTTATTGGTGGAGCGTCTTACGTCCGCACCTCTCCCATAGCGGACTAAACAAATATTCTTAGAAAGATCATGATGCAACGTCCGCTTATTTAACCGGGAACGCGTGCTTTCGACACAAAGCAGACCTAGCAATTTTCCAAAACCGGACATTCAACGCCGCTAATCAGCGGGCGCGGCTTTTTGCGCTCCGCTGCATTAGCTTTGTTGGGCGGCCATATGTTGTACCAATGTTGATGTGCAATCGCGGCTGCTCGTCCAGCATTCAGTTCGCCTTCACGATGCCCGGCGGTGACCAGGTGCCTTCACCCGCCGGCAGCGCCGAGGGTGCTTCGGTCCTTGGCCAGTACAGGCGCATGACCAGATAGATCGGACCATCCGGCGCGGGTAGCCAGTTGGATTCCTTGTCCGCACCAGGCGAATCCTTTTGGATGTAGAGCGTCAAGGAACCGTCAGCGTTTTTCTTCATGTTCGGCAACATCGGCGAGTTGATGAGGTAACGATCTAGGGGATTCTTGATCAGGAACTGGGTCTTGCCGTCGTACATCGTTACCGACCAGAAGGCATTTACGGGCGGAAGCTGTCCGGCCGGAAAGGTCAGCGTGTAGTTATGTTTACTGCCGTCGAGTATTTCCCCGTTGGCCAATGTCCTGGTCACGGGATAAACCGCTTCGGCCGCGTCGTTGCCGTAGATGCCGGCGGCGGCGGCGGCGGCGCGTAGCAGCCAGTCGCCGTGGTAGAAGGAGCGGTCGCCGAAGGGGGAGACCAGGATCCAGCCATTGACTTTGGTGAGCTTGGTTTCAAGGTAGTCCTTGATCTTGTCTTCGCCGGCTTTCATGCCCAGGCCGATCTCCAGCTTGTGTTCAAGATCAAGCGCATCGAAATTGAATTTCTTTCCGGCACCGATCCCGATGCTGGCCAGCTTGGCGCGAATCTCCTTTTCCTCCGGGCCCGCCGGAGCGAACTGCAACGCAAAGTCGAGATACTGGAAGAAATTGGTCTTCATCATCTCCTTGTTGATGGGCGGAAAGTTGATGGCTGGCGCAGCCGGCGGCGCGGGTTTGCCAAGGTAGGCGGAAAGGGGGCGCACTTTGTAACCGGCCTGTACCTTCTCCACGTTAGGCATGTCCTCCGGGTTGAAAAGCTGCGTGCGATAGGCTGCCATTGAGAATTCAGTTGTGGAATGAAATACCTTCTTGATGCCCGCCGGGATTTCGCCTTTCCAGCCGGGTCCGACGACCAAGTAATCGCCGGCTTCAATTCCCGTGGCGCGGCTGCCGATGTAACCGTAGTTGAAAGTGTTACCGTCACAGAGCATGACCGAATAATAGCGTGCCTTTTCAACTGCCGGAACCGAGAGCACGATTGGCTCGGCGCGCAGGTCCAACCACAGCCACGAATAGGGTGTGTCGCTGTTGGGCGTGACGATGGCGGTGTCTTGGTAGGTATAGACGCGGTGCTCGTTCATGATTGTGTTAAACGGTGCCTTGAACTGCCCGGAATCTTTGTTCACCGCATACTCATACATGGTCGAGTAATTCATCACAATCGGCAGGCCGTAGATGAAGCCCTCCTCGGCGATGGCCTTGGTTTCGGCGATGCCAGGCGCGTTGATTTCATTTTTTTCAGCCTGCGCGATGGCGTCATTCTTGGTGGCACAGCCGGTGAACAGGGTGACAACGATGGCAACAGCTAGCGCCCCGGTGATGATTCTAATTTTGGTCATTTTTGTATTCATAACGCCTTCCTATTGATTGCTTGATTGGTTTCTTGTTTCAGCTTTGCAATAAAATCAAACCGATAACGAAATGCCACACCAAAATCTTATTACAAATTGTAGGACTTTAGTCTTATACAACCAATATTGCTTACTGGAAGATTAGCATTGAACAATGCCAACCGTATTAGCGCCATTATCGTACGTCCGCTTTTGGCACGTTTCTGCCATTACACTTTCATATTACACCGCCCTAAATCAGACATTGGCAAAATATTATTCGTATTGCCTGATAACGGACTAAGGCTTTCGTCTGGGATCTACACTAAACGGTCATTCGCGGTTCCAGAAAGCAGACGCTCAAGAAATACCTCTATAACTTTTATTTGCATCGAAACTTAGCTGATGAATATCCATTTACAGTATCCCCACCACCCAACAATTCAATCCCATTGGCGCAGTTGGGTGGAGCAATTTCTGGATGATCCTGAAAATACTTTTCTATAGCAATCCGGCGATTCGAGCTTAATTCTCGTCCCGCCGAAGTAATTGGATCGACATCAGGCCGAAAAAAGAAAAAATATAATTCACCATCAATAATCTTGACACTTGCACCGGGCTGACCATAAGGAATCTTTGAGGTGCTCCCGCAAGCCACCATCAATAGAGGCAACAATGCCAACCAAATCAACTTGCCCATCAGTGGCTCCTCATGGCACCGACCGGAAGTCTACTCTTCGACATTCACCGCCGCAAAGCAGACACTGGCAATAAATATTCAGGATTGCCTCAAAGCAGACTCTGACTAAAGGCAGCAGTCGACACAAAGTGGCCTATTGTTGCTCAAAAACCAATCAGTTTGGCTCAGCCACAGAAGATCCGGCTGGTGGATAATCCAATGTGTCACGGTGCGTTTTTCGGAACCCGATGTCGAAGTCCGGAAACGGCAGTTTCTGGGTGGTGCGCCATTGCTGAACCTCCGCCATCGCGGCCGCCGACTTGTCCGGATCCAACCCCGTATCGCGGGCGAAATAAAGGGTCTGCGAAGGAAACGCAAAACCGGTCCCGGAGGCGGCCACCACGTCCATCATTCGCAGGTAAATGTCTTCCTGGATTCCCAGGAACTCATTCCAATCGTTGGTCTCAACATAGGCAAAGACCTCCACGTTCAACGAAAAGTCGCCATACCCGATGAAGCGTACGCGGCTAGGTTCCGGCGTGACTCTCGGATGGGCCAATAACAATTCCCGCAGTTTCGCCAGGACATAACGGAGCTGCTCCGGCTTGGTTTCGTAGCGGAGACCGATGACTGATTTCAGGAGCATTCGGTCCCGTAGGGTGAAGTTCACCACCGGTATTTTAGAGAGCACCGCGTTCGGAATCGACGTCAATGTGCGATCAATACCCCGAATCCGCGTCGAGCGGATACCGATGGCTTCGACCGTTCCGATGTCGTCCCCGTACTTGCAAAAATCCCCAACCCGAATGGACTTGTCCGCAAACAGGCTCAGGCCGCCGATCAGATTCTCGACGGTCGGCTGCGCCGCCAAGGCGATGGCCAGGCCACCGACGCCCAAGCCGGCGACGATCCCGTACACTGGGATGCCCAACCGGTCGGCGCCCATGGCCAGCAACGCGGCCGCAGCGACAATCCCTAAGATGCGGCTGAAGATGCGGATGAGATTGGCATCAATGCTTTCGCGGGCGACTTTGGGTGAAGCAATGAGGGCTTCCGCGATTACCGGGCCCATGCGCCAGAAAATCCAAGCGCCAGTGAGGAACAAGATTGCAGATGTGGCCAGTTCGATAGCGCTGCCCACCTCGCCAATGAAGTTGATCTGAACCAGTGCCAAGTAGGCGACGACCGGAGTCACCGCGAGAAAGTATGCGGGCAATGTCGCCCGCGCCAATGCTTTCACGAACGGGCGATCGCTGCTGCCAAACCTCGAAACCCGATAGGCTATCCGTGTAAGCAGCGTGATTATCCCGAGGAGCAAGGCCAGCGCTACCCACTTCCAGCTTGCTTGATTGACCACCGGAGATTGAAGCCAATCCGGCATGGCTTGAATCCAGGCGAAGGGAATCAGCCAGCCTCCACCTTTGGAAACGACCATTTCAAGCTGCTTAAACGGCATCGGACGCGTGTAAGGCAGTCCGCGCACGCGTTCGTAGAATTCCCCGGCTCTGGCCACGGTGTCCGGGCTGAAAAGAAACTGACCACTCCGTGGTCCGCTCGGCACGCGCACAAGGGCAATCTCGGTGTTCGGGATGACCCAGCGCACAGCATTCGTACCAGTAGACTGGGTGAACTGATTAGCATCGGGGATCTGCTCAAACGGAGGGAGTTTGATCCTGGCCAAGGTTTCATACAAAGCGGCGGCCACTGCTCTGCTGGTTTTGGGCCGTGCTGCGGGTGGTACTTCGCTCAAATCGAGACAATTTAGGGCGGGTTTCACCAAAGCGCCGAGTTCCTCAAACTTAGAGTAAGAGGGCGACTTCAGGTAACCTCGTGTCAGCATCGCACCCACGGCGTCGGCGGAATCCAGGAAGGTCTTTAGCGTAGCCCGCGGACTCGACAAGTCCGGCGGTTTGATGGGATTTGCCTGGTCCTGGCCAGACGCGGCGGTGACAACGAATACCAGTAGGCCTGTGGCCAACAGGAATTGCGTCAGCTTGCTCACGAGCCACCCCTGCAAGAGACTCGTGCACACAATGCAGTGAACGACCACAAAACGGGGAGCAGGCATCGGACTAGACTTCGTTGTTTCATTTTCGGATTGGATTTGTCTTTCGACCGTAAACTCGCAGGCCGCTGTTTGCGAAGCTGTCCAGGAGGTTTACGAACGAATCAATTCGTATTCAAAAGGCTACGCCTAAATTTGTTAAAAGGTTATAGGACTTTTTGGTCTTATACAACCAAAATTGCTTACAGGAAGATTAGCATTGAACAATGTCAACCGCTTTGGTGCCATTAACGTACGTCCGCATTTGGCACACAGCAGTCATAATGCTGATGCCATTCTAATGTCTGTTATGGCCGAAAAGCGGCTACTCGTTGCAACATCGTTGAATGTCCGCTTCCAGCCACATAATCGCCATTCGCGATTACTTATCACTCAAGTTATATGGATATAAAAGCGAGCTGCCCCATCTAATCTTCACTACCAATACTTCAAGCGAACGGCTATTGAGCAAGTCGGCTTTTTAATTCAAATCACCCGGTTCTTGACAGATTCCTTTCAGACGATTTCTCGCCAGGCAAACCCATCGTCCTGAGTCGCCACTCCCACCCAGCTTGACTCGCACCCTGCCGCGGCACTCAATGCCTGCACCGCAAGTTCGGGGGTGTTGTTCTTACGGCTGAGGTGCGCTGCTATCAAATGTTGCAACCGGCTCCGGTCAAGGCTGGCCAGAATGGCAGCTGCATCGAGATTGTTCAGATGCCCGAATCGGCCGCCCACGCGCTGCTTCAGGTTGTAAGGGTAATCGCCGTTCATCAGCATCCCGGTATCGTGATTGCACTCCAGCACCAGGGCGTGGCAACCGCTCAGCATCTGCTCGATATGCGCGGTGCTGCAACCGGTATCGGTCAATACACCCAGGCGCCGCGTGCCGTCGCTGAAGACGAATTGCACCGGCTCGGCGGCATCGTGGGGAACGGAATAGGGAATGACCTCAATGTCGCCGATCACGAACGCAAGATGCGGATCGATCTCACCGATTTCGGCAATGCCGGCAAATGCATTTGCCTGGGAGCGCAGCGTGCCATGGGTGAGCCAAACCGGCAGCTTGTATTTGCGCGCCAACCGCGCCACGCCGCTGATGTGGTCGCCATGCTCATGCGTGACGACGATGCCGCTCAAACTTTCTGGGGACACACCCAGACGCGTCAGGCGCATCAGCGTGTCCTGCAGGCCGAAACCGCAGTCCATCAGTACTTGCGTCCGGCCGGCCGAGACCAGCAGCGCATTGCCTTCGCTGCCGCTACCCAAAGACGAGAAACGCATGGACATAGCAGTTGCTACTGCTGTTGATTGATGTTCTTGTAAAGCGCCTCGAGCATCTGTTTGCTTATCTTGTTGCTTGCGCCGTTCTGATCGACGATGGACACTTCGCACGATTTTCCGCCATCCTTGACGATCACGCGGTAGTGCCTGCTCGTATCCTCGCTGCTCTTCCAGAATTCCAGCGTATCCAGCCAGCCACGTTCCAGTTTGACCGGACTCAAATAGTAAATCCCCTTTTCGCGATCCTTGTCTTCCACCTTCAGGCGTGCGCTGTCGATAGCCAAGCCCACTTTGCGCCAGGACCTGTCGAAAGGATCGTTCACCACGATGATGGAGTTGCCCGCTGAATTTTCCTGCAAACTGGCCATACCCGCCGGCTCGGCCACAGTTGCCGGACTGACCGCTGCCACAGCACCGGCAGTCGCCACCGAATCGGTCGCCGCCACTTCTTTGCTCGCTCTGGATTCATTGGCCCCGAAACGCACCATCAGACGCTGCAGCATGATGGCCTCAAGTTCCGGATCGCCGGGGCGTGCTACCCATTGGGGATTGCTCTTGGTAGAAGATGGGGCCTGCATGAGTCCGCGATGGGTGATATATATGTCAGTACTCGCACCGTCCTTGCCGCGTTCGAGGCGGGTAATATACTGATCGCGCTGACTGGTTTCATAAGCAGAATTCAATTCCTGATTGGATAATCCCGAAGATTTCGCCTTCGCGTTCTTGGCGCGATTCTCCGCCCAGGCAGTTTCCATCACACCTGCAGCTTTGTCTTCGCTGCCTATGGTCAAACCGAGATCCTGCCAGAACGCCTTGACCACTGGCCAGACATCTTCTGCTTTTTCGTTGACCACCAGCCAGCGTTCGGCATTGTTGCGTTCGATATGCACACCCGGTACATCCGGCAATATCCCGGTACGATTTTGGTTATCGGCTTTGCTGTAAGCGGAATAAGTCGCAACGCTCCCGGTATCTCCCTGCGGAATCTTGTAGCGGTCGTCGCCGGCCGGCGCAGTCAGATCCGGCGGCAGTTCCAGCGACGGAACTTTTACCGCAGCGGCACCATAGTCAATGCGCTTGCCGTCTTCATTGAGCGTGGAACAACCCACCAACGAAACCAGCACTACACTGGAAATCCAGATTTGCAATACTTTCATTGAAACTCTCCACCATTACAATTTATCAATCAACTTCCAAATACATAGCTACAGAAATTGTAGCGAGCGGGCTGGCATTGAGGGAGCCCGGAGCACAGGCACCGGAATGTACACATCTGTACACGAGGATGCCGAGCACCGCGCGACCCCGATGCCGGTTCGCGTAGTAGTTTTTTGTCGCTATGTAAGCACTCCGGCCTGGCGCATCGCACCTTCCACCGCCGGGTACAAGGTTGGCGACAATGGGGTGAGCGGCAGGCGCAAGGCGTTTTCCATCATTCCCAAGCGCGCCACTGCCCATTTCACCGGGATCGGGTTTGCTTCGACGAACAGGTTGCGGTGCAATCCAAGCAGGCGGAAATTGATCGCGCGAGCCCTGGCGATTTCGCCGTTCAGCGCTGCATCGCACATTTCACTCATCAGTTTGGGCGCAACGTTGGCCGTCACCGAGATCGAGCCGTGCGCGCCCAGCAACATCAACGCCAGCGTGCTGGCATCGTCGCCACTGTAAATCGCAAAATCTTTCGGCGCACGCTGCAGCAGGTCGCTGCCGCGCTCAATATTGCCGGTCGCATCCTTGATGCCGACGATATTGGGGATCTGCGCCAAACGCAGCGTCGTGTCATTGCCCAGATCGGCAACGGTGCGCCCGGGAACGTTGTACAAGATGTGCGGCATATCCACCGCTTCGGCGATGGCCTTGAAATGCTGATACAGGCCTTCCTGCGTGGGCTTGTTGTAATAGGGTACGACCGACAGCGAAGCATCAACGCCGGCCCTTTTCGAGAATGCGGCCAGCTCGATCGCTTCGGCGGTGGAATTCGCTCCGGTTCCCGCGATGACGGGTAAGCGCCCTGCAGTGTGTTTCACCGCCTCGGCGATCAGCAACACATGTTCTTCCACATTCACGGTCGGCGATTCGCCTGTGGTGCCGACCACCACGATGCCGTCCGTTCCCTGCCCGATGTGAAAATCGATCAGCGCGCGAAACGCCGCCAGGTCAAGGCTGCCGTCCTCTTTCATTGGAGTGACGATCGCTACGATACTGCCTTTGATCATTTTTTCCTCGATCATGCGCCGGACTTGCCGGAAAAATTAAAGGAAGCATTCTACCGTAATTTCAGGAACCACTGATCTATTCCCACTTGGCCGCGCACTCGGTTTTGCGGGATGGGATGCAAGGAAGGCGACAACGCGAATGGCCATTCCCTTCGCTAGGAGCCTGACGCCACAGACCGCCCGCAAAGCCAGTGCCCGCAAGAGTTGCAACAAAAACGGGTGCTCACTGTGTTGCGCTCCTTGGCATCGTAGAATGACTACGACCGGCGTCGCGCGCCTTGTGATCATCCAGTCTTTGTTAGCAACGCGGTTCAAGGCGGAATAGATTAGTGGTTCCATAATCCACTAATCTATTCCGCCTTGAACCCCAAAGGGCTGCGCGACAAAAGACACGCGAAATGGAATAATGTTCGCACTTTTGAATCCAGCCATCATCATGTCCGCAACAACCATCGCCGCATTGCTTCCCGGCGACACCGCAACCATCGTCTCGATACATGCCGAAGAAGCGCTGCATCTGCGCCTGCTTGCGCTGGGTTTCCGCAATGGCAAACAGGTCGAATTGGTCCGCAAAGCCAGCTTCTCCGGCCCGCTGCAGGTGCGCGTCGGTACGACCGATGTGATGCTGCGCCGAGCCGAGGCTGAAAAGATCAAGGTAACCAAGGCATGATGTGCGCCCAGAAATCGTCGCGAGCGGGCTCAAGCGCAAGGAGCCGCGCAGTGAATGACGAGACATACCAGATTGGTAGGCGAGGAATGAACGAGCACGCAACACCGCGATTGGCCCGCGCAGCAGATTTATGGTGGCGCACATGAAGCGGATTGCGTTGCTGGGCATGCCCAACACCGGCAAGTCCACGTTGTTCAACCGCATGACCGGCGGTACCGCACGGGTAGGCAACTGGCCGGGCATCACGGTCGAGCTGCTCAGCGGCAAGATCCTTCTCGGCGACGACATGGTGGAGATCATCGACCTGCCCGGCATCTATGACCTGCACGGATTTTCCGACGATGAACAGGTGGTACGCCACTTCCTTCACGACAATGTACCCGACCTCGCGCTGGTGATCCTCAACACCACGCAGATCGAGCGACAGATGAGCCTGTTGCTGCAGCTCAAACAGCTCGACATCAACCTGGTGGTGATACTCAACATGGCCGACGAAGCGAGGAAATTCGGCATCAGTGTCGATGCGGCAAAGATGTCCGCCATGCTGGAGATGCCGATCTTCCTGCTAAGCGCGAAATACGGCACCGGTTATCCGGAAGCCTTGCAGGCGATCACCAAGGCATTGCGCTACCCCACGCCCGGCATGGCCGAGCATCTGCGCAGCCAGCTGGAACAGGACCAGCACATCGAATCGGAAATGGCGCGCGTGCTCAGGCACACCGTGCAGGTACCTGCACAGTTGTCGGACAAGCTCACCGAAAGACTGGACAGCGTGATGCTGCATCCCTGGCTGGGTCTGCCGATCTTCTTCGGCGTGATGTACCTGCTGTTCCAGGGCATCTTCATCTTCGGCCAGCCGATACAGGGCAGCATCGCGGCGGCATTCACCTGGCTGCGCGAGACCGCGCTGGTGCCGCTGCTGGGCGGCCTGCCGCAAGTGATGCAGGGCTTCCTGCTCGACGGCGTCTATAACGGCGTCGGCACCGTCGCAGCTTTCGTACCGATCATTATTCTGTTTTTCCTGTTCATGGCGATCGTGGAAGACAGCGGCTACCTGTCGCGCGCCGCGTTCCTGATGGACGCATTGATGGCGCGCCTCGGGCTGGACGGGCGCGGCTTCGTGATGCTGCTGATGGGCTTCGGCTGCAACGTGCCCGCGCTGATGGGCACGCGCGTGATGCGCTCGCGCGCGATGCGCCTGCTCACGATGCTGGTGATCCCGCTCTCGCTGTGCTCGGCGCGCCTGCAGGTGTTCATCTTTTTTTCCGCCGCGCTGTTCTCGCACAAGGCCGCGCCTATCGTGCTGTTCAGCCTGTACATGTTCAGCTTCGCCGCCGCGATCGTCACCGCGCTGATCTTCAAGAACCGTTTCAGGAACACCGAACCGTTCGTGCTCGAACTGCCTCCGTACCGCTTCCCCACCGTGCGCCAGATGGTGCTGCGCGGCTGGGTGGAAATACGCCACTTCCTGCGCCGCGCCACCAAGTTCATCGTCGCCGGCGTGGTGATGGTGTGGTTGCTCACCAATCTTCCGCCGTCCGCCGTTCCTGCGAGCTCAGATACTTTCGCGGGCATGATAGGCGGCGCAATGCATCCCCTGTTCGCGCCCATCGGCATCAACGAACAGCTCACCATCGCGCTGATCTTCGGCTTCATCGCCAAGGAGATCGTGATCGGCGCGCTGGCGGTGATCTACAGCCTCAGCGGCGACGCACTCAGCGGCGCGATCGGCCATCAGCTGGATTGGGTGCAAGCCTACAGCTTCATGCTGTTCACGCTGCTTTACACGCCGTGCCTTGCCACCGTCGCCACGCTGCAGAGCGAGTCCAAGCAATTCAAGTTCACCGCGCTGTCGCTGGGCTGGTCGCTTGGACTGGCATGGCTTGTAAGTTTCGCGTTTTATCAGGGCGCAAGAGCATTGGGGTACTGAAAGATGCATTCAAATTGCAAATTTACCTGTCAATGAAATTCACTTTCAATCGGCAGTACCATCCGGCCTTTTGAATTGGTTGCCAGTTTCGCCTGACATGTCTCGATGCAACCATTGCTCTCCACATCTTCAACGGTAACATTGCGCAACCGCGGCTTCCTCAAGCTGCTGGCATTCCGCATACAAGTCGTGCTGGCCTACCAGGTGATGATGGTGGTGGTCGGCTGGCATATCTACGAACTGACCCACGATACCCTCGCGCTCGGGTTGATCGGTTTGGCGGAAGTCATACCGTATTTCTGCTGTGCGCTGTTCGCGGGATATGCGGTGGACCATCATTCGCGGCGCCATTTCGGTGTCGCGGCCAGTGTCGTGACAGGACTGAATGCATTACTGCTGTTGTTCGCAACCACGGTCGTGGCACCGCAGCATCAATCGTTGTGGATCTACGCGACCATCGCTTCCACCGGCGTGGCGCGCGCCTTCATTGGTCCTTCCTACAATGCATTGTTCGCGCTGGTATTGCCGCGCGATCAATATGCCCGCGCGGCCGGTATCGGCAGCTCGGTGTTCCAATTCGGATTGGTGACGGGTCCTGCGTTGGGCGGTGCGCTGGTGGGATGGGCCAGCATGACGATCGCCTATGCGGTATCCGCCTTACTTGCGCTTGGCGCCGCCGTCACCCTGCTGACTTTGCGCGTCGCCGAACCGCCGCCGGCCAAATATACCGCCGTGTTCTCCAGCATTGCGGAAGGTTTGCGCTTTGTATACGGCAACCAGCTCATCCTCGGCGCTCAGGCGCTGGACATGTTTGCGGTGTTGTTTGGCGGTACGGTCGCGATGTTGCCCGCTTTCGTGCAGGACATCTTTCATTACGGGCCGGAAGGTCTGGGCATCCTGCGTGCTGCACCCGCGATCGGCGCCATTGTGATCGGCATAACACTGGCCAGATATCCGATGAGCAAGCATGCGGGACGATTGTTGCTTTTGTCCGTTGGCGGATTCGGCATCTGCATCATTGCTTTCGCACTGAGCACAAACTTCTGGTTTGCCGCACTGTTGCTTTTGATGTCCGGCCTGTTCGACGGGGTGTCCATCGTGATGCGCTCCACCATCATGCAACTAGCCACGCCCGATGCGATGCGCGGACGGGTATCCGCGATCAATGGCATCTTCATCGGCTCTTCCAACGAGTTGGGCGCATTTGAATCCGGCGTGGCTGCCCGTCTGATGGGCTTGATACCGTCGGTGATCTTCGGCGGCACCATGACACTTGCCGTCGTGGCGACGACAGCCTATTTCGCTCCCATGCTACGCAAACTGGACCTGCGGAAATTGCATTAGAGGCTGATGCCGGATACGGTTCGGCTGGGTTCGTATATTATTCAAGCCGGCATCGATGCAGTCCGATACATCGTTGTCGGAGATAAGGGGCGTAAGTTGCCGGCGACGATTTACTGTTTACGCGACTGACGCATCCTGTCGCAAGCAAACAACCCGGCCGAGTCACTGTTTTTCGGTCTGTGCAAATATCGGGAGCTGGCCATGCAATTGCGAGAAACGGTTCGTGCCGTCGCGCTGCTTGAAGCAGCCAAGGGCACACTGGTCATATTGACGGGATTCGGTGCGCTTACCCTTATCCATCGCGACACCCAACTATTTGCCGAGCGGCTCGTTGCCCACATGCACCTCAACCCGGCAAAGCATTATCCGCACATCTTTATCGACGCTGCAGCCCATCTCACCGATGCACGATTATGGGTGCTGGCGTCTTTCGCGGCGACATACGGACTGGTGCGGTTCATCGAAGCATATGGTTTATGGCACGAGCGGCGCTGGGCCGAATGGTTCGCCACAGTGAGCGGCGGTATCTATATTCCCTTTGAACTTTATGAATTGTTTCACAGGGTCTCCTGGATTTCTGTCGGAGCACTTGTAATAAACGTGCTGGTCGTTTTCCTGATGAGCTATGCCCTGACTCGCAAGAACCAGCTGGAAACCTGAGGCGGCTCAGCATCGCACGGGATAGAGTGATTCGATGAAGCGGCGATCTGTCATCCGGTCTGACCATTATTTCGAGTGAATGAACTTTTATATAGTCTACCAATCATATTGACGCCAATATATTTCGGGTCGGTAATGATCCTGCAATGTTGATCACCCATCATTCCTCCTGAAATCAAGGCGATATCAAACTTACGACATTCGGCGCTCTCGTCGTTCGGCCCGATCTTCACAAGATCCGGCGGGAGGACACATGGGGCTATGTTACAAATCTTTACATGCGAGGGACAAATATGAAAAAACTGAGGATACTTCCAGGCGCGGCAGGAATCATCGCACTGACCGCCACGATAGGCTTTGTCGACGGACAGCGCGATGCCGAGTCCGACTACCTGCCGAGAGAACAGATTTCTCAGATAAGTGTCATGAAGCACAATGCGGTCAGCGGGGCTTTATCCGGCAACACCCCTGTTGAACCAGATGGCTCTGCATACCTGGTCAAAATCAAGCGCGGCGATCTATCCCAGGATGTGCTGGTTGACGCGTCTAACGGGAATGTACTGAAGTCGTGAACGATCCCCTTGCAGCAACACTTGAAACAAATTCCTGACCAATTCGGCATGCATGTCATGCCACATTGCAGATCTTCATATTTCAAATTCCTCGTTCAGCGCGGGCATTTCCACCTTGGTGTTCTTCAAGAGTGTGGCGAATTGACCCATGGTCTGCTGCTCGCCGTGGACCAGAAATGTACGCGTCACTCCGCTGATGCGCCCATGCCAGGCTAACAGCTCCGCCTGATCGGCATGCGCCGAAAATCCGTTGATGGTGTGGATGCGGGCGCGCACCGGAATCTTTTCGTCGTAGATACGGACTTCTTTCGCGCCATCGATGAGTTGTCGCGCCAAAGTGCCCGTTGCCGCATAACCAACGAATATCACGCTGTTGTTTTCGCCCCCGAGATTGTGCCGGAGATGGTGCCTGATTCGTCCGCCGGTACACATGCCGGAACCCGCCATGATGATCGCCCCCCCGCCGATCTCGTTGATCGCGATCGAATCGGCCGTCTCGCGCGTAAAGTGAAGATCGGGCAGTTGAAACGGATCGCGGCCCTCGCGAAACAGAGTAGCGGTTTCCGCTTCATAACACTCGGGGTGGCGTTCAAAGATTTCCGTGGCCGAGATCGCCATCGGAGAATCCAGAAACACCTGGGTCGAGCGGGACA
>Ga0210097_1000482_pt1 | contig 13858 bp, 10 predicted proteins | sample Joice_CattailNLA_2_FD_185521 | JGI IMG/M metagenome (GOLD analysis project Ga0210097, IMG submission 185521) | Wetland microbial communities from San Francisco Bay, California, USA, that impact long-term carbon sequestration - Joice_CattailNLA_D2... | ecosystem: Environmental > Aquatic > Marine...
CTGGCACCCTGCCCACGGACCGGAGCATCACCGTTGAGCGTTTCCGGGACGAGCTGGGGGACTGGCGCGTGTGCCTGCTCACGCCCTTCGGCGCCCGCATCCACGCCCCCTGGGCCATGGCCCTGCAGCAGGTTCTGGGTACGCGCAGCGGCTTCGAGGTACAGCTCATGTACACCGACGACGGCATCGTGCTGCGCTTCGCCGACGTGGACGAGCTCCCCACACTGGACACCCTGCTCCCCGACCCCGAGGAGGTGGAGGACCTCGTCACCGGGCAGCTCGGGGACACGGCCCTCTTCGCAGGGCTGTTCCGGGAGAACGCCGTGCGCTCGCTGCTCCTGCCCCGGCGGCGGCCTGACCAGCGCAACCCCCTTTGGGCCCAGCGCATGAAGGCGCGTCACCTGCTGGCGACGGTGCGACGCTACCCCGCGTTCCCCATCATGCTGGAGACCTATCGCCAGGCCTTGAGCGACGTCTTCGACCTGCCGGCCCTGAAGAGCCTGCTGCACCAGGTCCGCAGCAGGCAGATCCGAGTGGTAGAGGTGGAGACCCGGTCCGCCTCACCGTTCGCCCGCTCCCTGGTGTTTGCCTATGTGGCTTCCTACATCTACGAGCAGGACGCGCCCCTGGCGGAGCGCCGTGCCCAGGCCCTGACCCTGGACCGCAACCTGCTCGCAGAGCTTCTGGGCCAGGCAGAGCTGCGGGAACTCATCGATTCGCAGGCTCTGGCCGAGATTGAATCCGAGCTGCAGCACCTCAGTGCCGAGCGCCGCGCAAGGGACCCCGACGAGCTTCACGATCTGCTCCGGCGCCTCGGGGATCTGAGCGAGGCCGAGATGGAGAGACGCTGCGCCGGCCCACCAGGTCCCTGGCTGAGGCGCATGGAGCGGCAACGCCGGGCGGTGTCGGTCCCGGTGGCCGGAGAAGCCCGCTGGATCGCCGCCGAGGACGCGGGGCTTTATCGTGATGCGCTGGGCGCCATGCCACCGGGCGGTCTCCCCGACAGCTACCTGCAACCTGTGCAGGGCGCACTGCAAGCGCTGTTGCGCCGCTACGCCCGCCATCGGGGCCCGTTCCTGACCCGCGAGCCAGCCGAACGCTTCGGCCTCAGGCCGGCCCAGATCGAGCCGGTTCTGGGTGTCCTAGAGGAGCAAGGTGTCCTGATCAGAGGCGAGATCCGCCCCGGCGGCGCCGAGCTGGACTGGTGCGACGTCGAGGTGCTCCGGCGCCTGAAGCGGCGCACCCTTGCCCGACTGCGGCACGAGGCTGCGCCGGTGGATACTCGCACCCTGGCCCTGTTCCTTCCCCAATGGCACGGACTGGGCGAGGGCCGTCAGGGCCCGGAGAGACTCCTGGAGGTCGTGGCCCAGCTCGAAGGCCTACCCCTGCCCTGGTCGACCCTCAGCACGGCGTTGTTGCCGGCCCGGATCCCGGGCTTCAGCCTGGAGATGCTGGACATGGCCAACGCCACCGGTGCCGTGGCCTGGGTGGGAAGGTCCGCGCTGGGAACGGGTGACGGGCGCATCGCGCTCTACCGGCGGGGAAAGGCAGCGCAGCTACTCACCCCGGATGCCGACCACGAGGCACCTTCGCCGGTGCATGCCACCCTGATGAATCATCTCCGCAGCCGCGGGGCCTGCTTCCTGACGGAGCTGGAGGAAGCGGTGCGCCGGTCCCACCTGGATGCGGGCGCCGGCGACTTCGAGGCCGCCCTGTGGGACCTGGTGTGGGCAGGGCAGATCACGAACGACACCTTCGCGCCCCTGCGCTCCCTTGCCCGGGGCACGCCCCGCCCCAGCAGGCCAGGTAGCCGGACGGCCCGAAACCTCGCAGGCGGCCGCTGGTCGCTGGTGGCAGACCTCGTGGATCCCCTGGTGACAGATACCCAAAGGGCCGTTGCCTGGACCCAGACCCTGTTGGAGCGCTACGGCGTGGTCAGTCGGGAGGCCGCCCTGGCCGAGGACCTGCCAGGCGGTTTCGGACCCATCTACAGGGTCCTGAAGGCGATGGAGGAAGCAGGCAAGATCCGGCGAGGCTACTTCGTTGAAGGTCTCTCGGGCGCCCAGTTCGCTCAGGTAGGCGCCGTGGACCGACTGCGCGCGGCACGTCCCGACGAGGAGGCGGAAGGGCTTTACGGCGAGGACGACGTCCGGGTCCTGGCAGCCGTCGACCCCGCAAATCCCTACGGAGCCCTGCTGCCGTGGCCGCCGACAGGAGCGCGGGAGGGGCTGCGCCCGCGACGCGTCCCGGGGGCCTGGCTGGTCCTGGTGGATGGCAGGCCGACCCTACACGTGGGACCGCGGGGTCGTCAGCTGCTGACGTTTCCGGCGACCTCATCCCCCGAGCGCGGGGCCCTCGAAGCCGCCTTCCATGCCCTGGCCCGTCTGCCCAGGGCCGGCCGTAAGGGGATCCTGGTAGTGGAGAGGGTGGACGACGTGCCCGTGCGCGAGTCCCCCCACTACGCTCTATTGCGGGCTGCCGGCTTCGAGAGCGATTATCGCGGACTGGCAGCACCCACAGCAGGCCGGTGAGGCTGGAGTATCTATTATTGGACATCCAATATTGGATATCCAAAGTTAGGCATCTACTATTGCATGCCTAGCATCTAATATTAGAAACATGTATCTGATGTTGGATACGTTCAGTATGGCGGGCGCGCCGCCCATTGCATGTTAGCCGTAAATCACTAAAACAAGGTCATACGAATTGTCTATAAAGAATCTATCAATTTGTGGTCTAAGAGGCTTCGCCGAAAAGCAGTCATTAGAATTTGCTATTCCAGACGGAAATAGTGGTAGCGGGATTACTGCTTTAGTTGGACCAAACAATGGTGGTAAATCTACAGTAATTGAAGCTATTAGGGCTCTATCTCTAAACAGTGAGCAGAGCTTTACTGTAGGTAAACGAAATCAAAAGGCTGGAGACAAAGTTCAAATATCATTAACGGGTGTAAATGATAATTCATGGGAACTTAGGACGGTCGATTCTGGGGGTAGTGAGTGCACATTAGTAAAAAACGGTGATCCTTTGCCTCCAAATAGCATCTTTGTCCTCCCTTCCAGAAGATTCTTTAATCCATTATTCGGAAAAACTGCACATAACCGAGAACAGCATATTCGCTCTTCTGGGCTTCCAGCAGTAAGGAGCACAGCATTAGATCAATTCTCTCATCGATTATTTCAAATACAGAAGAATCGTGAAGAATTCGATAACGTTCTTAAAAAAGTTCTTACACCAGTACCCAACTGGACGATTGATCAATCTGATGGCGGGCAGTACTTTTTAAAATACGATATAGGCGGCTCTTACCATAACAGTGATGGCCTTGGCGAAGGACTGATTAGTCTATTTTTTATAGTGGATGCATTATATGACTCCAAGGCAGGTGATGTAATAGTTATTGATGAACCGGAGTTATCTCTTCATCCATCTTTCCAAAGACGTTTATCTAAGTTATTAGTCGAATATGCTGCTGATAGACAAATTATTATCGCGACACACGCCCCGTATTTTGTTGATTTTCATGCGATAACGTGTGGAGCAAAAATTGCGAGAGTCTATTCGAAGAACTATGAATCAAAAATTTCCATGTTAGGAGAAGAATCTGTTGATAATTTGAAAGGATTCTTAAAAAACCTAAATAATCCACACATACTTGGCCTCGATGCTAGAGAAGTATTTTTCCTAGATGATGGAATAATACTTGTTGAAGGCCAAGAAGATGTCGTTTTCTACAAAAAGATATTAGAGCAATTAGGTGCCGAATCTAACGGGCACTTCTTTGGGTGGGGTGTGGGTGGTGCGCACAATATGGAAGCTATTACTGCAATATTACATGATTTAGGTTTTGAGAAAGTCGCAGGAATTCTTGATGCGGATAAGGCTGACTTAAAAAACACGCTATCTAAAAAATTTGAAAATTATATTTACCACATTATTCCAGCAAATGATGTTCGCACAAAGCCTGCGCGACCTGAGAGCCTGCAAGTTGATGGTTTAGTTGATTCTGGCGGTAATTTAAAAGAAGAATACAAGCAAGAAGTGTCCAGCTTGTTTGGTGAGCTAAATAAATATTTTGAAAATATCGGCTAACAAGGCCATCAAAAGCGACGCCAAAAAGCGGCGCGCTTTATGGCAAACGTTAGCAGGCAAAAGGAGAACTCGCATATGAATATGGCTAAGCTGCCTTTGGTGGTCTCTTTAGTCGTATTTTTTCAGGTGGCGAATGCCATGGACATGGCAGTTCGTACTAGTACACGGGAAGACGGTACGCGCGTCGCGCTTTATCTCCCGGACGATAAGATTGCTCAGACCCCAAAGTGGGACCCCGAAATCGCTCCCCCTCCTTTCACAATAGCTGAGGCGATTGCAGCAGCGAAGGCTTGGGCTACTGAGGAGTATCACCAGTTCGATAAGGTTGAGGTTCGACAGATTGAGATTAATGACCTCGGTTTCCGGCGCAAAGGAAGCTGGTACTACATAATAAGTCTGGTTGGTTATATCAAAGGCATGCCACTGTTTGGTGGTGACTTGTACGTAGCCGTTTTGATGGATGGCACGGTCGTGCCGCCAAGGATTGAGCAATAATGCCTGCTAACAAGGCGCGCAACCCGGACGGCTTCGCCGCCGGTTCGCTTTGTCGTTATACCAAATAGAAATCATGCAGAAAGCAGCGATTTGGAAATGCGGCTTACTATTTTTGCTTATCGCAGCATTTGTTGGAATGCTGTATTTCACTTCGGCAACAGCATCTCTTCGTGACACGTATCAACCAGGCATTGAAAGGTTACATATACTGCTCAATCCGATTTACATATCAATTTTTGTTGTAGTCTCAGTGGTTGTTGTAAGAAGCGGTTGGTTGTTCGGCTTGGCGAAAACATATTTCATTGTGGCATTCGTATGCTGTGTTGTTATGGGTGTGTTTGTTTCAATATATCATGGGGCTGCCGGTGGCTGGGTCTTACCTGAGGATCGGACATTATCAGCAACAATTGAAAGATCTTTATTTCAACCTAGCTTTTCGGGTCGTTCAACAGCAAGAGTGGCTTTTAATGGCTTGGTTGTATTGTTAGCTTTAGGTATTACGCTATATGTCGGTCGCAAAAGGTATAACAAGGCAAATTAACTCAGACCGCAAATTCCGCTGCGCTTCATTTGCGGCTGGTTATTTGCGACGTTATATGGCTAGAAATGGGTAACGTAATTTATCTAAAGAAGGGTGCTGTGTATTTCTATGCTGGGTTTATGGATGATGAGCTTACGATTCCAAATATTCAAACATGGGTGTATTTGGGTATGGATCCTGAAGATGGCCATATTTTTGAGAGCACCAGTGGAGAGATAGAGCAGTATTGTTTTCCGAATGGGATTACTAGCGACATTCTAGACCACAAGGCACTGAGCGAATGGCTGCTTGAAGAGCACAGCCCCAAGAAAGTCAATAAGGAATATGAATACAAAGCCATATAACAAATCACTCCTGCCGACGCCCTTGACACCGCTCGCTTTCGCTCCCGGGGTCAAGGGTTGTCAGTGACCGCCCTAATGGCGCCACCCATGTGCGGCCTAATGGAGCCACTTCGGGGTGCTGATTTCGGGTCTCAGACGGGGTGATCTTTTAGGGCTTTTTCGCTCCCTTTTCAACGGTGGATTCTGATGCCTTCGGGGCGGGACGGGGCGAGCGGTAGCTCTGCCCGTCCAGGACGACCCGATAGGCGCCATGACGCAGCCGGTCCAGGGTGGCGGCGCCGAGCAGACGATTCGGAAAGGCCTCACCCCATTCGGCGAAATCCAGGTTGCTGGTCACGATGATGGCCGCGCGCTCATAGCGTTCCGCGACGAGGTCGTGGAAGTCCTCGTCCTGGGGTGGGCGCAAGGGCTTGAGGCCAAAGTCGTCCACGATAAGCAGCGGTATCTTGGCCAGGGTCTGGAAGCGGCGCTCAAAGGTGGCGGTGGCGCGCGCCGCGTGCAGGGTGGCCAGCAGCTTGCTCTGGGTGGTGAAGAGCACCTCGTAGCCCAGGCGCACGGCACAATGCCCGAGGGCCTGGGCGATATGACTCTTGCCGGTGCCGCAGGGGCCGGCGATGAGGACCGCCACTTTCTCCTCGATGAAGCGTCCGGTGGCCAGATCGGCGATTTGGGCCTGGTCGATGTGGGGATTGAAGGCGAAATCGAACCCTTCCAGGGTCTTCTCGCTGCGAAAGCCCGCGCGGCGCACGCGGGCGGCAAACTTCTTCTGCTCGCGGCGGGCCACCTCGTCCTGGATGAGCAGGGCCAGGAAGTCGGTGAAGGGGAGTTTCTTCTCGATCGCCTCGCGGTTGCGGGTGGGCAGGGATTCCAAGATCCCAGACAGGCGCAGCTGCTTGAGCAAGGGGGTCAGTTCGGGCATCGGGTTCATGGTGGGTTTCCTCGGGTGGTGGGTCTCAATGGGTCAGCAGCTTTCGGGTATCGCGCGAGAAGCGACCTTCCCCGGTATAGGCATCGGCCAGGCGGTCGAAGAGGGGCTCTTCGACGGGGGACTGGTCGAGCCCTTTCTCCAGGATGGTCTTGACCGTGCGATACAAGGGGCTGTCGAAGGCGAGGGCACGGTGACAGGCCGCCTCGAGCCGGCGCGTGCCATAGGGTTTGGCCAAGCCCACCACGGCTTGGGCGGCACGCAGGTTATCGAGCACCCGGTGTGCAAAGAGACGCTCGATGAGCCCGTGGCAGGCCGGGCCCACGGCCTCGGCCTGCTTCAGACACCACTGGGGGTCGCGCATCTTGTAGGCATGGCCTCGGGGGGCAGGTGCTCATCCACGGTAGCGCGGCTGCCTGGCTTGAAGAGCCGGCCATGGGTGGCGACCATGAGGGTGTCGTGATAGAGGCGCACGCTGGTCTCTGAGGCCCGCAGCCACAGGCGCTGGCGCACCAGCCGATAGGGCGTAAGCGCCAGGAGAGACGCGGGGTCAGGTCTTGAAATGACGCATGCCGAAGAGACGCGGGGTCAGGTCTTGAAATGACGCATGCCGTGCGGATTAGACCCCGTTGAGCCAGCTTCGCCGCCGGGTGCTTGCGCTGGTTCGTCCGACGCGGCTGGCTCGCTGAAGAGGCCCGGGGGGGAGATGCAACGCTGGGACCATAGTGGGGGCTTCTCGGTGGACGCGGCGGTCCAGATTGCATAGGAGCCAGGGGGTCTCCCATCACATGCCGGGACGCCGTCAGGCCTTCCGCCCAAGCGGTGGCTGCGGCGCAGGCTCAGGTGCGTCGCCGGGTGGTGCGCGGGTTCGAGCGCCACGGCTGGCTCACTGACAAGGACCGGCGGCAGAGGCAGGGCTGGGCCCATAGTGGGGGCTTCTCGATTGACGCCGAGGTTCGCATTGCGGGCGGGGACAGAAGACGGGCTGGAGCGCTGGCTGCGCTACTGCGCCAGAGCTCCATTTGCCCTAGAGCGTCTCGCGGCAACCGGCACTGACCGACGAGTCTACCACCTGCCCAAACCCAGCCCAGACGGGCGCACGGGCTTGACGCTCACACCCCTGGCACTCATCGACCGGCTCGCCGCCCTCATCCCGCCGCCTTGATAAGCACCGGCACCGCTATCACGGTGTGCGGGCACCGAATGCGCCCCTGCGCGCAGCGCTCACGGCGCTGGCCCGAGAGCCGCCACCAAATCAGGCAGCCGTTGCCCAGCCGGTGGGTAACGAACGACACTAACGCTCGCCGGCTCGCACCCTGGGGGCCATGCTGATGGCCCGCATCTACGAAGTATTTCCCTTGGTCTGTCCGCCTGGGGCGCCGAGATGCGCCTCGTGGCCTTCATCACGGATACCGCCTCGGTGAGCCGCATGCTTGAGCACATCGGCGCGCCCACCTAAGCGCCCGTGCCCTCACCTGCGCGCGCTCCCCTCGCCTGGGAGGAGAACCTTGACCAGACCCCGCCCTTCGACCTGACGGCGGCTGCAGCAGCGCCTGCCTTCGAGTTCGACCAGATCGTCACCGGGTAGCGCCGCGCCAGTTTGCTCTCTGCGACGCTCCAGGCGGCCTCGTCTCTCGCCGCCTGAGCGTGGCTGGCCGCCCCCCCTCATCCATGCCCGGCGGGCCCTTTCTGCAGCCACAGGTCACCAGTCCACCACCGCTATTGCGCTCGCCCTTGACCCGGGGCCCGGTTCAGAGCAACTTTAGCCCCATATACCGATGGATCGCCTATCCGTCGACTCGCAGGAGAAGCGCCCGCCCCGAGACCGCAATCGCTTCAGATCTCCTGCGCGCTTGGTTTGGTCTGTTCGTCGATGTCAGCCTGCGATGCCTCCAGACGGCGTCTCGTGATCCTTGCCGCAAGCCAGGGACCGTACTGGTACAGGACAAGCCCAAGCACGATCGCTACCGTCCCTCCCCAGATCTGTGGCGGTATGGGCTCGCCGTTGAAGATATTTCCAAGGAGCAGTGCAATTACAGGCGTCACGAGCGCGATCAGCGACACCCGCGTCGCCTCCATGTGGCGCAACACGTAGAAGTACAGAACGAAGCCCAGCGCGGAACCCACCACACCCAGATACGCGATGGCGAACGCGGTTCGAACCGGAACCGTTGAAGGCAGCGGCGCACCCGCTATGACAAACACAGCGAGATAGAGCGGCACAGCCACGAGCAGTGCACCGGTGGTGATCGCAACCGCCGGCAACCCGGCGCCGATGCGCTTCACAGCCACAGTGCTGGCCGAGTGCGCGAGAACGGAGAACAGCACGCCGACAATACCGTACACAGCCTCAGGCCCGAGGGCCCGGCCGCCCACAAAGATGAACGCAAGCCCGGCGAGTCCGAGCGTCATACCCGAGATGCCTGCCAACGTGAGCGCGTTCTCGCCCAACCACACGGCCGCCATCACGCCGGTAGCCAGCGGCGCAAGCCCGAAGATCACCGAGATCCAGCCCGACGGAATGAACTGTGACGACCAGTACACGGACAGCATGGCCAGGAACAGCCCCAGTCCAGCGGCGAGATAGGTCCAGCGGGCCTCGCGGCGCCAGGGCAGGCCCGTGCCGAGAACACGCGTCACAACGAGGCTGACGACCACTCCCAGGACCATGCGCCCGGTCACCCCGAACAGAAACCCGACCTCATGGCCGCTCCACTTGATCGCGAGTGGTGTCGTCGACCAGATGATGATTACGCCTATGTATGCCGCCGGGACTGACATGCCGGTTTCCTTTCTCCGCAAGTACTGCTGACAGGACCCCAGGAACGAAAAAGGCCGCAGGGCGGATGCCGTGCGGCCTATGGAACCTTGGGGGAAAACCTTCAGTTCAGAACAAAGCCAATCTCCCAAGCACACGGCACGCACAGGCCGACGTCAGCCACCCTGGCAGGCGGCGACGGGTAACCAGCATGCTGTATACAAGGCTGTGAGACATACGTAGGAGTGTCATCGATACCTCGCACGCTTGTCAAGTCCGGAAACCGAGCAGCCCGGCGCATTCACGTCGAAGATGGCGTCAAAAGAGATCGGGCGGTCTTGCTTTGCCGCGATCAACGATATGAAGGTCGACACCGACAAATGCCTGAACGTCGGGGCGTAGACCGGAAGCTGACCACTGCCACCTCACGACAGGTGCCCTACTAGCTTTAATGATATCGATGCATTGGTGCAGGACGTCCGCCGTGCCCGCGTACCACGAGTCTTCGTCCCGCCACTGCTGTGCCGGCACCAGGTCGAGAAGATCCTGTTGCTTCGAATTGAGGCAAGTCCAGCCCTTCATCAGGCGCTGAATAGGCGAGTGGGACGTGTACTAAATCAGCACACAGACTTTGCCGATATCGGCGTTCAGGCAGTTGGACAGGGCGAAGTCTGTGGTCCGAAACTTCCCCGCGAAGGGCACAGCGGGCTTCGTCCGCCAATTCGTGAGCACGCCGGCCAGAACCACAGCAAGAGTCTTGCGTGTCGGGCAGCTGATGTAACGGGCTTCAGGGGGGTCCGCATGTGTCGGGATTGAGCTCCAGATCGACTCTGCTATGCGGAGCCCTAACACAGGCATCGACGGGAAGCCGCGCGAGCCCAGCTGGAGGTCCCGGCCGCGACCATTTCAGGGGCCCATTCGGACAGTTTCTCGCTGCGACTTCATTGCGCAGAATCCGTTCGCTCGCCTCAGTGCGCCATGTTCCAGAACGAGGCCGCAACACCGACGATGCTTTCACCGGCAATCAGGCCCGCGGCGGCGGCAATCACGAAGCGTGCCGCGAGCGCGGGAAAGCGTGCCGTGAACATCCAGGCCACGAGGGCGCCGAGAGCCATGATCAGCGACACCGAGGCCGGAATCACGAAAGCCAGCCCCAACGCCGCGGCGCTCGGCAGATAGCGGGCCCGCTCCGCCGGCAGCGCGAACTCCAGAAGTCCCAGCACGAGCCCAGCGGCGGCGCCGGCGAGCATGGCCCAACGGGCACTCGCCGGTATCGAATCGAGCCCGAGGCTCAACGCTTCGGCGACGGCTTTCCAAGTCGCCACTGCCGGCGCCGGCCACTGCTCCGTGAGCAGCATGCTTTGCGGGTCGGGAATGAGGGCGAGATACACGATGGTTCCGGCGATGCTGCCGATCAGAATGCCGAAGCACTGAGCCACCGTTTGCCGCACCGGACTCGCCCCGATGCCGTGCCCGACTTTGAAGTCGTTGAGCAGGTCGGCGCACTGCCCGGCCGCGCCGCCGGCCGTGTTAGCGGTCATCAGATTCGTGGTCATCTGCCCGGGTGCGGCAATACCGAAGGTGAGCTGCGAAACCTTGCCGATGGCGCCGATGGGCGGAATGCCGGTTTCGCCGACGACGCGTGCGGCGACCGTCGCCAGCAATAAGGCTAGGGGGATGGACAGCAGGGCCATGAATGGATGAATGTCGAACAACAGCACCTGCATGCCGATGGCCAGCGCCGCCGCGACCAGCAGGCCGAGCGCCGGCCCCCGCGCTTGCAGGTGCGCTCCGTGCGAAAGGATCCCACTTGGACCTTCGCGCAACGCGCGCGCGACCCGGCTGCCGAAGATCGTCAGGGTGAATGCGACCATCAAACCCACGCCCGGCCAGAGCAGCCACTCCACCAGCGGGCCGAACAACGAGGCGTTGCCCGTGCCGAGGACATCAACCAGACCCTCCTTCAGCAACCACGGCGCAACGCCACCCCAGGCAAACAGTGCGCCGAGGAAAAGCGAGAGGCCTACGCGAATGCCGATAATGGCGCCAAAGCCCAGGAGCAGCAGCGAGGGCTCGACGTTGAACGTCAGCCGGTCGAGTATCGGCGTCGGCGCCCAGCGCGGCAGTTCCCATAGGAATCCGTCCACCCACTTCAGGCCACCGGAGGCGAATCCGGCGCCGAACAGGACAGCGATGCGTTTCGCCGCTTCGCGGCCGTGACCGAAAATGTCCTTCATGGTCTCCAGCGTCGCCACGCCGGCGGGGAAACGCAGCTTCGACTCTACGATCAGGGCAGGACGTAGGTACCAGGCGACCCAAACCCCGAGGAAGCTGACCGAGAAGACCCACACCATGAGGGGCAGCGCATCGAGTTGCCTGCCCGTCAACAGGGTATAGGCCGGGATCGGCGCGACCAGTCCGCCGGAGATGATCGAAGCGGCCGACGATGCCGTGGTCTGATTGATGTTGCTCTCGAGCTGTGTCCATTCGGTGCTGCGCACAAGCCCCTGGATCGATCGCCACAGACCGAAGCCCACCAGCAGCGCGATGATGGACATATTGAATGACCAGCCAATCTTGAGGCCCGAGTAGACGTTGGACGGTGTAAGAAGCGCGCCGAGCAGCATGCCCGTGCCAACTGCACGAATGGTGAGCTCGCGTTTGGCAGTCATAGAAAGTCTCAGCTATCAAATTCGAAAAAAGTCGGCCAGGCTGATTGTGAATTCACAGTCCGAGCCGCGATGACAAGCCATGCTTGGAGTTGAAAGAATCAACCCGCGCGCGGCATGTGTTGGAAGTTCTCCGGCGGTCGAGTTTTCGAATGCAACCTTAACATATGTAACCGCCTGATCCCCAAACCACGTTGTCAGGCCGCTTCCGATGGGAATACCGCTCCGAGGTCCGCCGGTCGGGCGCTGATCTCAAAGCAATATCCGATTGAGGCAGATTGCTGCTGCTAAGATTCTCGTTGAGGAGTATTCTCGTTTGCCGCCAGGACTGAAATGAGCCAATACGGCTGCGCGATTCCCGGATCGTTGACTCCCTTTCAGGATACGGGGAGCATCGGCGCGAGGTTTCGAGTCAGTTCGCTCGACGAGTATCCATACCATGTCCATGACCATACCTTTTAATCGCAAGCTCGATTTCGAGTACGCCCGGCTGCAGCGGGTGGCGCCTGGGCTGCGCCGCATCGTGGCGCGCAATCCGAGCCCATTCACCTGGCATGGAACCGGCACCTACGTCATCGGAGAGGGTAATGTCGCGGTGATCGACCCGGGCCCGGATCTCGCGGAGCACATCGCTGCTCTGCTGGCGGCCCTCGCGGGCGAGACCATCACGCATCTTCTCGTTACTCACACGCATCGTGATCACTCGCCCGCCTGCCGCCCCGTTCAACGGGCGACCGGGGCGTACACCTATGGCTTCGGACGGCACGGCAGCGGCACAATAGACGCCGGCGTGCAGGTGGAGGAGGGCGCCGACAACGATTTCGTTCCGGATGTGTTGCTGGCCGACGGCGATATCGTCACCGGAGATGGCTGGTCGGTGGAGTGTGTGCATACTCCCGGCCACACTTCCAATCACATGTGCTACCAGTGGCGCGAGCCGAAGGCCTTGTTCTGCGGCGATCACATCATGGGCTGGTCCACCACCACTATCTCGCCGCCGGATGGCGACATTGCCGCCTATCTCAAGAGTCTCGAGCTGCTGCTCACGCGCGACGACAACTGCTACTGGCCGACCCACGGCGACTGCGTGCGCGATCCGAAGCCCCTGGTGCGGGCGCTGATCGCGCACCGGCTCGAGCGCGCCGACGAGATCCGCGCGTGCCTCGCCGACGGTGTGGACAGGATCGCGGACATGGTGCCGCGCATGTACGCAGACCTTCCCGAAACCATGCATTCGGCAGCCGCGCGCTCGGTATTCTCGACGCTGGTATATCTCATTGAGCGCCAGGAAGTGAGCTTCGACGGCGAGCTACACGCAACGGCGCGTTTCTATCCGAAGGCCTAGGAGGGAGCTTCTTGCGAACTCGGCGCTCGAGCAGAAGATTGGCGAGCAGGGTTGCTCCCGGAGCTTGACGTGGGTTCAGCACGGGGGATGGAAATAGCGGATGTAGCGCCGGCCGACGCTTTGCGTGAAGAGGGGCTTGCTGGCGGTCTCGTCGGCACCCTCGGCCAAGTTGGCGACGGCGTGGCTGAGCATGAAGATGACTGGACCTCGATGGTGGGCAGGCGGGCGAGCTAGTCCACTGGGCACCAGTGACGATCTTCGAGCTCGCTGTCTCCCCCGAGCTCGCCGGTTGCGTAGCGTGCGTCGGCGACGAAGAAGCGGGCATGGAATCGCGCCGGCCGCCGCGCGGCAGCTGCACCAGCGCCTGACTTCGAGTTCGACCAGACCGTTACCGGGTAGCGCCGCGACGGCTTGCTCTCTACGAACGCTTTGTCCTCCGCGACACTCCGGGCGCTCTAGTCTGTGTCGGCCCGCTCAGGGCACTTCTCGCCTCCCCTGACCCATGTTCCGCCAGCTCTTTCCGCTTACGCGGGGCACTGCTTCACCCCGGTTCGCACTCGAGCTTGACCGGCGGGGCGCCCCAGAGCAGTCTTAGCCCCCCAAGCCCGGTTGAATGGCCTATCCGTCGAGGGGAAGCCTGATGTGCATGCACAGCCCGCCGCCGGGGCGGTTGGCGGCGCGTATCGCAC
>Ga0210097_1000483_pt1 | contig 13854 bp, 11 predicted proteins | sample Joice_CattailNLA_2_FD_185521 | JGI IMG/M metagenome (GOLD analysis project Ga0210097, IMG submission 185521) | Wetland microbial communities from San Francisco Bay, California, USA, that impact long-term carbon sequestration - Joice_CattailNLA_D2... | ecosystem: Environmental > Aquatic > Marine...
ACCTCTTTGTTTATTACGGATCACACAATCTTGACGGTCTCGTAAAAAGTCCGAATTCGTCATGCCGGACTTGATCCGGCATCCAGAACGTATTGAAATCACTGGATTCCGGCTTTCGCCGGAATGACGTAAATGAACTGAAGATGACTTTTTACGATTTCATCAATCTTGTAAGTGCCAGAAAATAAGACTCGATCATTTCTGCTATGAGCTATCAACTATCAGCTATGAGCTCAATTTTTCAGTGAATCGCTGCGTCACAGATCCGACACGTTTTGCGGGTGGCCATGTTGCGTATCTTGCAGCGCGGGCATTCGTTCTCAATTTTATCACGGATCCAGGGCAGCAAACCCTCGGGCATATACAGCAGAATTATTAAAATGACGAAGGCGAACAGCAGCAGACGGATTTCCGGCCAGAAGCGGAAGAACTCCAGCAGGGGAAACAGGATAAAGACCGCTCCCACCGGTCCCCAGATCGTCACCACGCCTCCGAAAACCGCCCAGATAACGACCTGAAACGACATGCCGACCTCCAGGGTCGACGGACCGGTGATTCGCATAAAGTGGGCATATAGCCCTCCGGCAATGCCCGCAAAAAAGCCGCTGAGACAAAACGCCAGCAGCTTGTAGCGGGTCGTATTGATCCCGGAGGCTCTGACCGCCACCTCGTCTTCCCGGATGGCGTGAAAAATAATACCGGTTTTGGAATCGGTTATCTTCCACATGATGCCGACCAGCGTAATCATGACGACCACGCAGATGTAGTAGGACAGGACGCGGGATTTCGCCAGGCGTTCCAGGCCCGAAAGCCCCAATTCCCCGCCGGTGAGATCCGGCAAGGCAAAAACAATTCCCATCAGGATAATGGGAAAGGCCAGGGTCGTCAGTGCCAGATAGGTGCCGCGCAACCGCAAACAGGGAATTCCGATGACCAGTCCGGCCAGAACGGCTGCCAGGCCTCCCAGCGGAATTGTGCCCCAGGGCGGAATTTTAAAATGCAGGTTCAACAGCGCCGCCGTGTAAGCGCTGACGCCGAAAAAAAGGGCATGCCCGAAATTCATCTGGCCGGTGAACCCTGACAACAGGTCCCAGCTGGCGGCAAATATGGCAAAGATACTGGCCAGACTAAGAATCCGGATGAGATAGGGATCGTCGATGAGGACCGGAAAGGCGATCAGCGTCACAAAAAAAAGAACCACGACCACCCGGCTGGGAAGCACCAGCACCTCGCCCTTGACAACCGCAAATAATCTGCGCAGATAAAATGTCAGCAGCCCCATATTTATCTCTCTTCCTCAAATACAATACCGAAAAGACCCTCCGGCCGCATCAGCAGCACCAGAATCATGATGGACAGGGCAACCGATTCCCTTAAAAACGCCCCTTTGGGGATCAAAAAAACGATCAACGCCTCTGAAAAGGCCAGAATGAAAGCCCCTGCAAAACTCCCCTTCAGGCTGCCCAGACCTCCCAGAACAACCACCGCCATCATCATGATCAAGGGTTGCATCCACATGTGGGGATTTAAAACAGTCAGCGGCAACACTACGGCCCCGGTGAGCGCCGCGATGGCGACGGACACCGCCAGCGTCAGCATGGCCACCCGGGCTTCGTTCATGCCCATCAGGTTGGCAACCTCCCGGTCCTGGGCCGTTGAACGTATGGCTAGGCCCAGGCGGGTTTTGATCAAAAAAGCCCACACGCCGGCCAGAATAATCAAAGCCGCAGCGATGGTCAGCAGCTGTTGATATCCAACCTTGACACCGGCAAGGTTCATATAGCCGGAAACCAGCGGCGGTACGGTGCGAAAATCACCTTTGAATATCAGCAGCATGACTTCCTGAAAAATCATCGCCAGCGCAATGGTGGCGATCAGTACAGCGGCTTCGTGCTCCCGGATGGGTTCAATGAACAATTTGTAACAAATCAGGCCCAGCAAAACGATCACAATCACCGCCATCAGCATGGCCGTTACCGGGTTCACACCGAGTCGGTGGGTTGCGAAAAAAATGCAATAGGCCGCCACCATATAAAATGCAGTGTGGGCAATATTGACGATGCGGGCGACGCCGAAAATCAGAGAGAATCCGATGGCCAGCAGTGCATAGGTGCTGCCGTTGATCAGGGTCGTAAGAATAATGTCGGATAGCATATGACCTCACCGGCTGGAAAAACGGTCCTGCCCCTGGGATTTAAATCTACGACAGGGGCAGGACATCATACCCTGTTATTTTTTATAGGCTTCGATGACCCAGGGGGGCAGTTTATAGTCAACAATCCCTTTATAGGTAATTTCCGGTGCATTCTCCGCCGCCTTCCATTTGTTCGGCCAGACACCGACCAGTTTGCCGTCCTGCCACTGAACACCGAGGCTCGTCAGATACCCCGGTCCCCAGACCGGATCGTGATTTTTATCAAACTTAAATCTACCTGCTGTTCCCTCTTCATCCGTTTTTTCAAGTTCGGCTACAATTTTGTCTGGATCCAGACTTCCGGCCCGTTGGATAGCTTCGGACAGCAATAAAATCGCTTCATGGGTATCGGCCGTATAGGTCGGAACCTCACCAAACCTTTTGATGTACCCATCTACAAACGGTTTGGTTAGCTCGTTGTACTCGACATCCCGGGCATAGGTATTCATGGTCATGACATAGTTGCCCATACCCCCGGTGGCTTCCCAGAAACCTTCCTTCTGGGCCTCGACATTGATACCGACCTGCACTACGGGCAGCTTGAGCTCTCCGACCTGCTTGGCGAAAGTCACACCGACCGATGCCGAAAAAATGGTGAAGACAATTTGCGCGCCGGATCTTTGGATTGCCGATAGCTCAGCTGTTACGTCGGTGGCGGTTTGAGACGGCCTCCAGACTCCGACAACTTCCATTCCCATCTTGGGGATGTTGGCTTCGGCGGCTGTGATCATAGCTTCAACCCAGGCCTGTTTCTCACCCACGATAGCAACCTTGGGGGTCTGAATGCCAAGGGTTTTGCGCATGATCCCGGCAACCATTGCCAGGTGGATAAAATTGCCCCTGGCCAGAAAGATGTTGTTAAATGGTGTGATCCGGAACCAGTATTTGTAGCGATCATAATTTTCACCCACCCGGTCACAAATTGATTTGGTGGCTGCCCCGCATCCCAGGAAGATGGTTTTATAATCCATGGCAATATCCTGCATGGCCAGGACGGCTTCGGTGCGGAATCCCCCGACAACAAAATTGACCTTCTCCCGGGTAAGGAGCAGCTCCATGGCATTGGTGGCATCGGTCATGCTTATAAACTCGTTGGAGTCGGCCTTGACCAGCTCTATTTTCATTTTCTTTGGGCCGACCTGAACTCCGCCGGCAGCGTTGATTTCGTCCTGGGCCATGAGTGCCCCGTTCCAATGTCCTTTGCCCTGACTGAAATTCATGGGACCGATTACACCGATCTTGATCGTATCCGCACTCCAGGCCGGCATAGCGACGGTTGCAACGAGAAAAAACGCCAGGAAAATGACCAGCAATAATTTTAGATTCTTCATTTCAGCCCTCCTTTGTGGTTTAGGTAAAAAAACCTACCGTAAAAATTGAGCAGTTGACCGGTTTAATTTTCACGATGCCAAGTTTTATTTATCTCCTGCTTGCAAGGGAACCTTTATTGTTTTTTCAGAATCGATTGATAAGGTGAGAATAAGACGAAAGCGCAATAATCTAACAACATCGTCATAGTCCAATCATTTAAATTTTGTCAAGCAGAAATTTATTTTTTTATTGTTGACAAATATTTGTAATATTATAAGCGTTATTTATGTGTGATACATTGCACGTTTTACGTGTATTCAATTGCACGTGGTATTTTTTTTTGAACAAACCGATCTAAGGTTCCTATGAATTAAAATTCGAAATGATAATCAGTAGTTGCATGTTAAAAAAAAAATGAAAAATTCGTAAGCCCTGAATGCTATTCGGGTTAAAATTTGAAAGCACCAATTCTGGTGACCGATTTGCTTGAAGCAGGACTAAACATTTTATAAAAACAGAGAATTAGAGAGGAACTGATGGAGAATGTAATGATTGTCGGTGCGGGCTTTATGGGCTCAGGTATCGCCCAGGTATGCGCCCAAACAGGATACACGGTCTATCTTATGGATGTAGACCAAGAAGCTCTCAACAAGGCGCTTGCCGGAATCATATGGTCCCTGGAAAAATTTTCATCAAAGGGTTTGTTAAAGGAATCCCCCCAAAAGGTTCTAGAAAGAATCACCATTGTAGGTGATTTGAGCAAAGCCACTGATGTCGCCTGGGTCATTGAAGCCGCCTTTGAAGAACAGGCGCTGAAAGAACAGCTGTTTGAGGAGCTTGACCGTCTGGTTTCAGCGAACACACCCCTGGCCACCAATACCTCTTCCATTCCGATTACCCGACTGGCCAGGGCAACCAAACGGCCTGAAAAAATTCTGGGCCTGCATTTTTTCGGTCCGGTCCCGTTCATGGGCCTGGTAGAGGTTATCAGAGGAGAAAAGACATCTGACAACGTATTCAACCAGGGGGTTGAATTCGTCAAATCACTTGGCAAAACACCCGTAAAAGTTCACAAAGACATTCCCGGATTTGTCATGAACCGGATATTTGGCGCTGCTTTCCGGGAATGTGTCGACCTTGTGGCCGACGGCATTGCCAGTCCCGAGGACATCGATATCGGGATGAGACTGGGATACGGCTGGAATATCGGACCTTTTGAAATCGCCGACAACGCCGGTCTGGATACTTTTGCCCGGGTTGGCGAATCCATGCTGGCTTTGGGCGAAGACCACCTGGTAACCAAATCCGATTTGATAGTGAAAATGGTTAAGGAAGGTCGCCTGGGGAAAAAAGTGGGCGAAGGGTTTTACCGCTACACCAAAGAAGGCAAAAAAATAAAATAACGTACAATGGATCTTTACTTCGCGGCTGGAAAGCCGCTCCCACCACACCATTTGTTTGCATCAAGTGGGAGCGGCTTTCCAGCCGCGATAAACCAGTGTTATGACCAGGCAAGGAATATGACTCAAACTTCTTGCGGAGGGAAACAAGGTGCCATTTGACAAGGAATTAGAGGAACTCAAGCAACGTCACGCTAAAGCCCTAAAAATGGGCGGCGCCGAAAAAATTAAAAAACAGCATGACCGAGGAAAGCTAACTGCCCGGGAAAGAATCGATCAGCTTTTAGACCCTGACTCCTTTCTGGAAGTCGGCATGTTCAATCATTCCGACGTTCCCGGAATGGAGAACAAAACCCCGGCCGACAGCAAGATTGCCGGTTACGGTAAAATCGATGGCCGCCCGGTGGCCGTGGTTTCAAACGATTTTACCGTACTGGCCGCCACCTCAAGTAGAATCGCGGGACGCAAGGAAGGCGAAGTTAAACAGCTCGCGGCTCATCGCGGGTATCCGGTAATTTATCTGGGCGAGGCCGGCGGCGCCCGCATGCCGGATATCATGGGATCCGCCGGGCTTGCCTCTTTCGGCGGCGGCGGTTTTGACACCTATTTGCAGATCATGAGCCGGGTGCGCCAAACCCCCATGGTGACTGCCATCCTGGGGGAATGCTACGGCATGCCGACCTGGATGGCGTGCCTGTCGGATTTCGTGGTACAGGTAAAGGGAAGTGCCATGGGTGTATCCGGCCCCCGGGTGGTTGAGCTGGCACTGGGGGAAACCGTCTCCGATGAAGAACTCGGCGGCTGGCAGGTGCATTCGGAAATTACCGGAAATGTGGACCGGGTTGCTGAAAATGAGGAGGAATCCTTTCAGATCATAAGGCGGTATCTGTCTTATATGCCGTCTCACTGTGATGAACGGCCGGCGGTGGCGTCTGTCCCGGATGGATCCGGTGCAGGAATGGACCAGATTCTCGATCATCTCCCGGAAAAGCGCAACCGCGGTTATGACATGCATCGAATCCTGAACTGCATTGTGGATAGAAACAGCCTTTTTCCGTTAAAACCAACCTTTGGCAAATCGGTTATTACATCCCTGGCACGAATCGACGGCAGTGTCGTGGGGATTGTGGCCAACCAGCCCATGTTCAACGCCGGCGCCATGGACACCGATGGCATTGACAAAGTCACCAGTTTTCTGTGCCTCTGCGACTCGTTTAACATACCGTTGCTGTTCTTTCATGATATCCCGGGGTTCCTGGTGGGCAAAGCAGCTGAACGCCAACGGGTGGCGGCCAAGGTTATGAATTACATGAATGCCCTGGGCCTGCTGACCGTTCCCAGGATCTCAATAATCGTGAGAAAAACATACGGTATGGCTTTCTGGAATATGTGCGGCTCGGGATGCGGCACCGACTTTCTGGTGGCATGGCCCTCAGCGGAAATGAGCTTTGTGGATCCTGCCATCGCCGCCAATGTGGTTCACGGCGGCAAACCGTCCGCATCAGACAAGGAATCCGATCAATGGCAGTCCTTGATGAAACAACTGGTGGACGATGCCTCTCCTTACGGTGCCGCCGGCAAACACTATATTCACGATGTGATTGACCCGAAGGAGACACGGGCATATATCATCAAGGCTATGGAGATCAGTTTTAATGCTCGCTGCAAGGGCATCGGCGAGCACAGACTAGCAAACTGGCCTACAAAATTCTAGAACTGATTTAAAACCTTCATCTTTTGGCCGATGGCTGCGTTACAAGACGAATAAAAATGCTCACGTACTAGCGTGTACGCTCCGCTTTTTATCCGTCTTGTGCCTTGCCCTCAACCAAAATCTAAAGGTTTTAAATCAGTTCTACAAGTATATAATACTGAAAAAATCATAGATTTCGGATCAAGCCCGGAATGACAAAGCAGCTGGATGGGGAAAAATCGAACCCAATAACAATTAACAAACAACGATTAACAATTGAGCTGCGGCTCAATTATTGGAGGAGACAATGGCAAAGAAAATATTAAGAACAAAACTGTGCGATATACTGGGGATTGAGTATCCGATTTTGAGTGCCGGGATGGGTCCGACCCTGATCGGTGAGAAGACCGGAGCGCCGGTTGAACTGGTCGTTGCCGTTTCGGAAGCGGGTGGCCTGGGGGTATTGGGCGGAAGCGGTTATACGGTTGACGAACTCAAGGTAGCGATCCGCGAGATCAAAAAGCAAACCGATAAGCCTTATGGTGTCGATCTGCTCCTACCCAAGTACCTGGATCTGAAAGGGGGAATCGGTGGGACCGGTGCCAGCGAACTGCCTTTGAGTATGGTGCTTAAAACCATCCCGCAGGCACATCGCGAATGGATCAATAAAATAAAGCAGGAAATGGGGTTGCCGGATGTGGAGATCATTATTCGCAGGAACACCACCACCATGTTTCCCAAGGAATCAATCCAGGTATGCATTGAAGAAAAGGTGCCGCTTTTTTGTGCCGGTCTCGGGAACCCCGGTTTTATGGTCCCAGAGGCCCATGCAGCGGGGATGAAAGTACTCGGTATCACCGGCAACGCCAAAAACGCTAAACGCATGGCAGACTCCGGCATCGATCTGCTTGTGGCCCAGGGACATGAAGGCGGTGGGCACACCGGTCGAATCGGCACGATGGTGTTGCTGCCGGCCGCCATCGATGCTGCTTATCCGGTACCCGTCCTGGCTGCCGGCGGAATCGGCGACGGGCGTGGACTGGCGGCAGCACTGGCCATGGGTTGTGTGGGGGTCTGGGTCGGAACGCGCTTTCTGGCCACCAATGAAGGCGGTGCATTGGATGTCAACAAACAAAAAATTGTGCAGTCCACTGATGAAGGCACCCGGGTCAGCACGGCCTATACCGGTAAGACGCTACGTGCCAGCTATAACCAGTTTCACGATTTATGGGAAAATTCGGGGCTCGAGCCCCTGCCCTTCCCCACTCAGGTTCTAATTTCTTCCGCCCTTCTGGCAAGCTTCATTCAAGCCAACAAAACTGATTTTGTCGGCGGCCTGGCCGGACAGGTATCCGGAATTATCAAAGAAATAAAACCGGCCGCCCGGGTGCTGGAGGAGATGATTGAGGAAGCAGTCGATATTTTGACCCGGCAACTGCCGGAAAATGTGGTTGCCAAATAAAGGTTTCAGGTGTCAGTATTCAGCAACTGCTATCCTGACACCTGAAACCCGACACCTGAAACCTATTTGTCCGTCAGGGCCGCTACCCCCGGCAGGGTTTTGCCCTCGATAAACTCGAGCGAAGCGCCACCTCCGGTGGATACATGGGATATCCTGTCTGCCACCCCGGCCTTATTTGCGGCTGAAGCCGAATCACCGCCTCCGATCACTGTAGTGGCACCCCTGTCAGTCACATCCGCCAGGATTTTGGCAATGGCATAGGTTCCCCGGGCGGTTTCATCAATTTCAAAAACCCCCATGGGGCCGTTCCAGATAATGGTTTTGGCAGATTCGAGAATGATGCTGAACGCCTGGATGGTTTGGCTGCCAATATCAAGACCCATCCAACCGGCGGGGATGTCATGGGCGTTAACTTCTTTGAGTTCACCGATCTTGCGTGCTTTAAAATCAAATGCATCCGACACCAGGCAATCAACAGGGAGGATGAGCTTGTCGCCACCCTGGATTAATATTTCTTTGGCATAATTAATCTTGTCATCTTCCAGCAGGGAGTTTCCAATTTCCAGGCCCTGGGCTTTGAAGAATGTATAGGCCATTCCTCCGCCGATAATAACCTTGTCCACCTTGGGCAACAGGTTGGATATTACATTGATTTTACCTGATATTTTGGCCCCTCCCAAAATAGCGACAAAGGGTCTTTCAGGATTTTCCATGACCCGGCCCAGATAGTCGAGTTCTTTCATCATGAGATAGCCGGCCGCACATTGATCGAAAAACCGGGTGACGCCTTCGGTGGAAGCATGGGCCCGATGGGCGGTTCCAAAAGCATCGTTGACATAAAGCTCACCAAGCCCGGCAAGTTTTTTGGCAAAATCAGGATCATTGTCCGTCTCTTCGGTGTAGTAGCGAAGATTTTCCAGCAGTAATACATCTCCATCTTCAAGTTTGCTGACGGCTGCCTCAACCGCTTCTCCAATGCAGTCATTAATAAAACCGACTTCCATATTGAGCAAGCGTTCTAAAACCGGGACACAGGGTTCCAACGACATTTCCGGGACCCGCGCCCCCTTGGGTCGGCCCAGATGTGACATGAGAATCAGTCTGCCTCCCCGATCAACGATATTCTGAATCGTCGGCAATGCGGCTCTGATCCGATTATCGTCGACAACTGCACCGCCTTCCAGCGGCACATTGAAATCGACGCGCATGAGAACGCGTTTGCCTTTGGGTTCCAAATCATCAATGGTTAGTTTCGACATGGTCACCTCCCTCTTGTTTTTTGATTTTAATCCGCCTGCGGCGGACGAGTCCTCCTGAGGCGGATAAAGGTCTAATTCCCCGCCCCTTGGGGCGTTTAAAAGTTTCCGTTTGATACCCCATCGCGTGCGGCGGGGTTGTTCATTGCGAAAATCACCTATCGCAGCCATCAGTCTTTCGGCCCGATGCTATTATATGTAAGAGTCAATTGAAATAATTTCAACCCTAAATGATCATACACAAAATAGAAAACACATGATGAATTCGATTTTTTTCGAATTCATCATAATTGACTATCTGCGGAAGGTATGAAATACCATCACTGTATGAAAACCGCCCATAAAACCTATTTTGAAAATTCAAAAACCATGGAGGTTATCCCTTCGGCAAGTGTGCATCTGGTGGTTACCTCCCCGCCCTATCCCATGATCGAAATGTGGGATGCAGTGTTCTCGGGCCAAAACCGTGATATCTCAAAAGCGTTGCGCAAAGCTGATGGTCTGCTGGCCTTTGAATTAATGCACAGGGAACTGGATCCTGTTTGGAAGGAAGCTTTTCGCATTTTAGTAAATGGCGGAATTGCCTGTATCAACATCGGCGATGCGACCCGGACGATTGGCAGCGATTTTAAATTGTATCCCAATCATTCCAGAATCCTGACCGCCATGACCGCTGCCGGTTTCAGCGCCCTGCCTGCGATATTATGGCGAAAACCAACCAATGCACCCAACAAATTCATGGGATCAGGCATGTTGCCGGCCGGAGCCTATGTCACCCTCGAACATGAGTATATCCTGATTTTTCGCAAAGGGTCAAAAAGAGAATTTAAAAAAGATCTCGAGAAACAGATGCGGCGGGAAAGCGCCTTTTTCTGGGAAGAAAGAAATGCCTGGTTTTCGGACGTCTGGCTGGACTTGGTTGGGGCATCACAAAACCGGAGCACTGACAAAAATACCCGGTTGAGGAGTGCGGCCTTCCCGTTTGAACTCCCTTATCGATTGATAAATATGTTTTCAACTAAAAATGATATTGTGGTCGATCCGTTTCTGGGGACCGGGACGACCATGGCTTCGGCCATGGCAACCGGAAGAAACTGCATTGGTTTTGAAATTGACTCCGGTTTTCAGGATCAAATCTTATCAATTGCAGATACGATTATTGAAACATCCAACAACCGAATCAATCGGAGGATCATAAATCATATCGACTTTATTGACCGGCGATCAAAAGAGAATTACAAATTCAAGCACGTTAACCCACATTATAAATTTGCGGTCATGACCAGCCAGGAAGTCGATCTTTTCTTCAATCCGCTGAAAAACGTCGAACAAATTGATGAGCATACAATGGAGGTAACCTACACGATTGCTCCCGCAAACGATTAACTAAGAATTGAGCTTTCTGTGCTCAATAAGAGTGATCTGTCGGCGCACCCATGCCAACCCAACACGTCCCCAGAGATTGTAAATCCAAAGCCCCAGCGGTAATGTTTTTTCGAGCGCCGGAGTCAGATAACAAATCCGTATCAGGTGCATATACGCATCATGAATGTCGGAGGCATCGAAAATAATCTGATCGCCTTGGCAATCCAAACCCCAACGCCTGGCCATTTTACGAGCAGCAATTGATCCGGTCCGCATTTTCACTATTACCCGCCGGGGGCCTTCGGGTTCATAAGGAGCTGTCCGATTATTCTCAAGGGCTTTGACCGCTGCCTGCTGCAGACCGCATCTCCAGGCTGCCACATCGAATCGCTGTTTTCCGACGGATTTATCGATAGGGTAAACAGATATATTTTTAATGCTGGCTTCTGCCTGCTGGCAGGCCACCGGACACCCTGAAAAAAAGATGGCTTTCAAGCCCCATGGAGCCAATGATGAAGCGAAGAGCTGGATTTCGGGCAGGGGTTCTCCGTTCACCTCTAACAACTCGACACGGGACGTTAACGTGTGCGCTAAAAATCCATCTGTTCCAGAAGCGGCATGCATGCCCAGGAACATAACGGCATCAGCTTGCCCCGGGTCACCAATTCCCGGTACCGGACGTGCTCGGTAACCATGGACAATCTCAGCTCTGGAGTCGATTAAATCCGGAAGAAGGTTATAGCCGGTGCGGTGAAAGTCTTTAATGCGGATATGTTCCACACCGCTGTCAAAAAGTGCCTGCACAACAGCTTGAACATCGCGGGTCATTTCCAGACATGCCCGGGCCCAGTCTTCCGTCATGAAGGAAGAGGCCCGGTAACTCCAGCAACCGGAACTGCCCTCGATATCGGTGATGATCAAAATGCGCTTAAATCGTCCGCTCATTAGCATTCATATAAGTGACGTCATCCAGCACGAATTGCCTTTATTCTTTGCAAAACCGGCGGATGCGAATAATTTAAAAATACATAGAACGGATGGGGTAAAAGGTTGGCCAGGTTGTCAACGGAAAGTTTTTTGAGGGCATCCACCATGGATTGGGGGTCCTGGGTGGTTTCTATCGAAAAATGATCGGCCTCGGTCTCATTTCTGCGCGACAGCCCTTGCATGAATAATCCAATTAAAAAATCCAGGGGTGAATACAGCATGGCAAAGAAGATCAAACCGGCATACACGGACGGCCGGGGCATATAAAAGGCTTCGAAAAGCCCCGGATATGAAATGAATAACGAAAGAAGGTAAAGTGTAAATCCCATCTGCAGTATACCGAGAATCAGGGACTGAATAATGTGCTTTTTTTTGTAATGCCCCATTTCATGCGCCAAAATCGCAACCAATTCTCCGGTGGTGTGCCCATTAACCAGGGTATCAAATAAAACGATGCACCTGTGTGCGCCGAACCCGGTGAAAAAAGCATTGGATTTGCTGGAACGCTTTGAACCATCCATGACATACACATTTTCGATAGGAAATTTGATAGAGCCGGCATAGGACAGAATCGCAGACTTAAGCTCACCGGCCTCCAGGGGGGTATATTTATTAAAAAGGGGCATGATCCAGGTCGGAGCAATGTATTGAACGCCCAGCATGTATAACGTCACGGCAATCCAGCAAAACCACCAGGCGCTGGTACCGGCATATTCAAAAAATGCCAGAATACCGGCTAAAAGCGGTGTTCCCAGCAAAACGGCCAGAAACAGCCCCTTCAACAGATCAAAGACATAAGTTGTCCAGGAAGTTTGATTAAAACCGAAACGTTCTTCGATGACAAAGGTGTGATAAATGCTGAAGGGCAGCGACAGCAGCGCTTTAATTAACATCAAGGCCGCCGTATAAATCAGACCGCAAATGATCGGTCCGAAGTTGAAAGCGCGCACCCAATCATCCAGGAGCGGAAATCCTTGGCCGAACCAGAAAGCCAGTAATACAATTAAATCAAAGGAGGCCGTAACCCAGCCAAAGCGGGTATTGACTTTTAAATATTCCTGGGACTTTCGGTAGCGCTCCGCATCGTATACCCCTTCAAAATCCCGGGGCAGATCGTCTCTCAGCATGCTAAGATTTAAATAATCGGCAAGGCAATTGAGGACAAAATCGAAAAGCAAAGCAATAAGGATGATGATAGCAATTATATTCATCTTCGGCAAAATTTTAACTATTATTCTAATAGGCAGTCATACCAGAAACCTAAATTCGCCTCTCTACTTGATGAGCTTCCATCATTTGCACCAGTTTCTCATAAGGCTGGGCTCCCACCAGGGACATTCCATTCATCATAAAAGTGGGGACTGCGTTGACACCCATCTGGTAGGATCGGTTCCAATCTTTGTCAACCGCTTCTTTGAAAGGCCGATTTTCAATTACCTCCTGAATTCCCTCCGGAGGCAGTCCTACCGATATACCGAGATCTGTTAACGAAGTGGTTAAACCGATATTTATGCCATCGGCAAAATAGGCTTTGAAAACGGCAAGGTGATACTCATCGCCCTTTTGTTGCTGTTCTGCAAACTTTCCCAACTCCTGGGCCAAGCGGCTGTTGAATGTTTTTTCCCGTTTACCGAACGGCAATCCCAGTTCCCTGGCTGTACGGGATAATTGATCCAGCACTTGATCGATATTAATTGGTCGCCCTGCAAACAACTCTTCAAGGGTGCGTCCCCCTTGAGGTGTTTCCGGATGGAGCGGGAAAGCGGTCCAACGGATATTGATATCATACTCTTTTTGCAGTTTTTCACTACGCCCGGTAATGAAATAACACCACGGTCAAACATAATCGGAAAATATTTCCAGGGTTGCAGTTTCGGTCATAATTTAGCTCCGTATAATTTTTAAATCATGTTGTTTTAAATTGGTTTTCCACAGCAGGGAATAATATGAAAGGATCTCCCCTTCCAACACTCCATCTACCCTAATGCGTTTACATAATGGCTGTGTTTGGAATATCACACTTAGAGGAAGGAACCAATAGATTCAACTAAAATGGGGCGGTTCATGGGGAATGAACCACCCCGGATAGAGGAAAGTGTTAAGGGTTAGTTTGAAAAGTTAACCGTTTAACATCTCCGCAGCATCAGCTGCTAGGTTAAAGGATAATACCACCCAGTGTCATGTCA
>Ga0210097_1000488_pt1 | contig 13829 bp, 9 predicted proteins | sample Joice_CattailNLA_2_FD_185521 | JGI IMG/M metagenome (GOLD analysis project Ga0210097, IMG submission 185521) | Wetland microbial communities from San Francisco Bay, California, USA, that impact long-term carbon sequestration - Joice_CattailNLA_D2... | ecosystem: Environmental > Aquatic > Marine >...
GAATCTTCGAATTCTGCAGTATCGCGATGGAGTTATGTGACACACGATAATGTTGGTGTTCGTTCACCCCGTGACGGTTATCTTTGCCCGGGGACATTGATGCATTTGAAAATCGGGGACCCAAAGAAAACCCAGGAACCGGGGCATTTCTATGGGCTTGATTTCAGCAGCATGGTTTCCAATTGCCCCCCCGGAACGCCGGGGGGCGGAGCGGCTTTTTATAAGTTAATGATAAAAAACAAGGATTGTAATACGGGTTGCCAGGTCGACATCGATGAAAATGATCCACTCGGCGAGCTTACATTAGAGCCTGGGAACATGGTGGGACCGACGGTTCAGGCAGTCGCCCCTACCTACTATAAGGATCCGCTTGGAATAATTAACGGTGGATGGCCGGATCTTGACAGCCTCATGAACGGTAATGGCCCCCCCGACGCGTCTGATTATGATGCCATGGATAATTATAATGACCCGGATGCCGATTGGGATTTCGCGAATAACGTTCCCCAGAGTACCGTAACGGATCATCGTATTATTGAGGTGCCTATTTACGATCCCAATTCTCCCCCGCCTCCGGGAAAGAGCCAGATTAAACCGATAGCTTTTGCGGGTTTTTGGATCCAGGACATCGATGACAACCAGGGCACAATCACGGCAAGAGTGATTTCGATCAAGGGGGCCGGGTTGGGTGGTCCCGGACCCGGCCCGGGTGGAGCCGTGACCAAGACAATCCGTCTTGTAGAATAGAGGTGGAATGAACCGCATCAGTTGCTTAATTATCGACACGGATCAAGAGGCGATCCGTCACATCGATATCCTGGGGCGCACGATTGGCTCGTTGGAGGTCCGCTGGAAAACGAACTCCCTCGAGACCGGTGTTGCGATCATCCGGAAGCATCTTCCGGAAATGGCGATCGTAGGTCTAGGGCAGAACCCTTCTGCTTCGATAGAAGCTGTCTCCGCCCTGAGTCGGGACTTCCCGACGCTCTACCTGTTGGCCCTCTCAGAAAAAAGCGACTCGGACCTCATCCTGCGTGCGATGCGGGCCGGGGCGCACGATTTCCTCTGCAAGCCTCTAAAAGAGATTGACCTGCGTGCAGCGGTAGAGAAGGTCTATAAACTAAAGGCAGCCCGGACGGAGAAGAGGGCGGACAGCGGCCAGATCGTCTCCGTGTTCAGCAACAAGGGGGGAAATGGGACCACGACGATCGCCGTCAATCTCGCGGACGCCCTGGTTCGATTCCACAGCAAAAAGGTGGCCGTGGTCGACCTGGTTCTCTCCCACGGTGACGTGACGATGTTCTTCAACGTCAATCCAACGTATTCCATCCTCGACCTAGCGAAAAACGCGCAGAAGGCGGATTACGATTTTCTTCATACCCTTCTCGTGAAGCATTCCAGCGGGGTGTACATCCTGGCCGATCCTCCCATGATCGAGGATGCGGAACAGATCTCCGCGGGACATGTGAAGGATGTGCTCAATACCCTGCGGTCCATGTTCGACTACATCGTCGTGGACACCCCGCACCAGTTTGATGAAAGGACCCTTACTGCCCTCGAAATGTCCGACGTCATTCTGCTTGTGTCCCTGCTGAACCTTCCATCGCTTCGAAACACCCAGAAGTGTCTTTCTCTGTTCGGGCGCATCGGCTTGCGCGACGAACGGATCCGGCTGGTCCTGAGCCGGTATCTGCCAAATGATGAGATCCCGAAGGACAGCATCGAGGGGATCCTGAACTGCCCCGTGTTCTTTGCGGTACCCAACGATTACCCTGCCGTCATCGCATCCGTCAACCGGGGAAAGCTTCTCCGCGAGACGTCCCCAGACAAGGATGTCACGAAAAGTTTCCGGGAGATGTCGAACATCATCGTTTCTCCTCCTGGAATCCAGGTTGTCCAGGAAACGAAAAAAAGAGGATTGTTTGAGAAGATTTTCATGTCTCCCCGGAGGGCGAAATGAGTATCAGCCAATGGAAAGCAAAAAAGAATGGCGCAAATGGGATTGCAGTAGGCGATCTCTCCCAGCGCAGGAATACTCTGGGCGCGGAGATACGTGCCTACCAGGATCTGAAAAGCACAATCCACAGGAAGCTCGTGGACAGACTGGATCTATCCACGGTTTCCGAGATTCCGACCGAACAGTTGTCCGGAATCATCAAGACGGTCGTCGAAAGCCTCATCGCAAACGAAGGAATTCCTCTCACGCGGGTCGAGCGTGACAGGCTGGTCCTCGAGATCCAGCACGAAACACTCGGGCTCGGTCCTCTGGAGCCTCTCCTCCAGGACCCTGATATTGCGGACATCCTTGTCAATGGGCCAAACCAGGTATACATCGAAAAGCACGGAAAGATCGAAAAAACCGAGGTGGCTTTCAAGGATGACGACCATCTGATGAGCGTCATCGAGAGAATCGTTTCGAAAGTGGGCCGGCGTGTCGACGAATCCTCCCCGCTGGTTGACGCCCGGCTTCCGGATGGGTCGCGCGTCAACGTGATTATTCCCCCTCTATCGCTGGATGGCCCGGCGGTTTCCATCCGTCGATTCGGCATCTCTCCCCTGAAGATGGAAAACCTCATCGAATACCAATCATTAACCGAGGATATGGCACGCACCTTCAGCGCGATGATCAAGGCCCGCCTGAACATTTTGGTATCAGGGGGAACGGGCGCGGGGAAAACGACGTTGCTCAACATCCTCTCCGCTTACATACCCGACACGGAACGGATCGTCACCATCGAGGATTCGGCGGAGCTGATCCTCCAGCAGGAGCATGTCGTGCGACTCGAGACCCGGCCTCCCAATATCGAAGGGAAGGGAACCGTGACGCAACGGGATCTCGTCCGGAATGCCCTTCGGATGCGGCCCGACCGGATCATCGTCGGGGAGGTGCGGGGGGGAGAGGCGCTGGACATGATGCAGGCGATGAACACGGGGCACGACGGCTCCATATCGACCGTCCACGCTAATTCCCCACGTGACGCCCTGGCGCGTCTCGAAACGATGGTCCTGATGGCTGGATATGACCTTCCCACAAAAGCGATCCGGGAACAGATGAGCTCCGCCCTGAACGTCCTGATCCAGGTAGCGCGGCTTAGCGACGGCTCGCGCAAAATCGTCAAGGTAACCGAACTCACCGGGATGGAAGGGGATGTCTTGGTCATGCAGGATATCTTCTTGTACGAGAAGCAGGGGCTTACCGATGATGGGAAGGTAAAGGGTCAGTACCGCGCGACTGGAGTGCGACCAAAGTTCCTCGACCAAATCCACACTGCGGGAATCCAACTGGAGTCCGATATATTCGCATACCGGAAACAATAGTAGGGAGCCGGAGATGATTTGGATCAGCGCTATCCTGTTCGTGGTCATCCTGATGGTACTTCTGTCCCTGTATTTTCTGATCGCCCCCGGGTGGATCGAAAAGAAGGAGGTCAAAGTACGACTCTCACTTCTCGCACTGCGCAATCTCCTGAGAGAAGACCTCCCCGACGTCCTCAGAAGTGAACTGCTGAGTGACGTGCCCACGTTGAACAAGATCCTCGCGAAATTCGACGTTGCCGTACGGATCGACAAGCGTCTAAAACAGGCAAATATAGAGATGAAAGTAGGCACGTTCATCCTCCTGTCCTGCTTCCTCTTCGGGTTCGGTCTTGTGGTGGGAGGCCTTCTCCACTGGCCTTTCCTGCTCTCCTTTCTTTTCGGGGTCTTCCTTTCCGTGATCCCGAGTATCGTGATGAATGCCAGGAAAAACCGTCGCATGAAAAAATTCATCATGTATTTTCCCGAGGCCCTCGAGATGTTCGCTCGCTCCCTGCGTGCCGGGCATTCGTTCACGGGCGCCATCCAGTTGGTCGGACAGGAAATGCCGGATCCCATCGGCCCGGAATTCCATAAGGTATTCGACGAACAGAACCTTGGTATTCCCCTTCGGAATGCCCTGGTCTCAATGACGGACCGGATCGACCTCCTCGACGTCAAATTCTTTGTTACGGCTATCCTGATACAGCGCGAAACCGGAGGGAATTTGGCGGAGATCATCGACAAGATCAGCTATGTCATAAGGGAAAGATTCCGTGTCCAGGGGCAGCTCAAGATCTTCACCGCCCAGGCCCGGCTGACGGGGATGGTCCTTGCTTTCTTGCCCGTCGTGGTGTCTTTCCTTTTGTTCCTGCTGAGCCCCGATTACATGAAACCGCTCTGGGAAGAGGCGATGGGAAGATCCATGATCGTAGGAGCTGTCGTCATGCAAATTTTGGGGATGCTCGTGATCCGGAAGATCATCCGGATCAAGATCTGACCGAAGGGAGAGGAGTTTGGTTCTTATCCTCACAATCGCCGTCTTCTCGGCAACGGCATTGGCGGTGCTGGCTCTCTACTTGCTGATCGAGAGCCGGCGTGAATCCCTCCCGCAAAGACTCAAGAATATTTCCGAGCCACCTCCCGGGGCGAGGCATTCGCAGGGCGACATAAAAGGTTCACGGTTTACCGGCGTCCTGAAACGCTTCAAGCGGGAGCGCCCAATCCAGGATGATATCCTGGCGATGGTCACGAGCGAACATCCTAGCGGGACGAGAATGCAACTTATCCAGGCGGGGTTCCGTCATCCGGCGTCCTTGCAGACGTACGTCGGGGTGCGTGTTGTCCTGCCGGTCATCCTCTTCCTTCTCGCCTTATTTTACGGGAAGTCGATGGGGATGACGAACCAGAAAATATTCTTCCTTGGAGCGCTGGGGCTTTTTTTCGGCTTCCTCTTCCCGATCGTGGTCTTGCGGTGGAAAATCAGGAAACGCCAGGAGGAGATCACCGACTACCTCCCCGACGCGCTGGACCTCCTCGTCGTATGCGTCGAAGCGGGGTTGGGATTGAACGCATCGTTCGTGAAGATCTCCGAGGAATTCAAGCTCACCAGTCCGACCCTGAGTGACGAGTTCGATATCGTCAACCGGGAGATGGTAGCCGGTAAGCCCAGGGTAGAGGCGCTTCGTTCCTTGTCGGACCGTACCGGGGTAGAGGAGGTGAAGTCTCTCGTGGCCATGTTGATCCAGACGGAAAAGCTGGGAACCAGCCTGGCCCAATCCCTCCGTGTCCACTCCGACTCCTTGCGTACCAAGAGAAGGCAGCGAGCGGAAGAGGCCGCCGCAAAGACAACGATCAAACTGGTTTTTCCCCTGGTGTTCCTGTTGTTTCCTGCCCTTTTCGTCGTGATCCTCGGACCCGGATTCATCCAGATTGCGAAGGTTCTGTTCCCCGTCTTGACTGGAAACCAGTGAACCGGACGAGGAACGAATGTATGGATGGGGGGAATCGGAGGACAGCGGTTCGATCGACGTGAAAGTCCGGAACGTTACCAGGGATCGCATATTGGGCGATGGGGTAAGGGGGGCATGTTCCCTATTTTCCCGGATGAAGGGACTTCTGGGAGTCGGGGTTCTCTCTCCAGGGGAAGGGTTGTGGATATGCCCGTGCACCAGCATCCATTCTTTGGGGATGGCGTTCGAATTTGACGCGCTCTTCCTCGACGGCGGAATGCGAGTGGTGGCCCTCTATAGGCGTTTTCGAAAGAACCGCTTATCCCGAATCTACTGGGACGCCCGAGGGGTCCTCGAGTTGCCGGAGGGCACGATCGATAGAACGGGGACCGAGGTCGGGGATGAAATTGAATTTCGGACGTGAAAGAATCACCTTTCTCAAAACTGCAGGACGCCCGTGCATCATCCTCATCGTCTCCTTTTTTTTCGTTCTATGTCTTGCCGACCGATCTTCGACGTCCGCCATTACCCTCACCGATATGGCAAGGGTACTGGTGTCCGATAATACGGTGGGAGCACAGGTGCCGGCTGTTTGCCGCGGCTTCTCGTCCTTGGGCTTACGGAGGGAGGCGGCGTCCTACCTGGAACGAAACATCCAACTTGCCGAGATCTCCCGCGACGAGGCGACGCCGCTTTTCGAAGAGATCGTCAAGGAGCAGAGCCGATACGAGGATCCGAGGGGGCTTATCGCAATCTGCGAGACAGCCATCCGGAACGGAGCAAGTACACCTCTGGTGCTGTATTCCTACGGGACGGCGCTGCGGCAGGCCGGGAGGCTTGCCGAGGCCTCGGCGATTTTTGCCCGGCTGCCGAAGGAGAGCGGATATTCTTTATACGCTCTCTTCGCCATCGGACAGATCGCCGCCGAAGAAGGCCGCGCAGAAACCGCCCGGAACGTATTTAACCGCTTACGGGAGGCAAGCCAAGAGCGAGGAGTTGACGATTTTCTCAGGGAAAGGGCTACCCGATCCCAGGCAGAGCTCCTCTTGACGATCGGGCGCCCCGGGGAAGCGGCACCCCTTTTCCATTCCCTCCTCAACAGCGGCGAAGACCCCCTGGCAGAGATCGGTCTGGCGGCGGTCGACAATGGCGCGCGGTCCGGCGACGGCAGGGTATTGCCGGAGACTGTCGCGAGATGGCCGGTCAGGAATCAGATCCTTCTGTCCTTGTTGCAGGGGGGTCTTGCCCGGGAGGATGGACGCTTTGAGGCCGCACTGGCCCATTTCCATTGGGCCGAAGAGAAAATCCATTGGTCCCTCGCCTCACCGACGCCACCCGTAGCGGAAGCTTTCGATGCTTACGAACCCGTGGAGTTCCTCCGCCGGCAGGTGGAGGAGCACCGGATCCTTCGTGATAAAATCGGGTCCGCCGCCTTCTCCAGAGACCCCGGAACGACCCGGGAAAGGATCGTCGAGCTTCTGGTTCAGCTCCTGTTCATCGACCACTCTATCGCGCGCGCACAGCAATCATTGCCGAAAATGTCGGCAGCTCCCGATGTGCCGTATCTTTCCACGTTTCAGGTGGAAGAGATCATCCTGACGATCGAGCAGGTGACACTCGAGGGCGTCGACGTCGACAGACTTGTCGAAGAGCTTGCCAGAAAGCTCGACATCTTCCAGAATCTCGCGCACCCCATCGAACGGTACCGGCTCCTGACGAGGCTGGAGAAAAGCCAAACAGAGATCCATGCGATCAAACGGAAAATCCATGAACGCAGGGCAGCGGCTGTCGCGGGGGTTGAGGCTGGGACGGCGCTGCCCATGTCCAGCCTGCTGGGGGACATAGGAAGATTCCTCGTGGAACTGGACGCCATACGGGACGCCGCGGGGAAATTACGGGTATTCACGGATAAAAATTTCAATATCCTTCGGCCGAAGCTGGAAGCTGCCGAACGCGCGGAGGATCCGTTTGATGTGATGGTCCGGAAGGCGGAAAACATCGACAGGGAGAGGTTCAATTCCCTGTTGCCCGCGGTGAAGGCGTTGGAGGAGAACGCTCGAATCGTCTCCTGGGCTCAGAGACGGCAGGAGATAGCGGCGCTTCGTCCCGTGGTCGCCCGCCAGATTGTCGACGCGCTCGTGTGGCAGGCGCGATCCCTCAGGGCCCGGAGGACCCCCGGCGGACAGCAGGAGGCTTGGTCCTCCCTGGAAAAGGCGGCTTCCTACCTCCGGGGAGACGCACTTTCGACCCGGGACCGGGTGGAAAGCGCACTCCAGATCGGGTCGTTCCTCGAGGAAGGAGATGACCGGTGGGAACCGTTTCCCGGCAGGGTTGCCGGGGAGAGGGGAAAGGAGGTGATCGCCTCGGTCCTGCCTGTACTCGGCACGGCCGCGCGCTCGGGGGAATCGCGGGAGGAGGCCTCTTACCTGCTCGTTTCCCTCGGGATCATGACGAACGATCCCGAGGCACGGTCGAAAGCAGGGGACTTTCTTCGTGAGTTTCCCTCGTCGCCTTACGCGGGAAGAATAGCCATCCGTAAGGGGCACGAGGCACTCCTGGCAGGGCGATTGTCCGATGCGAGGGAGCTGTATCGAAAGGCCGCCGACGGCTCGGAACTGGCCACGGTGGACGACGCCCGGTACATGCTGGGGTGGTTCCGGTTCCAGCGCGGCGATGCGGCGGGGGCGGCAGAGGAGCTCTCCCAACAGCTCTCTGACCCGGGCTTCCGGTGTGGCGAACCCTCTCCCTTCGAGCAGGCGGTACTTGCCCTATCCGTGCGTGCCTGGAGGGAAAGTTCCTTGGATAGTCTCCAGTTGTATGTGCCGGTCCGGGAGGGAACCTGCGCGGGAAGGCTCCTCCTGCTGTCCCTTGCGAGGGACGAGGAGAAGCGTGAGGAAGCAGGCCGCGCCGCCCTGGTGTATGAAGTGTTGGCGGAACGGTTTTCGGGCGACGATGATGCGCTGGAGTACGAGAAGAAGGCGGTGGGGGCGCTTCTCAAGGCGGGGATGGAAGACCAGGCTTTTGCGCGCATACTTCTTCTCGAGGAGAAGTACGGCCCCGGCACGAAGTGGGCAGAATCGCGGACGCCCGAGGTGCGGGAAAAAGCCCAGCAGGAGCTGTCCGGCATGCTCAAATCCATTTCAGAGAGGAAGTTCGCCGAGGGGGTCCGATCCGGTGAGCGCAAGCCGATGGTGGCAGCGAAAACCGGGATGGAACGTTTCTTCGCCGCAAGGGAGGGGGAGAAAACGGGAGAGGACGCGGAGCTCAAGCTCAAATTGGCGGTCGCTTCCCTCAAGGCGGGCGACCGCCAGGCGGGGATTGCCATCCTCAGGGAGCTCGCCGAACGGAGTGATGATTCCATCGGAGAAAAGGCGGCCGTCCTGTACGCGGAAACGACGATCGCCGCCTACGAGAGAAAGGAAGGCACGGCGGAGTTGGCTGAGGGCTCCGCAAGTCTGCTCCTTGCGAGATTTCCCTCGGAAAAAGCAGCCGGCCTTGCATACCGTTGCGCTGCCGCATTTCTTTCGGCCACGGAGTACCATCGCGCCATCCGCGTGGCGGAGGAAATCGAAAAAAACAAGGCGACCCCGGAACGGATCCTTGACGACGCAAGACTCGTTCATGCGGAATCTGCCATTTTCCTGAAGGAATTTGGCACTGCGCGGAACAAGGCGGATTTGGTGCTCGGGGTCTCTTCCGGGGAGATCACGCCGGAGGTCAGGGAACGAGCGAGGAATCTGTTCATACTCGCGTCGCTGAAGGAGATCGAGGCCAGGACGGGCGAAGAGGATTGGAACGGGGCCGGCATGATGCTCGAGGAACTGGGTAAGCGCTTCCCCGATGTTCCCGAGGCGTCGCAGTATATCCTTCGAGCGTTCCGGTCGTACCGGTTGGGAGGGGAGAAAGAGGCGGCTGCCAGGACAGGCATGCTGTTCCTCGACAAATTCCCCAAGCGAAAAGAGGCGGTGGAGATCGCCGGGGCTGTGGGTCCCTACCTAGCCGAGCGGGGAGAACCGGGGAAGGCCGCCGATCTTTATGCGAGTGTGGCAGAACGGTTCCCGAAAAGCGAGGAGGGTCCCGATCTTCTGTTCCTTGCCGCCCGTCTTGACGCCGATAGCGGTGATCTTGAGACGGCCGCGAAGAGGTTCTCCTCTTACCGGGAACGATATTCGAACCCCCGGTGGAAGTCGGCGTACGCGACGCTTTCGATCGGGCTCTTCGCATGGAAACGCGGCGATGCCAAGACGGCCGTCCGGGAGATGGAAGGCGGGATCCGCCGGATGGACGACGGCCTGGAGAAGGATGCACCAAGGGAAATCTTCGCGCTAGGGGGCAGGGCGAGGATCGCCCTCGGGGAATACTGGGCGGAGCAGTTCCGGAAACTGAAGCTGGTCGCCCCCCTGGAAAAGAACCTGGCGATCAAGGATCGGTTTTTTCAGCGGGCTCTCGTGCTGTTCGAAAAGGCGAGCGAGGAATCGCCAATCGAGATTGCCATCAACGCCTCCCAGATGTCGGGAGACCTCTTCGTGGAGTTCGGCAGATCGATTCTTGGCTTACAAAGGCCGAAAGGATTGAAGGAGAATGAAAGCGCGGCATTCGAAGAGGGGCTGAACGAACGTGCACGGGTGTTTTTCGAGAAGGGGCTGGCCTGGTACGTCGGGGCGCTCGACCGCCTTGAAGCGGAGAAGGGGCCGGCCGACCTGGTTTCGCCTATCCGGGAGAGAATCGAGATCGCGCAGAGACTGCTCGAAGAGTCGAACGTGGCAAGGGGTGAGAAATGACGCGTGGCCGGACCAAGCTGGTGGCTCTGGCCCTGGCGGGCCTGATTGGCTCCGGAGTGGTGATGGAAACGGGAAAAGCCCGTGCCGCGGGCACGGATCACCCCCCTTTGACCATGGAGGAACTCGAGGTCCGTGGCCGTCGAGAAAAACCGGACAAGCTGTACCTTCCTGTCCCCCGGGGGATACGTACCCCGGCCCCCGTACGGTTCGACCTATTGCGGGAAGATATGACGAGGCCGATTCTTCCCTGGGAGATCGACAGCCGAAAAAAACCTGTGGGAGGGAAACGTGACTACAGATACGCCCCTTAGTGAGGAAACACGCAAGGTCCGGGTTGCGGCGCTGCCCAAATCCCCCAAGCATGTGGAGGACACCTGTTTACCCATGGGATTTCTGGTGGAGCTTGCGTGTAAATTGCTCTATTTCGGGGGGGTTATGACCCTCGCCTCCATATCGGAGGAGATCGCGCTGCCCATCAGTGTTGTCAGCGACGTGATGGAGTTCATGAAAAAGGAACGTCTTGCGGAAGTGAAGAGAGGCGCGGATATCCGGGCTTCGTATACCTATGCAATCACCGACTTCGGGAGGGAGCGGGCGAAGGAATATCTGCTGCTCTCCGGTTACGTGGGAGCGGCACCGGTAACGCTTCGAGAGTACTCGGATATCGCAAGGCGGCAGACGGTCCGGAAGATGGCGGTGACCCGGGAGGCGATGCAACGGGCGTTTCAGGGGGTAATTCTGGAACCGGGACTTCTCGACCGCTTGGGGCCGGCGGTGAACTCGGGTCGCTCGATATTCCTCTATGGCCCCTCCGGGAACGGCAAGACCTTCATCGCGGAGCACATCGCCAAGGTGTTGAGGGGACACATCTTCATACCCCATGCACTGTACATGGATAACCAAGTAATACGGATCTACGATCCCGTGAACCACCGTAAAATCGATCTGGGCACGCCGTCGGATCCCACGAAGGCAATTCTCGGAGACCGGGTGGAGTATGACCGCAGATGGGTTCTCTGCGAGCGCCCCGTGGTGGTAGCTGGAGGCGAACTGACGCTTTCGATGCTCGATCTCAGCTTCGACCCGGTTTCCAAGTTCTACGAGGCGCCGCTTCAGGTGAAGGCCAACGGCGGGATCTTCCTCATCGACGACCTCGGGCGTCAGCTCGTCCGGCCATTCGATCTCCTCAATCGATGGATCGTTCCCCTGGAAAAGGCACGCGACTACCTAACCCTTCAAACCGGGAAGAAATTCGAGGTTCCTTTCGACCAGATCATTCTGTTTTCAACGAACATCGAACCTCGCGAGCTGGCCGACGAGGCGTTTCTGAGAAGGATCGGGTACAAGATCAAGATCGACTATCTGCGGGAAGAGGAATACGTGGCCATCTGCCGGCAGGTAAGCAAACGCCTGGGACTTGAATTCCGCGAGGAGGCCATCCGCTTCCTGCTCGACGAACAGCACGCGGTCCGGGGGATCCGGCTGAGCGCGTGTCATCCCAACGACATTCTGAGCAGGGTGGTGGAGATCAGCCAGTACGAAGGGATACCGCCGAAGATGGAAAACGAGATGATTCACCGTGCCTGCCGGGATTACTTCACGGAACTATGACGGGCACGATGAACAGCGCATCGTACGTCGGCAACATGGAGAGATGGCAGGCCCGTGTCCTGAAGTGGATGACGGGCTTCTCGCTTCTTTTTCACGCGGGCGTGATCTTTCTTGGATCGACCGTTTTGTCCCTCTTTCCGCGGGCGGCGATTCCTCCGGTGGTGGTCGTGGAGCTTTTGGACGCCCCGATGTCGACGCTTCCCGAGGAAAAGCCTCCTCCCCCGTCCCCGGTAATCCGGGAAACCGTTGCATCCCTCTCCCGTCAGACTGCCCCGTCGCCCCCGGCTCCTGCAAGACCATCACGGGCGGAACAGTTGCTCAAGAAGCTGGATGCCGGCTTGGTGAAAGTACCCGAGGCCCCCGTATCCAGGAAAACTGGGAAACTCGGGGGCATACCCGTACGCCACTGGGAGAACGAGGCCAATCCCCGGCCAGGGGATTTCGCTCCCGCCGTGGCCCCGGAAAACACGGCGCTCCTGAGTCAGATCTCCGACCTGGAGGGGAAAATCAGGGGCACAGGGGTTCCCGGTGTGGGGGTGGGGGGGGAAGTGGAGGTTTCAGCAATGTTCGGGGGGACAGGGATGGTTGGGGGAGACCCGATTCCTCCCTGGATCCGGGACATGATACGGAGGAGAGTGCGCGAGCACCTTCCCGAACTGGAGGCGCTCTATTCCGCCGCGTACCGCAGGGACCCCACGATCCGGGGAAAGTTGCTGGTCCGGTTTCGCATCGACCCGTCCGGGAGGGTGGTGCGGGCCGAGCCCGGGGGAACTCTTCTTCAGGACGACACGTTCGTGGAAAACGTTCTGACGAAAATCAGGGGATGGACCTTCGACCCGACCGACGGACGCACCGTGGAAGTCCTTTATCCCTTCGTTTTTATCGCCCCGTCCTAACATGGTCATGGTCTAGGGAATCGTCTGCATGGAGAGAAAACCGAGTTACTTTCTCCCCTCTATCGGGCAGTTCCTCTTTCTGGTCGTCTTTCTCGTCCTGACGTTTTCCTCCGCAGGGAAAAACATGCTCGCCGACGCGGACACGGGATATCACATCCGGGCAGGGGATTATATACTGGAGACACGCACAGTTCCGAATCACGATATTTTTTCCTACCATTCCCCGCTTCTCCCCTGGACGGCCCACGAGTGGCTTTCGGAAGTCGTCATGGCGGTTCTTCATCGGATTTCCGGTCTCACGGGGGTGGTAATATTTTTTTCCCTTCTGATCTCACTTACCTACGCTCTCCTGTTCCGGTACATACGAGCCCGCAAGAGGAACATCGTGTCGGATGTCTTGATCGTTTTGCTTGCCTTGGTATCCTCCCAGATCCACTGGCTGGCAAGACCTCATATTTTCTCGCTGTTTCTCATGGTAGTGTGGTACCACCTCCTAGATTCGTACCAGAACGATCGAGGCGGCCGTCTGGTTCTGTTGCCCCTGATCATGCTCCTTTGGGTAAACCTCCATGGAGGGTACCTCACGGGGTTTATCCTGACCGGTGTCTATTTCCTGGGGAACCTCATCCGATATTTCCGGTCTGCGGAAGAAGAGAGGGAACGGGCATTCCGGAAAGTCAAATGCCTGGGGTATGTCATTATCGCTTGCCTGCTTGTATCTCTCGTGAATCCTTACGGTTATCGGATTCTACTTTTCCCCTTTCGGTTGGTAACGGACAGGTACATCATGGACAACGTGAACGAATTTCTTTCTCCGAATTTCCACAATCCGATGCCGTTCAAGTATCTCCTTCTGTTGTTCGTCACTATACTCGCAATATCGAAAAAGCCTCTCGATTTCATCGATATCGTTCTTGTCCTTCTGTTCATGAACATGGCGCTTTTCTCTGCTCGGTATATTCCCCTGTTTGCCATCCTCGTGGCCCCGATCATGTCGAGGCAGGCGGATTCCGTGATCACCGACTCCCCGGAGAACCGATGGATTTCATCCATGAATAAAAGGGCGGAGAGGATTGCGAAGATCGACACCTCGGCGAAAGGGTACGCGTGGCCCGTTGCAGGGGTATTGATGGTGATTTTCCTCGTCGCTGCAGGGGGGATTGTGTTCCGTTTCGACGGGAAGATCAAGCCGGTGGCGGCGGTAGAGTTTTTAGAAAAAGAGCATATTGACGGTCACATGTACAACAACGATGAATTCGGGGATTACCTGATCTATGCCACCTACCCTCGGTACA
>Ga0210097_1000489_pt1 | contig 13828 bp, 5 predicted proteins | sample Joice_CattailNLA_2_FD_185521 | JGI IMG/M metagenome (GOLD analysis project Ga0210097, IMG submission 185521) | Wetland microbial communities from San Francisco Bay, California, USA, that impact long-term carbon sequestration - Joice_CattailNLA_D2... | ecosystem: Environmental > Aquatic > Marine >...
AAGACCATATATAAATGGTATTAGTGCAACTTTTAGTTATGATTCAAGTTATAAAGGGAACAATGTTAAAAATATATTGTTCCAATTCTCTATAAGAAAAAAATATTACGATAATACTTATACAACTATAAGCCCTTTTTCATCTGTAGCTATACCTGTAGATCAAGAAATTTCATCTGGTAGGATAACAGAAGAACTTAAAAATAATAGGATAACAATACAATTTTTTCCAGATGACGATGATTTTAATATAATAAGTTATTATCAACTTTTATATAGGATTGTAGATATTGGAGATGGTTCTACAGGAAATTGGTATATATATGAAAATATAGAGATAACATCATCTTCTTTAAAAACTATTTATTTTTATAATAATAAAAATATTGGTATTATATCTTCCGAAGAAGCATCAAGAATATTTGATTATGTCCCATTGAAATCTAACCATATAGAATCTATTGGATCAAATAGGATTGTATTAGATGTTGGATTAGAGGGTTTTGACAATGTAGATTATAATGATTCGGATCAATGGGACGTATCTATTTATGAAACAACACCTACGGCCATATCATCATCTTTTAATGGGCTATCATATTATGAAATAAAAGTACTTGATACATTAGGTGAAGTAGGTACTTTTACTTTTTCAGATGTATCTGGATCTGATTTTTCATATAATTTATTTATATCAACAAATGATCCAATAGGAAACAGTTATTTTGTATTTGAATCTTCATATGGTTTTACAAATGATGATGTATTCTTTTATTTTTTAACACAAGTAACAAGTAAAAGTTATGCTGAATTAACTGTTACACACCCAACTGCCACTACATTGACATTTACACGTGATCCTGTAACGCTTACTTATACTTATACAATATGGATGGTAATATTATATACAAGCAGAAAATTTAATACATTAAAAACAGGGGCTTCTTATAAATTTGGTATAAGATATGGATTTGGTGGACAAATAGGTTTTGTGCAAACTAATGATGATTTAATATTAAACACATTAAATATAGGTGATATATATAGTAGTGTAACTTATAATAGTTATTATACACAGGCAAAATTAGAAATTAACCATAAAGCACCAGTAGGTGCAACTGATTATCAAATAGTATGTAGTGGAAATAATATTGAATTTTTTGAAGATTATATTTGTTATGTAAATGGATATGATATATATGATGATTCTCCTGAATATGATTTATATTTAGAGGGTTTAAGGACTATTATAAGAAAAAATAATATTATAAATAGGTTTAGGGACGCATATAAAGATGGTATAAATTATGGGTTTGATTTTCAAGAAGGTGATATTGTAAGGTTTATAGGTAGAGATGATTGGCCAAATGATACTAAATTATTTTCAGAAACAAAAGAATTTTTAATATTAGCAGTAGATTCCACTAATATATATATAAGCCCTTCAGCAGCTTTATATTTAGATTCATTATATTCTGGAGATATTTTTACACATATACAAATAATAAGAAAAAATCAAAATTTTGGGTTTGACAATAGTATTTATCAAGAATTTAGTGATGTTTTTAATATTGATGCTGATGGGTACCATACTGGAAATACAAATAATGGGAGTGGTGATATGTATCAAACAGCATCTTATCCTGCAATAATAAATATTACAAGTAATTTTTCTGATTCATGGAAAAGTGTCCAAGTATTTATTAATCATGAAAATTATTCTTCTTATGGTTTTGGAAATGGTACAATATATGCAACATGGATGGAAATTGGAAGGATATCTTTATTTTATGATAGTACAATATCTTCTTTTGGCCGCATAAATACAGTAAATGAAAGTTCAAAACAACAATCATATAATAAAATAAGGTTTGGTGGTAAATTTTTAGATAATTCAGGGATAAACTTTATTTCAAAATTTAATTATGATGATATAAGGGATCTTAATGATAAATATGGGCTTATAACAAAAATTCATCAGTTTGGATCTACCTTAAGGATATTCCAAGAAAGAAAAATAACATCATTTTATTTAGGTTCTATAACTTCTATTGATGAAAATGGAAATATACTTGCATCTAGTAGTTCAAATGTCCCTATAGATTATAATGGCAGGCAATTTATAGAAAATTTAGGGTGTACGCATTTTTCATCATTTGCCAGTTCAGTACGTTCAGAATATTTTTATGATTTAAACAATTCATGTGTAATACGTGCATCATCAAATGGCATAGAAATAATATCTTCTTATAAAATGAATTTATTTTTTGAATCATTGACAAAAAGGATATTACAAGATGCTGGATTATCGAATGTAAGGATATCAGGTGGTTTTAACAATGAACATAATATGTATATGATTACATTTTATGATATCCGGGGGACAAATGATGATGACATAAATTATACATTGTCATTTGATGAAGATAAAAACAGATGGATTTCTTTTTTTAATTATTATCCTGAATTTTATGGATATGTTTCAGGTAAATATAATTTATCTTTTAATTCTGGTATGACTTATTTAGATTTTTCAAATACTACAAGAAATTCATCTATAGTAAGGGTACATAGTAATATAGAACCTAATATTATAAAATTATGGGATTCTATATCAATAAATTCTACAAATCAATGGTATCCTGATGAAAATGGGGATATTACAATATCTATACCTATAGAAATGAAAAGTAGGATTAAACCAGGAAAATTTAAATTAGAAGAAGGGGAATATAGATCCGAATTTTTAAAAGATCTGTTAAGCGGATATTCAACATATCAAGAAAATAACCTATTTAATGGCAACGAACTCAGGGGATATGATATATATATTGATTTAAGATATGAAGGTACTGATAAGGCTGTATTAAGATTAATAAAGATAAAATATAGCCACAGCCAATAATTAAAAATTTATAACTTTGTTATATAAATAAAAAATATGGCATTTAAAGATTTGTTTAAAGATAAAGGGCTTTTTAAAACATTTTTAGGAGGCATAGTAGGTGGGCCTTTAGGTGGGTTTATTGTTGGAAATACACAATCTGAAAAAACAAAATCAGAAGAAGAAATTTCTAATACGACTAAGGCATTACAAGAATCTTTAGTTAATACAAAAACATATCAGACACCTGAAGAAGCTTATAAAATACAAGAATTAGCAAAAGCTTCTGCTGAAAATTTAAGGGGAATTTCAGAAATAGGACAAAAATCTGTAGATATAGCAGAAGCACAATCTGGAATGTCACAAGCACCTGGTACTTTACAGGCCAAAGAAGACATAAAAAATGCTGCTTCACAATCTGTACAAAATATTATAGAATCTGGTGGTGGAAGTGCTTCTTCACTTGGTGCAATAGCTGATGTAAATAGGGGGGAAATGGAATCTTTAAGACAAATATCTGCATCAAACCAGCAATATAGATCACAAGCTTTAAAAGAATTACAGTCTTCTTTAATGAACCAAGCATCATTAGAAGCCGGACTTGAAAGCCAAGCTTTATCAGTTGAAACAACTGGACTACAAACTATGCTTGGAGAAAAGACAAAAGAATATAATAGTTATTTAGATAAAATAAGGACACAACAACAATTTGATATTACAAACCTTAGTAATTTATATTCTTCTGAAGAAGCAAGAAAAAATAGAAATACACAATTATTTGGTGATATAATTTCAGGTATTTCTGGAATTGGAACATCATTATTAGGAGGTTAAAATGGCTAGACAATTAGATTTTTCTCCCTTAAACAGGACACAAGAAATATTACAGAGCCAAGCTTTAAGAAGTGGCAGTATATCAGGTGCCATATCCAATGTTTTTAAAGAAGGAAAAGAATATTTAGATCAAAATAACAAACGTAGGCAAGAAATACTTAATAATTCAAATTTTGATAAAGACCTAACAGTTGATACAATAGTTAATGATTATTATCAACAAAAATTTGATGAAATGGTACGTCAACCTTTAATAAATAAATTGTCTGAAAAAGGAAAATTTGGATATATAAGCCCTAATGATGTAAACCAGTCTTCATTATTACAAAAACAATTTGAAAGGGAACTTGAATTAGCTAAAAATGTTGTAAATTCTTGGAACCAAGCAAAGCTATTGGCACAAGATCCTAAAAATATTGGGATATATGAATTAGATGAAGATAAATGGAATGGTTTTATAGATATAATGACAGGTAAAAATAACAATATATCTTATGATTATATAAACCCTAATATTTTTCAAGAAAGTTTTATGAACATTATGGATGGTAAAAAAGAAATATTACCTAAACCTAAAAAAGTTTTTGAAAAAAGTTTTATGGATATTATGGACAATAAAAATAAAATATCCCCTATTGAAATAAAAAAACAACCCGTAACAAATCCTTCAGAATATATGAGAAATATTTATAAAACAGCAGAAATAAATGAAAGCCCTTTTTTAAAAATTAAACCTGCCGATATAAATTCTGTGACTAATGTAATTTTAAATGATGCGTTAAAACAAATGCCTACTGATGAAGTAATATTAAAAGAATCATATGATAAAAAAGGAAAAACTATTATAAAAACAAACCAACAGGAAGTATTGGGGGAAGCTAAAAAAGAAATGTTGGGAGATATAATGCTAAACATAATAAAAACAGGTAAATATGGAGATTTACGTAATATAGCAAAAGGGGCACAAGTTTCTATAAACAGTAATTTCCCAGAATCTATAGATCCTATATCTGCTATGTCATTTTCTATTGATAAAAAAGTTAATGATTATTTTGGTGGGCTTGAAAAAGCTATTATAAAAGAAAATAAATATACATTTACAGAACCGTCTAAAAAAACTGGAAAAATTAGTGGTGATTATACAACTATTGAAAAAACAAATATTGGATGGGATTTTGGTAGTACCCCTGTATTATTATCAAAAGATATAACTTATACTGATGAAACTGGTAAAACAAAAAAAGAAACATTTAAAAATGCATCAATGATTGCAGTAAATGAAAAAGATAAAACTGTAAATATTGTAATACCTAAAGGAAAAAATGAAGGTTTAATAGAAGCTTTAAAAAAGAGTAGGGAAGATGAGGGGCTTTCTCCCAATGATACTTCACAAGATGATCAATTAATTGAAGCATTATTAAGTACTGAAAAATATAAAACAGTAACTATACCATTGAAAGATGTATTTAATGAACTTAAATCTGGTTTTGATAAAAAGAAAATATATCTTAAAGGATTTGAAGATATTAAATTAGATGAAGAAAAAGAAAAATTAACTTGGTAATTATGCCTAAAGAACAAGATATACAATCATTATATAATTCAGTTTCGAATAAATTTGATATTGGCACTTTTGATGAATTTAAATCAAAAATGAAAACTGAAGAACAAAGAAAATCTTTTTATGATATTGTTTCTTCAAAAGGTTATGATTTAGGTAATTATAATGAATATGAAACCAGGTTAAAAAAAAAAGAAGGATTTGGGGATTTTTCAAAAGAATATCTATTATCAGAAAAGGAGCAACCTTCTATATCAGGTTTTAGGACTGTTTATAAAAAGGGTGGGGAAAAAATAGAAGGAGAACGTACTATTGATCCTAATTCATTTGATTATGAAATTTTTGTGCCTACTTTTGAATATGATGAAAAAGAAATAATAGAAAAACAAATAAGTGATAAAAAATCACGTGAAGAAAAAAAGATTGCTTATAGTAATTATTTAAAAGAATCAAATTTAAAAATTGATTCTATGTTAGAAAAATATCAAGATAAATTAACAAAATCCCAACAAAAATATGATAATTTATATGTAAATTCTTATCAGGAATATATGAAAACTGGTAAAACATCAGAAGAAACAAATAAGTTTATTCCTGAATATATGACAGAAATAAATGATGCTTCCCAAAAAATAAATAACCTTAATATAGCCAAAGATTTATTAAAGAAAACAGATAAATATTTAAATACACTAGATTCTGGTGTATTAGAATCTATATTTAAAAGCCAATTGGCCAAAGATTTTTTCTCAATGGGATTAACAGATATGATAATGGGAATAAATATCTTAGATATTGCCAATGCTTCTAAAAAACGTGATCTTACAGAAGATGAAGAAATGGCATTATTTGCTTATGGACTAAATCAAACATTAAAAAGTGACAAAGATATAGAACAAAAATTATCATCTATGGTAGGCACAGGTATTATTTCTATGGTACCATATATGGTACAATTTGCATTGACAAGTGGTACGGCTACAAGTGCATCTACAGCAGTGAAAGAAATATTAAAAAAGTCTACAAAAAAACAAATTAATAAATATGTAATTAGTGCCATAGGTGAACTTTCAGGTGCTGCTGTAAGGGCTACAATTATGCCTGAAATGTATAGGCAAGTACCTGAAAGGATGATAGGCCAAATAACACCAGAAATAACAGAAAAAAATAGTTATATAGGAAAAGTAAATGAAGAAACACAAAAAGGGATAGGTGAAGCATTGACAAGATCTTATTTAAATACTGTAATTGAAGTTGGTGTAGAAGGGTTTGGAAAATATACCCCTAAAGTTATTAATAAAATTAATAGCAAATTAGGAACAGGAAAAATGATAGATGAATTAACTAATTCAACTGTAAAAGAACTAAGATCGTTATCCGGGTTTGATGATATATTTTCTGAATTTTTAGAAGAAATTGTAACAGGATATGCCCAAGCACCTATTGAACAACAAAAAATGACCGATGTATGGGACAAAAAACAATTATTGGCTACATTTTTGACCGTATCTGCTACAGGTGGGGCTTTCAATGGAATGGAACTTGCAGTAAATGGTATTAATAGTTTCAAACAATCAGCAATAAAAGATTATAGGAAAACAGAACAAAATTTAGACATAAAAACACAAGTAAAAGTTGATAAAATATTAAAAAATAAAGATGTAGAAGATATATCTAATAATTTAGATGTTTTTATAAAAGAAGAAAAATCAAAAGGGGCTTCTGATGAACAAATAAAAAATATTATTGATTATGCAGGACAAAAAATAAGATTGGAATCAGCTATTGAAGCTGAAGAAATTGTTCATCAAGAAAATAAAGTTGAAGAAAAATTAAAACCTGAAGAAGTTAAAACTGAAACTAAAGAAATAGTTGAAAAAGAAATTAACCCAGAGGAAATAAAACCTGAAGAAGTTAAAACTGTAGAAGTAAAACCAGAGGAAATAAAAGCTGTAGAAGTAAAACCAGAGGAAATAAAATCTGTAGAAATTAAAACTGAAACTAAAGAAATAGTTGAAAAAGAAATAATACCAGAAGAAGTTAAAACTGAAACTAAAAAATTAGTTGAAGAAGAAAAATTACCTATTAATGTAATACAGACAAAAAAAGGTTTATTTGAATTAAAAGAAAATCAAATAAAACAAAAACAAAGATTAATAGATAAATATGGAGAAGAAAACGCCAATAAACTTATGCAAGAAATTGTAAATATAAAAGAATTAAAAAAATATAATATAGAAGAACCTAAAATAAAACAAAATGAAAAAGAAAAATTGCAACAAGAAAAACCTTCTGAAATTAAGACAAAAAAACAAAATGAAGTTAAACTTGAAAAAGAAAAAATATTAGAAAGTAATAATATAGAAAAACAAGTTTCTTTAAAAACATCCAAGACAAAAAAAACAAGTAAATTATTGGCCCTTTCTTTAGGAAAAACAATAGAAACAAAAAATATAGAAGTAGATGGGGAAAAAATTGGATATATAGAAGCTGGTATATTCGATGATGGTAATATACGTATGAACAATATACGTATAGAAAATGAAAAATTTAAAGGGAAAGGGTTTGGTAAAAAATCTTATATAGATCTTAATAAAGAAGCAAATGAAAAGGGTGGTGTATTAATTTCAAGTGAAACTATGAGCGAAGATGCAAAAAAAGTTTGGGAATCACTTGTAAACGATGGACTAGCAATTAAAGAAAATGAAATATTTAAATTTAAAGAAAATGCCGAAGAAATTAGAAAGAAAAATGAAGAGACAATGCAAGAAAAAGGAATTGTCGAAGAAGAATTGCAACGCTTACGTGTACGGGACGATGAGAAAAACAGGATGGAAACCGAAACAAAAGAAAAAGAACTAAAAGAAAGAAAACTTGGTAAAAAAGCATTAGAATCGGTAAACCTTCCGGAAGATTTTAAAAAAGATTTATCAGAAAAAGGTATTGCTTATGCTGTAAAAGGACGTGCAATAGAAAATAAAGAAGCAAATGAAATTATAAAATCTTATTATGAATCAGGTAATATTGGTGAATTAAAAGAAACAATATTAAATCTATCAAATGATATACCTGGTAATGTACGTACAACATTATCAACTAATTATGTCAAACATAATTTAGATAAAGCTGAAAAAGAAAAAGGTGAAAAAAGAGAAAAATTAATACGTGATGCAGTAGAAGTATTTAATAACGACATGATGCTTTCTACAGAACAGGCACAAGCTTTAGAATCTAAAAAAAGATGGTTAGATATAATTGGTAGGAACCCTGATTTATTAGTAGAATCTATTAAACAAAGGACAAAAAAATCTAATGATAAAAAATTAGAAGTTTATATAAAAGATGTTGAAAATTCCCAACAAATAATAGAGGATTTTTTAAATTCTAAACAATTTAATGATATTATAGAACAAAAAGTTAAACAAACTTATAAAGAATATTTACAAAACAGAAAAAATGCAGTAGATAAAATAAATCAAGGAAAAGATAAATTAGCAGATGCAGTAAGTAGGATGGCATCATTGAAAGGGATCAAGAAAAATGCAATAGATGAAAATAATATTAATAATAATTTTATTGAATTTTTTAAAATACTTGTAGATGCTGCTGACGGTGTATTAGATATTGGTATAGGATCAACATCGGCACTTATCAGTAAATTAAAAGTATATTTTAGGGAATATATTAAACCTAGTGAGATAGATAAATATTCTGAACAAATAATAAAAGAAACAAATGCAAATAAACGTTTAAAAAAAAGACATTCAAAAAAAAATGTCCTTACAGATAAAGAATTAGAAAAAATGGTAAATTCTTTATATGCAAAGATGACACGGCCAATAACAAAACAACAATTAAGAAAATTATCAAGGGATTATATTGATAAAGTAGTTGAAATTGGTGAAATAGACAAAGAATCTTTTAAAGATTTGTTTGCTTCTGCAATTGGGATGGAAACCCTTACCCCAAAATTAGAAACAGAATTACGTAAATATTCTGAGGCATTGAACGATTCCAGGGTTATTGGTGAAAATTTAAAATATTTATGGGAAAAATATAAAATTAAAATAGATAATAAACAAGATATATCCGGTTTAGAAAAAGATATTGATGAACAAATAAAAACTTATAAAGATTCTTTAGAAAAAGCAAAATATGCTAATATAAAAATTTCAGAAATATTTACAGATCCTAAAACAATTGGTGAATTATTATCAACTTTTATACAAGGGAACCTTTTGACGACTATTCCACAATTAACAAACATAGCTGCTAATTTAAGTTGGGCACCTGTACGTGGTATTAAAAATATAGTGGCCACTTTTTTAGATATTGGATTATCCAAAATTGGCAAATTAAAACCTATATTACAAGAAAATATAGATCCAGAAAAATATCCTTATTTGTATAAAGCATCTAATTTAATACCTGATGAAAAAAGGACATATGATTATTTTGCTGCCAATAAAGGATATTACCCTGGGTTTAAAGAAGGTTTTATTGAAGCACTTCAACAAATTATAACTGGGCATATGCCTGATGATGTATATAGAAGGGAAATAAGCCAAGCCTTGCACCCATTACAAGCAATGGTAAAAACTATTGATTTATTATCAAATAAAGAAAAAAGAAACATACAAGATATTGTTAAAAATGCTTTAGAAGCTACATTAGGTATACCACCTGAAATAATGTTCAGGTTTTTAAATTTAGGCGACAAACCATTTAGAAGGGCAACAGAAAAAGCAAGATTATCAGAAATAGCTAAAATAAAAGGGTTAAAAGGAAAAGATAGAGAAATATTTATGATAATGCCAGATGAAGCATCTTTCGATGAAGCAAGACAAGCTGGCCTTGAAGCAACTTATCAACAAGATACAAAAATATCAAAATTTGTAAATGGTATTGGTAATTATTCAAAAAAAGAAGCACAACAAAACATGACAAAACTTGATAAATTTGTAAAAGGGATGACAAGGTTAATATTAAAAGCACATATACCATACGTAAAAACACCTATAAATATAGCAATAGAAACATTTGATTATGCAATACCTATATGGTCAATATATCAAGGGGTTCAATATGCCGTTAAGGGAAATAGGAGAAAATCACTTGATTATTTTTCCAGGGCAATAGTTGGTGGTATTATATCATCTGCTTTTGTAAATTTAATAAAAACTGGTATAATGAGTTTGGCCCCTGCTGGCATGGAAGAAGAAGAAGAAGGTAAAGCAGGCATAAAAGCTTCAGAATATAGGGACAAACCATCTTATCATATAAATTTATCTGCATATATAAGATATATAACTGGAAATGATCCTACATGGCAGGAAAATGATTTAATTTCAGAATATAAACGTTTTGGTATATTATCGTCTATAGCAATGGCAAAAGCAGAAGCTTATAGGGGATATAAAGTAGGGGATACAGAATTTGAAAAAGATGGATATTTGGCACAAAATTTAAGTGGTATATTACCTATATTAAGATCATCTTTGGATCAATCTTTTTTATCTGGTGTAAATTCGGGATTGACAGCTTTAATGAAAGGTGGATATGAACAAGATAGATATTTATTAAATTTGGCCAGATCATTTTCTGCTACGGCAATACCAAATACTTATGTGGCCATAAACCAATACAGGGACAAATATATAAGGGAAATTAAAGATAGGTCATTAAAAGGATTAGAAAGAAATAAAAAAGAAATAAAAAATCAATTTAAATCTATGTTGACAACAGAAAATGGGTTGCCAACAAAAGTTACCGTATGGGGTGAAGATGTTAAAAGGGTACCAGATGGTAAAGGTATAGGATATATATTGTTTGACATTACACATAGTAAAAGATATGGTGGAGATTTTGGGGTTAAAATACATGAATTATATGAATCAACCGGTGAAACTAAAGTTTTGCCATCACCTATATCTGCATCTATAAATTATCAAGGCAATAATATAAAATTAACGCCAGAACTTTATTATGAACTTCAGAAAAAAATTGGGGCCAATAGAAAATTATTTGCTGAATCTATTGTTGAATCTATGGACTGGGACAATTCTTCAGATTTTGTGAAATTAACATTATTAAACATGGCATATAAAAAATCAGATGAATTTAATTCAATGTTAAGAAAAGTATTTATATATGAAAATATATATGAAATAGAACGGCTTGACAAAGAACAGAACAAAGAAAAAAACAAAATTATAAAATAACTATATTTGTAATAAAAATAATTATGGGCCCAATTTATCAAAATAATAAAGTAGCTATTTCCCAACCACATAGGTGGACAAGTGTAACTTTAACCAATGGATCAAGTTTTGATGGGACAGATAAAGCTACACATACATCCCAATTGACTACATTACAGAGGAACAAAAAAAAGTGGAACTGGTCAGATGGTTTTATTATACAACCTTCTACTGATATTACAGAACTAGAAGTAATACCATATGGTGATTATGTAGACAATGATAAAGAATATACAGATCTTGTAAATAAAAAATTATATGGGTTACCTGCTGGTGTATGGCATGAAGCCCGTATAATAAAAGTAATAAACAATACTGGTTCATCTATAACATTTAATATAGCAATATAAATGTTTGTTTATATAAGTTCATTATTATTTAGCAATAAAAAAAAAGGTGAAAGTGTAACAGATACTTCATTTTCATTTGATGTTACTGTAGGTGAAGAATCAATAACAATCCCTACTTTGAATGGATATACATATTCTGGTAATATAGATTATGGGGATGGTACTGTCCTTTCCTTTTCTTCTTATGATGATGCTAATTTTACACATACATATACATCAGGTACTTATACTATAAAAATAACTGGTACATTTGGCGCAATAAATATAAATAATGGTGTTTTTGCAACAAAAATAATATCTTTAAACCAATTTGGTGAAGTAAGCATTGAATATTTAAATTTTTATGGATGTTCTAATATAGTAAGCGATATACCAACTTTTCCTGATACATTGACTTCATTATCAGATAATGCTTTTAGAAATTGTTCAGGGCTTACAGGTTCTTTGATAATACCTGATAATATAATAGATATAGGGAGTTATGCATTTCAAAATTGTTCAGGGCTTACAGGTACGTTGACACTGTCATCAAATATTACATCAATTGATAGTTATACTTTTGATGCTTGCGGTTTTACAGGATCATTGACAATACCATCAGGGGTAACATCAATCGGTAACCGTTCATTTAGAAATTGTTCTAGTTTTACAGGATCATTGACAATACCATCTACTGTTACATCAATAGGCACTTATGCTTTTTCAAATTGTAATAGTTTTACAGGATCATTGACATTGCCATCTGGCCTTACTTCATTAAGCCTTGGTGCTTTTACTGATTGTTCAAGTTTTACCGGATCATTGGCCATCCCCAATGGGATAACAGTATTAAATAATTATGTTTTTCGTAATTGCAGTGGGCTAAATGGTACATTGACATTGCCATCGTCTCTTACATCAATAGGCAGTAATGTTTTTTCTAGTTGCAGTGGGCTAAATGGTACATTGACATTGCCATCAACATTGACAACAATAGGTTTTTGGGCATTTTCAAGTTGTTCAGGGTTTACAGGTACATTGACATTCCCTTCTTCTGTTACATTTATTGATGAAGCTGCTTTTGCCTGGTGTATTGGTTTTACAGGATCATTGGTCATACCTGATACAATTACTACATTAAGTGCTTCTGCTTTTTATGAATGTACAGGTTTTGATGGTACATTGACACTATCATCAAATATTACAGAAATAACAGGTAATGTATTTAGTGGGTGTTATAATTTTACAGGATCTTTGACAATACCTTCTTCTGTTACGGCAATAGGTGTAGGTTCTTTTGAAGGGTGTTATAATTTTACAGGATCTTTGACAATACCTTCTTCTGTTATTACAATAGGTGCTTCCGCTTTTTCTGGATGTTCAGGGTTTAATGGTACATTAACGCTTTCATCAGGAATAACAACAATAGATTTCAGGGCATTTTCTGGATGTTCAGGGTTTACAGGATCATTGACAATACCTTCTTCTGTTACAACAATAGGAATTGAATCTTTTAGATATTTAAGTAGTATGACAGGATCATTGACAATACCTTCTAGTATTACAGAGATATCTAATTATGCTTTTTCAGAATGTGGTTTTACAGGTACATTAAATCTTGAATCGACATTAACAATTATAGGTAGTAATGCTTTTCAAAATAATCCTGGTATTACTTTAGTAAATTCATATCCATCAACAGCACCTACAGTAGGTTCTAGTGGCCTATCATTTGGAGGTACTCCAAGGGCTTTGCATATACCTGTTTCAAATAGTGGTTATGGTATAAGCCCTTGGACAGATACAGGTATATTTAGTTCAATAATACAAGATTTGTAATCAAAATTTAAAACTTTCAGATAGAGAATGGACTTGTGAATCTTGTGGCGAACATCACGATAGAGATGTGAACTACCCACCCACGCCAAAGGCGATGGGCTGGGCTTCATGGGTCAAAACT
>Ga0210097_1000490_pt1 | contig 13781 bp, 10 predicted proteins | sample Joice_CattailNLA_2_FD_185521 | JGI IMG/M metagenome (GOLD analysis project Ga0210097, IMG submission 185521) | Wetland microbial communities from San Francisco Bay, California, USA, that impact long-term carbon sequestration - Joice_CattailNLA_D2... | ecosystem: Environmental > Aquatic > Marine...
CATTTCTCACCAGGGTTCGTCGCGAGACGGTTCAAGGGTGCGCGATGGCTGGCTTTCGCGACCGAGGGCCGCGCAGGCGTAGCCGACACTACGTTGAGCAGCCCGACCGAGCGAAAGCCAGACAGGGAGGGTGATGTGATCGACCCACATGTCCCTTAGGTCGCCGCCAGCAGGAATGCGGCTATGCCAAGTCCGAACACGCCAATCGCCGCCGTGAAAATCACACCGAGCAGAATCCCGTGCCGCGGAGAGGTATCTCCCTCGCGATGGTAGGAGACCGAGAAGTGCAGGTAGCGCGCCGCGGCCACGAACGCCATCATTGCACCGAATATCACCAGAACGGTGCCTTCCCAGAACGAAAAGGCCTTTGGATGCAGATGCTCCCCGGCTTCCGGAATCGCGTGGTGCAGAATCAGACCGAAGCGATCGATCACGAAGCCCAGCGCCATCAGCCCCAGCGCCGTGCGCACCCAGGCCATGAGGGTACGCTCGGCCGCGAAATACACCAGGCGACGCCCTGTCGTCTCGGGAGCAGACCGGTCCTCTGTCATCGCAGTACCAACCCAGTTAGCTCAAACCTCCGGAGCACACTTCCTGTCGCGGCAGCTGCCCATCTTCCGGCACCGCTACTGGCGTCAAGGTACGCGGATGATCGCCTCGGCAGACGGGATAGCGCGGTGTGTAGCATCATCTGGCGTCTATTCCGACGATTTCTCTGCTCCGAGGTTCCAAGCGCCTGTACTCAATGCGGCCTCCAGTGCCGTCCATCGCGCGCCAGAAGCTCCGTGGCGGACTCCGGACCCCAGGAGCCCGCCGCGTAGTTCGGAAATCCCTCCGGAGGGTGACTCGCCAGTCGGGAGACGAGCGGATCCACGATCGCCCAAGCCTGGTCGATCCGGTCTTCCCCGGTGAACAGGGTCTGGTCGCCCTCCATGACGTCCAGCAGCGGCCAGCCATGGGCGCGAGGCGGAGAGGTAATGCCGAAGGCGTCCGCGTAGAGCAAGCGCGAGTTCACGGGCGTCAGGCAGAGTTCCGATCCCGGCTGCCTGGCGATAAACCGCCGCAGGATCCCCTCCTCGGCTGGAGCCGGAAGGTAAGCACGTTCTGGTAGGGCGGATGATCGTTGCCCAGCGGAAACATGATCTGGGGCCTCGGCTTGAAATAGACAGCCACCTCGGTGAACTTGCGGGCAAGCCGTTTGCCCGTGCGCAGGTGAAAGCGGACTCCGGACCAGCGCCAGGTCCCCACCTCCAGCTTCACGGCGGCGAAGGTGGAGGTCGTCGAGTCCGGCGCCACGCCGTCCTCGTGAAGGTATCCCACGACCGCCTCCCCGTCGATCAGACCCCGTCCGTACTGACCGCACACACACTCCGCCGGCTGCGGAGGCCAGATTGCCCGCAGGACCCTGACCGTCTCGTCGCGCAGGGCTGCGGGTTGTAGGCCACGGGCGACTCGATCGCCGTCATGCACAGCAGCTGGAGCAGGTGGTTCTGGATCATGTTACGCACCACGCCGGTCTTTTCCTAAGCCTGCTCCGAGAATCTGTGGCTGTCACAGCCGCGTGTCTTCTGGGGGACGCCCATTGCGACATCTTCGCACGGCGAGGAATACCAAGCCCCTTCCCCCTGGAAGGGGGAAGGCCGGGATGGGGGTTGAGACTCGAATTGAGACGCTCGACCCCCTTCCTAACCTTCCCCCTGCCAGGGGGAAGGCACTCAGATCGGCTCTTCGCCCCGCCTGCGATGCCGCGGACACACTCATGCCCAAAAAGACTCGCCGTGAAGGACTCCGCAAAGCCTCTGTTTGCCAGTCACCTGCCGTACGACTGCTCCCTTTAAAGACCCACCGATTTTCCCGCGGACCCGCAAACTCAGTTGTCACTCGGAGCTTTCTTCACCAGCTGCTGGCGGATCGACAGCAATTCCTGGCCGCGTCTAGCGTCTACTTCTGGATAGCTCATCTTGAGGGACTTAAGAGTATCGAGAATAATCTTTGAAATAATCAGCCGGGCGTTCTTTTTATCGTCCGCCGGCACCACATACCAAGGCGCGATGTTTGTACTCGTTGCGCTCAGGCACGCCTCATAGGCCTGCATGTACTGCTTCCAGCATTTCCGCTCTTCAATGTCGGCAGGGCTGAATTTCCAATTCTTTTCGGGCTCGTCAATGCGATCGAGAAAGCGCTTTCGCTGCTCTTCCTCTGAAAGGTGAAGAAAGAACTTGATGATGCGCGTGCCGTTCCGGTAGAGATGGTGCTCCTGGTCCACGATGGAGCGATAGCGCTCCGTCCAGATGGTTTTCTCATCGACTAACACATCCGGCAATCCCTGACTGCGGAGAATATCCGGATGCACGCGAACGATCAATACCTCCTCATAGTAGGATCGGTTGAAGATGCCGATCCGTCCGCGTTCGGGAAGACACTGGGAAGTGCGCCATAAAAAATCGTGTTCCAATTCGGTCGCGCTGGGATGTTTGAAACTAAACACCTGGCAACCCTGGGGATTGACGCCGGACATCACGTGCCGGATAGCGCCATCCTTGCCGGCAGCGTCCATGGCCTGAAAGATCAGCAGCACCGCATAGCGATTGGACGCATAGTGCAAGTGCTGGAGCGCGCTCAGCTCACCCACCTGTGCTTTGAGCAGTTTCTTGTACTCTGCCTTCGATTGATAGACGGGATCAACAAGCGTCGGCCATTCCTTGAGTTTGACCTTTCCGCCTTCCGGCACCCTGAAGTCCTTGAATTTGATTTTCATCTTCATCTTCATCTCTCCGTCGTCACAAGCTGCGTCGGGTACGCCGAGAACTCAAAGATCTCACGATGACGTTGACGAAGACTTCGACGGTCCCGCCTCATCTTTCCGGATCTCGCGCTCCGCCTGAAGCCAGTCCTGTACCGCGTGACCTTCGCGGCGGCCATGTTGCTCGTAGAGTTCGTAGGCACGCCCGGCGATCTGTGGCCTCCCGTCTACAGGGGCCCTGCCCAATAGGGGCGCGGCAGTGGGATCGAACACCCGATACACCTGCAGTTTCACGCGATCGGAGACGAGGAACCAGGCAAAGGCGTAACCCCAGACGAACAGCGCCCAGGTCCACCCGAGGGGTGTCATAAACAACCCATAAACCGCAATAAGCGTTGCCAAGATTTGAGTGCCGAGCACCGCCATCCACAAAATCCCCGCGGGACGGATGGACCAGAAAGGGCCGCGCGTGCGGGTGAGAAAGATTGTCAGATGTCCCGCCACGGACAGCATAAGGTACATCAGCGTCTGGAGATGGGGACGGTCAAGGTGAAAAACGCGCTCGCCAAGGTAAAACAAGCCGAACGCGGCTACGGGTCCGATGACGCCCAGCACCGTGGCGACCCCCAGCACCATGCGCATGTTCCAGCCCTCGGGCTTGTCCCTGTAATGAACATTGTCATACGCAATGGACAGGATTGCGCCGTCGTTGAGCAAGGCCAGCATCACAATCATCACCGCCGTCAGTGGATAAAAGTTGAAGATCAGGATCGCCAGCGTCATGAACAACAGCACGCGCAGCGTCTCGGCGATGCGGTAGATCGCGTAGCTGTTCATCCGCTGGAAGATCTTGCGGCTCTCCTTGATTGCGTCAACAATCACCGACAGGCCGGGCGTCATCAGCACGATGGATGCCGCCGCGCGCGCCGCGTCTGTCGCGCCCGAAACGGCGATCCCGCAGTCAGCCTTCTTCAGAGCGGGGGCGTCGTTCACCCCGTCGCCCGTCATACCGACGATGTGTCCGCGCTGCTGCAGGACATCCACGATGTGAAACTTGTGTTCGGGGAATACCTGGGCGAAACCGTCCGCTTTCTCGATGGACTCCGCCAACTGCCCCGTCTCGTGATGCTTGGTGTCGCCGAAGCCGCTGGCATCGAGGATATTGGTACCCAGCCCCAATTTGGCGGCGGTTTCGCGCGCGATGGCCAGTGCATCGCCGGTCACCATCTTGACGTTGACACCCATCTGGCGGGCGGTCGCAATGGTCGCCTTGGCCTGCTCGCGCGGCGGATCGAACAATGGCAGCACGCCGAGAAACTGCCATTGGCTTTCCGGATCAGCCCTCGCCACGCCCAAGGAACGGAATCCGCGTGCCGCGAATTCGTTGACCGCCTGCTCGACCGCCGCCTTCACCTGTGCGGCATTAGCCGACAGCTCCAAGATCACCTGCGGCGCGCCCTTGGTGACCTTGAATTCCTTTCCGTCCGCCCCTTTGACGGTGGCCTCGGTGCGCTTGTGCACCGGGTCGAACGGCTGGAAATGTGTCACCTGGTAGCCTTTCAGGGCCTGAGCGTCTGTGAGGCCGTCGAGCACGGCCTGGTCGATGGTGTCCTTGTTGTCCGCGCGCGACGCCAGCGCCGCGTTGAGGATGACGTGGTCGACTGGGATGCTGTTGACACTGAACGGATCGCCCAGCGTCAGCTTGTTCTGCGTCAGGGTGCCGGTCTTGTCCGAGCACAACACGTCCACGCCCGCCAATTCCTCGATCGCCGCCAAGCGCGTCACGATCGCCTCTTTCTTGGCCAGCAGGCGCGCGCCCACCGCCATGGTGACCGACAGCACGGTGGGCAACGCCACGGGAATCGCGGCTACCGTCAACACCAGGGCGAACTGCAAGGTGGTAAGCATCGGATCGCCGCGAAACAGCGCGACGGCCAGAATCAACACCACTAGGGTCACCGCGAGGATGATCAGGTAATTGCCGATCTTCAGTACAGCGCGCTGAAAGTGACTGACGGTGTGGGCCTCCTGCACCAATTGTGCCGTCTTACCGAAATAGGTGTTCGCGCCCGTGGCGTAGACCATTGCGTTGATTTCACCCTGGCGGACGATCGACCCCGAGAACACCGCCTCACCGACCTTGTGCTCGACCGGCAACGACTCTCCCGTCAGCGCTGACTGATCCACTTCGATCGGATCGCCCTCCAGCAGGCGCGCATCCGCCGGCACGATGTCGCCCAGGCGCAGGCGGATCACGTCGCCGGGTACCAGCTCACGCGCCGCCGGGCTAACCCACTTCCCATCACGTTTTGCTCGGGCCTTGATCGCCAGCCTGGCCTTCAGCGCCGCGATGGCGTTACCCGCCTGGTGTTCTTCCCAGAAACCGACCACGGCGTTGGCTAATAAGAGGACAAGGATGATGAAGAAATCTGGCCAATGCCGATCGACCGCCGAAAGGATGACCGCCGCTTCGATCATCCACGGGATGGGGCCCCAAAAATAGCTGAGGAATTTCAGGAACGGATTGATTTTCTTTTCTTCTATCTCATTCGGGCCATACTGGGTCAGCCGCTTCTGCGCCTCCGCCTGACTGAGGCCGTCCGGCGACGACTCCAGCTGTTTCTCCACTTCCTGCAGAGGCAAAGATTTCAAGTCATCCTTCGCGTCGGGCTTAGATCCCAACTTCGGCTCGGCATTGGGTCTCATGATGGGTATTCCTCATGTTGTTGAAACGCCTCAGGTTCTATGCGTAACGGAAAGCTTGTTGTGACGCTCTTGTGCTTCCCATCGCGGCGGCCTGTGCGCGGCAGGACGCAGCTCGGCTCCACTCGACTCGGTCACCCGGGGTTTCCTGGGCTGCCAACCGCTCGGACCCCTCGGCCTGTCAAATCTCCAAAGTCGAGCTAAGGACGAAGGAGTGCGAGCGTATGCTGGGCGATCATGAGTTCCTCGTTGGTGGGAATGACCCAGACTGACACGCCGCTATCCGGAGCCGAAATGCGCGGTCCGCCCGACGTGTTCGCTCGCTCGTCCAACTTCACGCCGAGCCATGCCAGCTTGGCGCACAACGCCGCACGCACCGCGGCGGAGTGCTCGCCGATGCCGGCCGTGAACACGAAGGCGTCCAGCCCACCGAGCACGGCGGCATAGGCGCCCGCGTACTTTGCCATCGCGTAGACGAAATACGTGACCGCCTCGACCGCGCGCGGATCGGTGCTCTCCTGCAGCACCCGCATGTCGCCGCTGATGCCCGACAGTCCCAGCAGGCCCGAACGCTCGTACAGCATCTTCTCGAGCCCGACTTCGTCGAACAGCTTGCGGCGCAGCAGGTACAGCAGCGCGTCCTGCGGCACGTCGCCCGAGCGCGTCGCCATCGGCAGGCCGGTCAGGCCGGCAAAACCCATCGTCGTATCGACGCTGCGCCCGTCGAGCATTGCGCACATGCTGGCACCCCCACCGAGATGGGCGGCGATCACCCGCCGCGCCTCAGGAGCGAACCTCGGAACCTGCCGGCTGATGTAGTCGTAGGAGATGCCGTGGTAGCCCCAGTGGCGCACGCCGGCGTCGCGCACCTCCTTGGGAAGTGCGTATATCTGCGCCGCTTCCGGCATCGTGCGATGGAACGAGCTGTCGAAGCAGGCGACCTGGGGCAGGCCGGGGAAAGCCTCGGCAAACGCCCGGGCGCCAGCCACGTTGAAGGGCTGGTGCGAAGGCTCGATGGCCGCCAGCGAGTCGAGGTAATCCAGCACGTCGCCATCTAGTCGCACCGGGGCCTCGAAGCGAGTCCCGCCGAGCACCACGCGGTGGCCGGCCGCCGCGACCTTGGTGTCGGCGAGGTGAGCTTCGAGCCAGGTGATGACGAAGTGGAGTCCAGTCTTGTGGTCGATCGCATGGCCCTCCCCCCATTCATGCGCATCTACGGGTTTGCCGGCGGTGTCGCGGACCACGAAATGCGGATCGCCGTGCATGCTGTCGATCCGGCCGCGGCAGAGCAGGGGTAGCGATCCGGTCGCGTCCACCGCGTAGGCGCCGAACTTCAGACTGGTGGAGCCCGCGTTGAAGACCACGATCGCCTCGCTCATGGCCGTTCACTCCTCGGTTTCGGGCAGCAGGATGGTCGCATCGCGCGCCAGCGCGTCGGCGTAGAGCACGGCGGCGGCAGCCGAGAACAGGCGCGCGGCGGCAGTGTCGGCGCGGCTGGTCAGGATCACCGGCACCCGCGCACCGACCACCAGGCCCGCCGTCTGCGCATCGGCCATGAAAGCGAGATTCTTGTAGACCATGTTGCCGGCCTCGATGTTCGGCACGATCAGGACATCGGCGAGGCCCCCGACCGGCGATGAGATCTGCTTGATCCGCACGGCTTCGGGGTCCACCGCCGCATCGAGGTCAAGCGGCCCGTCGACGATGCCCCCGACGATCTGGCGACGGTCCGCCATCTTCGCGAGGATCGCACCGTCGAGCGTAGCCTGCATCCGGGTCTGCACCATCTCCACCGCCGCCAGCACGGCCACCTTCGGCAGGTCGATGCCGAGCGCACGCGCGAAACCGATCGCGTTCTGGCATATCTCGCGCTTTTGGTCGGTGTCCGGTGCGATATTCAGCGCCACGTCGCTGACGATGAAGCGGCGCGCATAGGTCGGCACCGAGAGCATCGCGCAGTGGCTGATTAGCCGCTCGGTGCGCAGCTTCGCTTCCTTCTGCATGACCGCGTGCAAGAACTCGTCGGTGTGCAGGCTACCCTTCATCAGCGCCGCGACCTCACCAGCGCCAGCCGCCATGGCCGCGTTCAGGGCCGAGTCCTTGGGGCCGTCGGCAGCCACGATCCGGCACTCGTCGATGTCCAGGTGCGCACGATCGGCAATTTGCCGGATCTCCGCCTCAGGGCCGAAAAGCACGGGCACGATCAGCCCGGCCTCGGCGGCCTCGACCGCGCCGACCAACGCATCGGCGCTGCACGGGTACACGACGCCGGTCCGCATCGGCTCGAGACCGGCGCAGCGTTCGACCAGCGCGTCGAGTCGATGCTCCGCCACCTGATACTGCTGCCGCGTCGTCGGCGCCAGAACGTCCAGGGTTGCGGTGGCGACGACCCGACCCGCTGGGTCCGTGCACCGGCCGTCCAGCACGACAATCCCCTGATCCGAGCGCTTCTCCCGCACGACGAGCTGCGCCGTCATCGCCACGGCGATCGGCAGCGCGCCCTTGATCTGCACCGAGATCGCGCGGATCGAGGTCCCGGGTCCCGGGAGGGCTGAGCCGGCCAGCGCGGTCAGCATGGCCGTGACGATGCCGGCAGCCCCCTGGCTCTCGCCTGGGCCGGTAAGCATGTCTACTTCGCCGAAGGCCGCCCCCCAGGCCCGCACGTCCCCGGTCTGCAATGTGCGCTGGACCGATGCAGTGTCGCCGGGCGCGATCTCACCGAATGTCTTGTTCACGTTGGTCTGCATGGTTTCAATCCTGTGGGCTAATGCGACGGGCTGGAACGCCGGGCGCGCCCTCTGGTGCCTGAGGTCTCACCCGATGTCGCCGAGGCCACCGGCGGCTCAATCTGCACCGGGAGCACCTGCGACAGTCGGGCCAGGCGGTCGCGTTCGGCGGCCAGCGGGGGATCTCCGGCGCCGACGATCGTTTGCACCTGCTCGAGCAGCGCCTTTCGCGCGTCCGCCTCCGGCACCAGGGACGCAAGCGCCTCCACCGCGCGCTCACGCTCGAGATGCAACACGAAGAACTGGTCCCGCACCATCGCCTTGAACTCGATCAGCGACAGATGCATGAGTTGCTGGCGCGCGACGTTCAACGCGAGCGCGCATCGCTGGTCAACCATCTGCTCGGCCGCGGTAACGTACAGCACCGCCCGGGTCAGCGCTTCGTCGAACCCGCCTGTCCGCAGCTTCGCGTCGTACGCGTCCGCCTGAGCCCGTCGTGCCGCGCGCACCTCCGCAGAGATGCCGGGCAGAGACCGCACCTCGCTGCCATCGTTGAGACCGAGCAGCGCCTGCACGAACGGCGAGCCATAAAAACCGAAGAACATCTGCTCGGCCAGCCGGTCACGCACCACGCGATAGGCATCCAGGGCCCCGGTGATCTGGTCCGAGACCTGCGTCTGCAGTACCAGGAACGGGTTGTCGGCCGTCGCCGGTTGCCGGTAGGCTTCCACGCCGGCCGCCAGCGCCTGCACGCCCTTCATCCAGGGGTTGCTGTCGGCGAAGAACGTATAGCTGAGCCTGAGCGGGTTCAGGGCTTGGGCCAAATCCGCCGCCGGCTGGTTGACGACCGCCCGGACCAAGGGCTGCATAAAGGTACGGTAGATCGAGAGGTTCAGTTCTGACAGCCGGGCCACCGCCGCGAAGGCGCGATCGTCCTCGGGGCTATTGCGCCCTAACGCGCAGAGGTCGTCGAGCGAGCGGGCCTCGAAACGGGCGATCCAGTCGCCGGTGACGAACCCGCCCGGGGGCACGTGCGCCGGCCGTGGTGAAATGAGCATCTCGTAGAGACCGGGCGGCAAACAGTCGATGACGTCCATCATCTGCACGAATTCCTCGTCCTCCTTGGCCCCCACCTTGGTGGAGACGAAGAGGCCGAGATGCCCGCTCTTGTGGTTCAGGCAGTATACGATCGTCCGGCCGGTGGCGCGGATGTCTTCGACGTCCCGATACAGATCTAGGATCCAGCCGAGCGCCTGCGGCGGGGGACTGATGTTGTCCCCCGACGAGGTGAACACGATGATCGGAGAGGTGATGTTGCGGACATCGAAGGTCGTACCTTCGTGCGACTGTAGCTGGTTGCGGGTCAGCCTGTCCCCGATGAAGAGGTTGTCCACCAGAAACTGCATCTCGTCGCCGTTCAGCTGGATGAAGTCGCCCCACCACTTCTCGAATTTGAGGTAGCGCTGGGCATCGGTGTCGATGTGGGTGTAGACTTCGTACTGCTTGCCCCACAGCCAATTTGCCGGGTTCAGGGCGTCGAAGTTCAGGATCAGCCAGGTGCCATCGAACTTCCCATTGCCGAGGTCGCTCGTCAATGCGGTGAGCCAGCTCCCGCCGAGCAGGCCGCCGGAATAGCGCATCGGGTTCTTCCCGTGCACGCCTTGCCAGTACGACATCGGGGATCCGACGACCAAGCATGGCCCGAACAGGTCCGGCCGCAGCATGGCCACCATCAGCGTCTGGTAGCCCGCCTGACAGTTGCCAATGGCAAACGGACGCGGTGCATCGGGGTGAAGCTCGACCACCCGCTCGAAGAACTTCACCTGTCCCTCGACGACGTCCAGGAACTGCTGGCCCGGTACCGGGGTCGCTCCGAAGCCGATGAAGTAGACCGGATGGCCCGCATCCAGGGCATCGCCGATCTCACTCTCCGCCTTGAATCCGCCGATGCCCGGCCCTTGGCCCGCCCGCGGGTCCACCACCACAACCGGCCGTTTGCGCGGGTCGACCCTGACCCCCGGCGGCGGCACGATGCGCGAGAGCGCGTAGTTCATCGGCCGCGGCGGCGAACGGCCGCTCATCAGCACGTCGTGGTCGAAGCTCAGCACGGTCGCCATTGGCCGCGATGTGATCTCAATCTGCTCGTTACCACGTTGCCGCAGCAGGTCGAGAAAGAGCACACTACGCTGCAGGGCATCGATCGCGTATTCCGGCAAGCTCGCCATAAGCCTGGCGGAAGACACTGGGGAGGGGTTCGGGAACACGGGCAAGTGGAGGCCGAACCAGGTGAACGCCGATGCCGGATTTGTCGTTGGTTCAGCTGCCATCTTCCTCTCCTAGGGTCGTGTCGAATAATGTCGTTGATGCCGTTCGACGCCGATGGCGCCAACGGTTGCGCGTTCTCATGTCGTTTGTCCCTCCTTGCACCCTATGACTGGATGACTAGGGCCTACCGCCACGGTTCCGTAGCGCGCCTTCGCTAACGCCGAAACAAGTCTCACGCGGCTGCACTCGGGACCCTCCACCGTGTAACTTATCGAGAACACAACCACGAAGTAGATCAGGGTCAGCACCAGACTGCGCGAATAGTCTGCCGGCAGGGACAGCGCCATGGCTACCGAGATGCCTCCGCGCAACCCGCCCCAGGCTACGACCATTATCGCTCTTCTCGACTGCGTCTTCACCCATCTGAGCGGACCGATAATTGACGAAGCTCAGGACGACCTCAAGCGAAATCAGGATGCTGACCAGCGAGAAGAAGCTCAAGATGCCTCCGAGTATGTCCTGGGACTCTGGTTGCAGTTCTTTACGAGAAGCTCGCGGACTTCCGCAACCTCGTTCTCCTGCAACACCATCTCAGTCACTCGCAACACCATCGCGGCGTCATTCTTTCCATTTCCAGCTGCGGATCTCCGGCATGTCCCGGCCGTGCTTGTTGATGTACTGCTTGTGCTCGATGAGCTTGTCCTTCAGCTGCTGCTTCAAGTAGATGCCCGGGTCACCGGTCTGCGGCAGGCGGTCGATGGCATCCATCACGAGGTGGTATCGGTCCAGCTCGTTCAACACCGTCATGTCAAAGGGCGTGGTAATGGTGCCCTCCTCCTTGTAGCCGCGGACGTGGATATTGTGGTGGTTGGTGCGGCGGTAGGTGAGCCGGTGGATCAACCACGGGTAGGCATGGTAGGCGAATATCACCGGTTTGTCCTTGGTGAAGAGCTCGTCGAAGTCCATGTCGCTCAAGCCGTGCGGGTGTTCGCTGGGCGGCTGCAGCTTCATGAGGTCAACGACGTTGACTACCCGGATCTTCAGCTCGGGCAGGTGCTCGCGCAGGATGGAGACAGCGGCGAGCGTCTCCAGCGTAGGCACGTCGCCGCAGCAGGCCATGACCACGTCGGGCGCTTCGGCCTGGTCATTGCTGGCCCACTGCCAGATGCCGATACCCTCGCTGCAGTGCTTGACAGCGGCGTCCATGGCCAGCCACTGTGGCGCAGGGTGCTTGCCAGCGACCACGACGTTGACGTAATGGCGGCTGCGCAGGCAGTGGTCCATCACCGACAGCAGGCAGTTGGCATCCGGCGGAAAGTAAACCCGCACGAACTCGGCCTTCTTGTTCACGACGTGGTCGACGAAGCCGGGGTCCTGGTGGGTAAAGCCGTTGTGATCCTGGCGCCAGACATGGGAGGTCAGCAGGTAGTTCAGCGAAGCGATCTTGCGCCGCCACGGCAGGTGTGCGGTGACCTTGAGCCACTTGGCGTGCTGGTTGAACATCGAATCGATGATGTGGATGAACGCCTCGTAGCAGTTGAAGAGCCCGTGCCGCCCGGTAAGCAGGTAGCCCTCGAGCCAGCCCTCGCATTGGTGCTCGCTGAGCATCTCCATCACGCGCCCAGCGGGCGCGAGCCATTCGTCGTTCGCGACGGTTGCGGCGTCCCATTGGCGTTGGGTTACTTCAAACAGGGCCTGCAGGCCGTTGGAGAGCGTCTCGTCCGGGCCGAAGACCCGGAAATTGCGCTGCTCACGGTTGAGCTTCGCCACGTCGCGCAGGAAAGGCCCGAGCACGTGCGTATCGCCGATGCCGGGCGCCCCTGGCGCGGGTACCTCGGCCGCGTAGTCGCGGAAATCCGGCATGCGCAGGTCGCGCAGCCGCATGCCGCCATTGGCGTGGGGATTGGCGCCCATCCGTCTGTCGCCCTTGGGCGCCAGTTCGGCCAGTTCCGGCTTCAGGCGGCCCTGCTCATCGAAGAGCTCCTCCGGCCGGTAGCTCCTCAGCCAGTCTTCCAGCAGCTTGAGGTGTTCGGGATGGGCGCCCGGGTGGAGCGGCACCTGATGTGCACGGAAAGTGCCTTCGACCTCCAGGCCATCGACCACTTTCGGCCCTGTCCAGCCCTTCGGTGACTTGAGCACGATCATCGGCCATCGCGGCCGCGTGGTGTCGTTGTTGTTGCGTGCATTGCTTTGAATCTTCCGAATGTCCTCGATGACCTTCTCCAGTGCAGCGGCCATGAGTTGATGCATCGCTTCCGGGTCGCCACCTTCGACGAAGTACGGCGTCCAGCCGCAACCACGGATGAATTGTTCCAGCTCCTCATGCTCGATGCGGGCCAAGACGGTGGGGTTGCTGATCTTGTAGCCGTTGAGATGAAGGATGGGAAGCACCGCGCCGTCGGTAATCGGGTTGAGAAACTTGTTGGACTGCCATGCGGTCGCCAGCGGACCGGTTTCCGCCTCGCCGTCGCCGACGACGCAGGCGACGATCAGATCCGGATTGTCGAACACCGCCCCGAACGAATGGCTGAGCGAATAGCCCAGCTCTCCGCCCTCGTGGATCGAGCCCGGGCACTCCGGCGATGCGTGGCTGGGTATACCTCCGGGAAAAGAAAACTGAACAAACAGCTTCCGCAGCCCTTCCTCATCCTGGCTGATGTTGGGATAGACCTCGCTGTAGGTGCCCTCGAGATACGTGTTGCCCACGACGGCCGGTCCGCCGTGCCCGGGGCCTGAGACGTAAATCAGGTCGAGGTCGTATTTTTTGATGATCCGATTCAGATGCACGTAGATGAAGTTCTGCCCTGGGGTGGTACCCCAGTGTCCCAGCAGCATGTGCTTCACATCCGCGACCGCCAGCGGCCGCCTCAGCAGCGGATTGTCGTACAGGTAGATCTGGCCGACCGATAGATAGTTGGCAGCGCGCCAGTAGGCATCCATCTTGTAGACCAGTTCAGGCGCGAGTGCTTTTGTCTCCATGGTTCGATTCTCCTGATTTCAGCCAAGACCGAGAGTTCTGTCTGCCGTCTTTACACAGTCCGGTCATTGAGCCAGCCAGCGGTATGGCGCTGCAACGGGGCTCAGCGGCGAGTTTGCGTATCTTCGAAGAGCGGTTCCTGGCCAACAGCAAACAGTTCTTGTCGCCCTTCGCGCGCGGTGTCGGCGACCAGATGCCACCGCGGCCCCGACAATACGGCGGGCAGACAAAGATCGACCGAAACGGCGCCGCAGCTGAACATCAGGAAGAGTGAGATCCGCTCTTTTCATGAACCAGACAGGCAAACTGCTTGGCTTTCGGGTCAACCCAGTTGGGTGATCCACACGGTAGGCGTAGAGCTGACCAG
>Ga0210097_1000491_pt1 | contig 13774 bp, 10 predicted proteins | sample Joice_CattailNLA_2_FD_185521 | JGI IMG/M metagenome (GOLD analysis project Ga0210097, IMG submission 185521) | Wetland microbial communities from San Francisco Bay, California, USA, that impact long-term carbon sequestration - Joice_CattailNLA_D2... | ecosystem: Environmental > Aquatic > Marine...
CTCGTCCTTTACCAGCCCGCCGGTTGGCGTGTACGGGATCAAATCAAACAGCCTGGCTAAGTATGTAGAACTGCCTGTAGAGGGCTTGCGGACGCGGGTTCAATTCCCGCCGTCTCCACCAACAAATGAAAATGGCTGCCCAAATGGGCAGCCATTTTCATTTCTCGCGTAGAAATTGCGTGGGGATAAATTCCGCGTCTGGAACGGACGCGGGGCGGAGGGCGTAAAGCAAACAATACCTGCGTGCTGTTTGTAGCACGGAGCGGCATTCGCATACAGGCGAATGCGCGGCCTGCAAGACCAATTCCTACCACTGCGTTGTCGTTATCTTTTATTGATCGGTTGACATCACCCACCGACAATTCTAGGATGCAGCATCTGGTCGTTACATCAAGACCAACGTCAGCAGGAGGACTACATCATGCTAGACATCAACAATGCCATAAAGAATGGCCCTCACTCAGATACAGACCCTGAAGGCAATATGTTCGACCTGATGCACTGGTCGCCGCTGGTGGCAAAGCTGCTCGCCATTAGGGAAGGCATCTTGCTAAGCGAAGCACATTGGGAAATCATCATCTACCTGAGAGAACGCTACCGCGTACACGGCATGGCACATAATGCCCGTGAACTGATGAAAGAATTGGAAGATGAGTTTTGCGATGGCCGCGGACGCAAGGAACTATATGAACTGTTTCCCGGCGGACCGGTCAGCCAAGCCAGCCGCATCGCCGGTTTGCCTCTGCCCCCCTATTCCAGCGATCTTTCCTTCGGAAGCGTGGAGTAACTTGGCTGCGAGCCTGTGAACGACAACGCGCACAGGCGCGATGGCTTGCCCTGTAATCCACTACGACACCCTAGCGGTGTCGTTGTTTTTTCAGGTTGAGACGGCGGGAATCGAACCGGCGTCCGATATCATCGCGCGTATAATCCAATTGCATTGATCGACGACGTAAATATTTACTAAGGTCAACCATGCCAATGCTGAAATGCAAGGAGTGCGGCAACGAGGTCAGCAGTATGGCCGAGGCCTGCCCGAATTGCGGTGCGACAATCCCGCACTACCCGATCAAAAAAGCGCTCAATATCATCTATTGGATAGCTGCGATCCTGGTGATTGCGGGCATCGCGGAATGTACTTTCATGACCGGTGGTGCAATGAATACGCCAACATCGATAAGCAAATAATTTCGTAAGATTCGATGCTGAACTACGCGGGCTGCTAAATTGAGCAGCCCTTGTGGCTCACGAATGAAGTACGGAATTTGCAGCACAACGGAATTTATTACTCACTCGACGAGTTGTTGCGCATCGCCGTTTCAAGCTTTTTGATGTCCTCCGGAGACAGTTTCGGACGATCCACCTTGATCGTCAGCTTGTCGAGCTTGGCGGTCAGCGGGAACGGCGGCTTGTAATCGGCATCGTTCACGCCGGTCAGCGTGTCGGAGCCGATGTCGAAGCTTTCGTCCCACTGCAGGATCATCGGCAGGGTCTTGGGCATCGTCTTGGTGTCGACCACCCTGCCGTCCACCTTTAATGTTCCGGTGCCGGGACGGCCGAGCCCGCTCATGTTGTTGAACGCCAGCGTGCCCACGCCGAGCCCGTCATACTTGAAGTCATACTCGAGGGTATGCTTGCCGGGCGTCAGCGCATCCGGTCCTTCCCACTTGATGCGTTCCAGGTCGACCATGTTCCACAGCCACACCGGCTTGCCCTGCAGCAGGTAAAAACCGTATCCGGCGAAGCGCCCGCCCGAGGTCAGAATCATGCCCTCTGCACCGCCCTGCGGAACTTCAATGTCGGCGGTAACGGTAAAGGACGAGTCGAGCAGGAACGGGGAATCGCCCTGCGGCAGGCCGACCATCGGTTTGGTATAGACGAACTCGCTGCGCCCGGCGGTGATGTTGGGGCGCGGCGCGACGATACGGGCTGCCACCGACGCATCCATCGGGAAGACCTCGTACTTCTTGGCGACCTGGACGAACTCCTTGCGCATCGCCTTCACCTTGTCCGGGTGCTGTGCCGCGATGTCCTGGGTCTGGCTGAAGTCCTTGTTCAGGTTATAGAGCTGGAACACCTGGTTGTTCAAGGGATCGGGGTTGGCCGGGCCGAATGCTTCCCACGGGGCGCGGTTGACCTTGGTGCTGAGCATCCAGCCGTCGTCATACAGTGCCCACTGGCCGAACATCTCGAAGTACTGCACCTTGTGGTGCGACGGCGCGTTGGCGTTTTTCTTGTCGAAGGTGTAGAGAAAGCTGGTGCCCTCGATCGGCGCCTGCTTGATGCCGTCCACCATCTTCGGCGCCCGGAGGCCTGTCGCTTCGAGGATGGTCGGCACGATGTCGATCACATGGATGAATTGCTGACGCAGCCCGCCCTTGTCCTTAATATGATTAGGCCAAGATACCACCATGTTCTGATTGGTGCCGCCCAGCCGCGAGGCGTTTTGCTTGAACCAGTCGAACGGCGTGTCGAAGGCCCATGACCAGCCGGCCGACATGTGGTTGTAGGTCTTTTCGGTACCCCACACATCGTAGAACTTCATCTGCACTTCGGGAGGGATCATGTTCAATCCGTTGAAGAACGCGACTTCGTTCGGTGTTCCAAGCGGCCCGCCCTCGGCGCTGGTGCCGTTGTCGCCGTTGATGTAGATGACAAGGCCGTTGCCTTTGCTGTAGTCCTGGAAGGTCTGGATCACACGGCCGATCTCGTAGTCGTTATAGGCCGCATAGGCGGCAAAGATATCGGCCTGCTTGATGAACAGTTTCTTCTCGACATCGGTCAGCTGATCCCATGGCTTCAGCAGGTCCTTGGGCCACGGTGCCAGCTGGGTGTTCTGCGGGATCACGCCGAGCCTCTTCTGGTTCGCGAAGATGCGCTCGCGCAGTTTCTCGTAACCGTCATCGAACAGATGCATCGCGCTGATCTTGTCCACCCATTCCTGAGTTGGATGGTGCGGAGCGTGTGTGGCGCCCGGCGCGTATTTGATGAACATCGGCTTGCCAGGTATGGTCTGCTGCATCCTGTCCATGTAGTCGATCGCGTCATCGGCCATGCCGGTGACGAGGTTCCAGCCAGGTTTACCCTCGAACGGATAGATCTGCGTGGTGTTGCGGAACAGGTTCGGCTGCCATTGGTTCGCATCGCCGCCGACAAAGCCGTAGAAGTACTCGAAGCCCATGCCCGTAGGCCACTTGTCGAACGGCCCGGCCCGGCTGGCGGCGAAGGCCGGTACGTTATGATCCTTGCCGAACCACGCTGTTGCGTAGCCGTTGTCGAGCAGCATGCGCCCGATTGTCGCCTTGTCCTTGGGGATGATGCTGTTGTATCCGGGGAAGCCGGTGGACTGCTCGGAAATCACGCCAAAGCCGGCCGAGTGATGATTGCGGCCGGTGATCAGGGCGGCGCGCGTCGGCGAACACAGCGCGGTGGAGAACACGCGATTGTAGCGCAGGCCTTCCTGTGCGATGCGCTCCATCGTCGGTGTCGGGATCACACCGCCGAACGTGCTGGGCACGCCGAAACCGGCGTCATCGGTGATGATCAGCAGCACGTTGGGTGCCCCCTTGGGCGGCACGATACGCGGCGCCCACCAGGCTTTGGATGAAAGTGCATCTTGTTTGATCACGCCGCCGAACTTCGGATCGGGCGGCGGAAGCTGCTTGTTGCTGATCGTGGTCGTCGCGCTGGGCGAACCCGGCACGCCGGTGACTTCAGGCGCTGCGGCAGCCGCTGCGGCGAATGTCATGCCAAACACGAAGCACAGCATCTTGTTCATTGCGCCCTTCGGAAGGTCGAAAAAGTGTTTGCTTTCTGCATTGCTCATGGTCTTGCTCCCTGGAATTGGTGTGCATTCAACAACAGTCAGAAGTAATAATGAATAGTTATCTCGTCCGCCAATAAAATCCATTTCTTGAAACAGCATAACGACAATTTGTTTCACCGAAATAAATTGTCACTAAGGGGACGGTCCTGTTCAATACAGGAGAGAATCAAATGGCATAATAATCAATCTATAAATGCAGACAATTAGACTTTAGTCCTATAGGGATGAAACTCATATTGGAAACAAGAACGTCACCCGGAATCCGAGGCCCCGCTTCGGTTCGGTCCGCCCCGGCCGTGGCAAGCCATCAGCGGTCGGAAGTGGGCTTACTCCGCCACCGGGCCGACATTGACCTGGAATGACGGCGGTTTGTAGCCCTTTTCCGCGAGTACGCTTGGAACCGCTGCAGCATTTCCGTCACGCAGCGCTAAGTAATGCGGCGACATGATCTCGACACCGGCGGCATCGAATTTGTCCAGGATGTTCTTGTGCAATTCCGAATAGGTGAACGCCATGTATTTGGGCTCCTTGGTATAGGCATTGATCTCGTAACTGACATAAAAGTCATTTAACGCTGTCTGCAGCACAAAGGGTTCGGGTTTATCCAGTATGTTCTTGGTATCCCGCGCCGCCTCGACCAGCAGATCCCTAACCTGTTTCCACGGGGCGTCATACCCGATCGTGACTGTAGTATGGATTATCACGCCATCGCCACCGTCCGCAGAAATGCTGAAGTTGATGATCTGCGCGCTCATCACCAGGGAATTGGGAATGGTCACAATCTCGCTTTTGATGGTCTCGACCCGGGTGACCAGCAGCGTCTTGCCGACCACATCACCGGTCGTCTCGCCGACCTTGATCCGGTCGCCCAGCCTGAAAGCCCGTGTATAGGTCAGGATCACGCCAGCCACGATATTGGAAATGGCCGACGAGGATGCGAATGAAATGATCGCACCCAATACCAGTCCGACGCCCTGGAATGCCTGCGAACTGGATCCGGGAATATAGGGGTAGGCGCTGATCAGCGCGGTCACGATCACCAGGAAACGGACGATCTGGTAGGTGGGCCGGGCCCAGTCGTCATAGAACCATTCGAACCTCAGCTCGCCCCGTTCGATCAGCCCGAATACATAGGCGATTACCTTCAACACATATCTTGCGATTACGACGATGACCAGGATGTAGAAGAAATTCGGGACGAATTTGACGATGGTATGAAAGAACGTGGCGAACGGCGTGATGAGGTAATCCAGAAGCTTGGCACCCATATCGTGCGTTTCGGGAAAGAAACTGAGTATGAGCGGCAAAAAGAAATACAGGAACAGCAGGATCACGAATATGCGCAGGGATTTGAGCGCCAACAACACGATACGCTCGATACGTTGCGCGGAAATCACCTCGATCCCCTTCAGGTGTATCCCGCCTTTCCAATGATTGTGCAGGGTGGATACCTTCTTGACCAGCCATATGAAAGCCCACTTGTTCAAGCGCAACGCCAGCCATAGCGCGACGACGGAGAGGAAGGAGTAGGCCGCGCCGAAGCCGTAGGTTTTCCAGTTGTGCTTGGTGCGATAGGTGAGCAAAGCGGCTTGAATCTCCCCCAGTATCTGTCCGGCAAGTTCCTCAGGGGTCTTTCCGGATGGCTCCGCATCCAGTTTTGTAATCACCATCAATATGCTGACATCGGTGCCGATGGCGTATCCTTCCGGCAGCTTGATCAGCTTGAGCCCGGTTGCATCGACCTTGCTGTCGGCAAAAGTCTGGATATTTTTCTGGATGAGCGCGGCACGTTGCTCAGGCGTCAGTTCACCGGTCAGGCTGGACGAAACTTTCAGTATTTCGGTTCCGGCAAACAGTACGGGAAATCCGGACTGTGGCTGTTCCGCCTGCCGTGAAGAAGTGACTCCCGGTGCAGCTGCCTTTCCAGTCGGGCGTTTTTTGACAACCTTTGTTTTAGTCTCCTGGGGTATTGCGGCAACCGGTTGTTCAGACGCAACCGGTTTTGCCTCAACAACCGAGCTCTCCTGGGCAACAGGATTTTCCGGAGCAACAGGGTTCTCCTGGGCGGCTCTGGCTATACCCGATGAAACCATCAACAACACCGAACACAATCCTATGATCGCCCGCTTCATCATGCCTTTATTCTTCGAAAACCTGTTCGTCATGTTCCAGCAACCGTTCCCCGCAACGGCGGCAATATCTCGCATCCCGGGCATGGCCTTCCAGCATGCAGCGGGGGCAGGCTATGTTAACGTTCTGCTTCACCTTGCTGCGCGCCAGTTCAACGGTCACGATTCCGGTCGGTACGGCAATGATCGCGTATCCCAATATCATTACCAGGGATGCAATCACCTGGCCAATCGGAGTTCTTGGCGCAATGTCGCCATATCCTACCGTGGTCAATGTGACGATCGCCCAGTATATGGATTCAGGAATGCTGGTGTATCCGTTTTCAGGCCCTTCCACGACAAACATCAACGTGCCCAGTATCATCACCAGCAGCAGGATCGCCAGCAGGAACACCAGCAATTTGCGCCGACTCGCCGCCAGAGCATGCGCCATAACTGCGCTTTCCTCAAGATAATAGGCAAGTTTCAAAACCCGGAAGATGCGCAGCAAACGCAACAGGCGCAACGCCATTGTATAAGTCGGGCCTGAAAGGAGCAGGCCGATATAGCTCGGCAGCGTCGAGAGCAGATCGACCATCCCCATGAAACTGAAAATGTAGCCTGTGGCCTTGTGTACCGAAATCACCCTGGCGATATATTCCACGGTGAAGATGATGGTGAACATCCATTCGAGAAAGTGCAACGCGCCACCCCAATGGTGATGCATGGACGCAACACTGTCCAGCATCACGACCAGCACGCTGATGACGATGCAGATCACCAGCACGAGATCAAACGCCTTGCCCTGCGGGGTGTCGGCCTCGAAAATGATACGGTAAAGCGTGTCGCGCCATGTGGCCCGTGCGGCGGTGGTATCAGACATTTCAGATTAATCTATTCATGGTGGAGTGATTATGGCGCATAAAATTAGCACCGTTCAGTATTATTTGAACGATCTAGCCACACGAAACCCGAAGGTGCTGAAACGGATATCGGGTTTGTTCCCGAAACGGATAGCGGCACGCACATTCGACGGTGAATTGTTCCATGACCCGCCGCGCAGCACGCGTTTCCTGCCGTCACCTTGCCAGGCACCGGCGACAGCCGGTGCGCCCTCGTAGCTGTCGTGATAATTGTCCTCCGTCCATTCCCACACGTTCCCCAGCATGTCATACAGACCGAATGCGTTGGGCCTGAATCTGCCTACCGGAGCGGTATAGGCAAAACCATCCGTGCAGTCATGTATTGACCAGGAACGCGCACCGACTATCCTTGCTTGTGCCGTGATGTCTGCACCGTTCGCATACCGGCAGGCTTTGTCCGGTTTGTTTCCCCAGTAACGCGAGGTTTTGGTATTGCCGCGTGCGGCGAATTCCCATTCGGCCTCTGTCGGCAGACGGTATTTCTTGCCGGTCATGCGTGACAGCCATTTTGCATATGCTGTAGCATCATTCCAGTTGATGCAGGTAACAGGGTGTTTGTCATTTTGCGGAAAGCCGGGCTCGCGCCAACTGCCCGTGTGCTCACCATATTTTCCATTTTCAAGTGTCCAGCATTTGCCGCCAGTGTCGTAGCCGGATTTTTTCACGAATTCCGCAAACTGGCCGCGCGTGATCTCGGTCTTGCCCAGCGCGAAGGCGGCAACGGTGACACGATGCACAGGTCCTTCGTCGTCACCGCGCCCATCCTCGGATTCGGGCGAACCCATGTCAAACCTTCCGGAGTAGATGACCCTCATCTCCGGACAGCTTTTGCAATCACGGAATATCTTGCCCGGCCTGGTTGCCGGTGCGACTTTTGAAGACTTGGTTGTTTTGTGTTTCACGGCCGCATGGGCTTGGACAGGAATCCCCATCAAATAGAAGATGGCGATGAAGAGAACTGTCAGGTTATGCAGCGGGGTTTGTTTCATTTTGATCGGGCTGGCATCGATTCCAGTCTATGCAACGAAGATGATCAGCTCATAATTGATAATCTTTACCAACAAGAAGAATCACGATAGCATTTCCCTTGCCTCCCCCCATGTTTCCAGCAAGGCTTCAAACTCTTCCACCGGTACCGCAGCGCCGAACAGGTGTCCCTGGAAAGCAGGGCAACCACGAGACTCAAGAAATTCGCGCTGCACCTCGGTCTCGACACCTTCGGCGATCACCATCAGCCCCAGGGTCCCAGCCATCGCGATGATGGTCTGCACGATGGCCGCATCGCTCGGGTCGGTGCTGATATCGCGCACGAACGACTGGTCGATCTTGATCTGGTCCAGCGGCAAACGTTTCAGGTAGGAAAGCGAGGAGTAGCCGGTGCCGAAATCATCCATCGAGAATTCCACGCCGATCGATTTCAACTGCTCCATTTTGTTGATGCTGTCTTCGACGTTGTTCAGGATCAGGCTCTCGGTCAGCTCCAGTTTCAGCCGGACCGGGTTGATGCCGCTCTTTCCAAGTACCGATTCGAGCTGAGTGACGAAATCTTCATGGCGGAACTGGCGCGCGCTGACATTCACCGACACATTCAGTTCGCTGAACAGCGGATTGTCCTGCCATAGCCTGATCTGCTCGCAGGCGGTTTCCAATACCCACAGTCCGATCGGCAGGATCAAGCCGGTATCCTCGGCCAGATCGATGAACTGCATGGGCGCGATCAGGCCCTGCTCAGGGTGTTTCCATCGTAATAGTGCTTCCACCCCGATCGGCTGCAATGCCGCGTTTACTTGTACCTGATAATACAGGCTGAGCTGTCGGTTCGATATCGCCCCGCGCAGCGCTTCTTCAAGATTACCGCGCTCTTCAAGTACTGCCTGCATGGCGGGATCGAAGAAGCGTATCGCATTGCGGCCGGCCTGTTTGGCCTGATACATGGCCATATCGGCCTGCTTGAACAATTCGTCGACTTTGCCGATATGGTTGTAGAAAAGATTGATGCCGATGCTGGTCGAACTGTGGTGCACCATCCTTTTGAGCTTGTAAGGTTGATTAAGCAAGGTGCGCACTTTTTCCGCTACCGTTTCAGCATGGGCTGCGGCTTCCTCCTGCTTTGAGCTGAGCCCTTCGAGGATCAGCACGAACTCGTCGCCGCCGAAACGGGCAACCGTGTCTCCTTCACGCACGCATTCCTGCAGGCGGTGCGCGACCTCGACCAGCAACAGGTCGCCGATGTCATGGCCCCTGGTGTCGTTGAGCGTTTTGAAATTATCGAGATCGAGGAACAGGATGGCCCCGTGTTGATCGTTACGGGCACTTGACGCCATGGCCTGATACAGGCGATCCATCAGCAGGCGCCGGTTGGGCAAGCGGGTCAGCGCATCATAAAAGGCCAGCGAGTGGATTTCCGACTCTGCCTGTTTGCGTTTGGTGATGTCACGGCTCAGCGCGAGCAGGAAATGTTCACCATCCATTTCCATCGCACTGCAACTGATCTCGATGTTGATCAGCGAGCCGTCCTTGCGACGGTGCAGAGTTTCGAACGTGTCGCTTCTGTTGTTGGTGATAAAATCCCTGAGCCGCTCGCGCAGTTCCTCGGCCGAAAAATTCCCTTCCCAATCGGCCACGTTCAGGCCGGCCGCTTCTTCCCGGGTATAACCCAGCATCTGGCAGAAGGCTTCGTTGAACTCTATTAGGTTACCCTGCATATTCAGAATGTGGATCCCGTCTATGGCGGTTTTCATCAGGCCCTGATTGCGCCGCAACAGCGCTTCCGTTTCGCGCTGCAGACGCTGATACTCGACGATGTCCACGCCCAGACCCGTCAATATCCGTTTGCCGTCCGCATCCACGTTCTGTCCGGAAAAGTAATGCACCACGGTGTTTTTCAGCGTGTCGCGCTCCAGCTTTGCGATCGACAGTTCACGTTCCAGCTGGCGGATGCGCTGCAGCTCGGGGCTGAGTTCGATACTGCCCGGGTCTCCCATCAGCTTGCCTTCGAGGAATTGCTGATGCCATAGCTTGATGGATTCCGGAGAAATATCGAGGCGGCGACCCGCCTCGTCATAAGACAAGTGCATTGCGGTGATCATCTTAACGGCTTCGATTTTGAAGTCCAAAGTGAATAATCTGGTCGGGACGCGCCCCATTCCATCTCCTCAAGCCGCCAAGCTGACCGCGACTGAATACTATTGGATAATCCCTGTGCACACACCCTCTCAGGCAACAAAGGGCCGGGAATCTGAACCCGAAGTATATGCTCAACACCCCCCTCGACAAAACCAAATAATCCGTGTATGCAAATCATGCAAACAAAAAGACCAGCCTTGCGGCTGGCCTTTGCTTGAAGTGTTTTCCTGAGATTCTAAGCGCGTTTCCTGAACTCGTTGGTGCGGGTATCGATCTCGATCTTATCCCCGATTTCGATGAATGCCGCGACAGGCAACTCAAACCCGGTGTTGATCTTGGCTGGCTTCATCACCTTGCCGGAAGTATCGCCGCGCACCGCGGGTTCGGTGTAAATGACTTCGCGCACGATGGTATTGGGCAACTCGACCGAGATGGCCTTGTCGTTGTAGAACACCACTTCGCAAGGCATGCCGTCCTCTATGTAGTTGACCGCATCGCCCATGCTATCGGCCTCGATCTCGTACTGGTTGTATTCGCCGTCCATAAACACGTACATCGGATCGGAAAAGTAGGAATAGGTGCACTCCTTGCGATCCAGGATGATCTGGTCGAACTTGTCGTCGGCGCTGTATACGTTTTCCTTGGCGGATTCAGTCAGCAGATTCTTCATCTTCATCTTGACCACGGAGCCGTTGCGGCCGGAACGGCTGTATTCCGCTTTCAATATCACCATCGGGTCACTGCCGATCATGATGACATTGCCCGCGCGTAATTCCTGTGCTGTTTTCATGTTTGCTGCCCTTCAATTTTCAAGGCGCGCATTCTACCGATTTCCCCGCAAAAATCCAGCAGATTCAATGCCAGATTGTTTACGGCCATCTGCCGCGCCCAATAGTCGGAATGTTGCCGCAGCATAGACTGATGCGCATGGAAATCGTTCCATATGGCCGGCAAATCGCCTGTTGCGCCGTTCCATGCCCCCCACATCCCGCGCAGCGCATGTTCGGCGCCCGCCGGCAACCCTTCGCAATAGCGTGCCATAAAGGCTTGCAGCTTTTTCAAGTGTACCGCGTCGTGCTGCGGATAGATGTGCCACACGAAAGGTTTGGCCGCCCATTGCGCGCGCACCAGGGAATCCTCGCCGCGCACGAAATTGATATCGCAAGCCCAGAGGAGCTCGTCGTAGCGATCCTGCTCGACGAAAGGGGTAATACGCACATGCAGATTCCCGCGCGTGTAAGCGCTGCCGGTATGCGGTTCGACAGCGCCAAAATATCGCCCGGCCTGAAGCATGATGCGACCTTCCGGCACCAGGCAATATACTGGTTGTGACCCAGACGACCAAGCATCGAACAGGCCTTCCAGTGCCGCATTCTCGTAAGCGAACAGCGAGACCTTGAGCATAAACTCCGATGGCATTTCCATGCCGATGGAACTCCAGAACGCCAACTGTTTTTCGATATCGCGCTGAAATTCATCGCGCCGCGCCAACAGGTCGCGCTCCAGCAGCAAACCGCCGGTACGTCCGGTGAAGCCCGGAAAGAAAAAATACCTTGTCAACGGCAATTTCGGTTGCGGTGAAGGCAGTTTATGGTGGCTTTCAACCCATTCTTCGGCACTTAGGTATTCCAGGTTAATCCAAAACGGAGGTTGAACTTTCGCCGCCATCGCCTCAAGATAATTTTGCGGCAACTTGCATGTAAATGCCTCGATCACCAGTTCGGCGGGCTGCACATCGGGAAATTCCTCGTGCCAATGCCGAACTTCCACGCTTTTACACTTTTGCTGTTCAGCAGCAACATCCGCTTCCGGGCACAGCATGGCGAAACTTTCCAGATCATCCACCCACAATCTGACCACGAGGTCGTGCTCGTTCGACAGTTGACGAGCCAGCCGCCAGCAAACGCCGATATCGCCAAAATTGTCGATGACTTTACAGAAGATGTCGCAAGAAGTTGGCGCTGAAGTAATCATCAAATCATGCTTACTCGGCATGCAATGCCTCCACCGGATCCAGCCGAGCAGCATGCCGCGCCGGCATCACGCCCGCGGCAAGGCCGATGCAAACCGCGCTCAGTTCGGCAAGCACGGCGAACATCCACGGTGTGTGAACCGGCAAAGCCGGAAACAACCAGTGCAACGCCTGCGCGATCCCCACGCCGAGAACCAATCCGGCAAAACCGCCGATTGCGGATAGCAATATCGCCTCGCCCAGAAACAGCGTCAGTACCTGCCGCTCTTTCGCCCCAAGGGCGCGCAACAAACCGATCTCGGTGGTTCGCTCGGTGACTGCCATGGTCATGATAGTCAGTATGCCGACACCGCCCACCAGCAGCGAAATGCCACCCAGCGCACCGACCGCAAAGGTGATCACGTTCAGCACCGATCCAAGTACTTCCATCGCTTTTTCCTGCGATATGACGGTATAGTCCTCACGCCCGTGGCGCGCCGTCATGATGCGGCGCACGCCCTGCTCGACTTTTTCCGGATCGGCACTATCCGGATAGGTAACGTCGATCTCCATCACGCCCGGACGGTTGAACAGTTCCAGACCGCGCGCCACCGGAATAAACACGGTATCGTCCATGTCGAAGCCCAGTATCTGGCCCTTGGATTCCATCACCCCGATCACCCGGTAGCGTTGCCCACCTACGCGCAGATAGCTGCCCAGCGGGTTGTCTTCGCCAAAGATCTCGTTGCGCACCTTGCTGCCCAGCACCACGAACGCGCGCGCCTGGGTGGGATCCTCATTCGGCAGGAAGCTGCCCACTTGCACCCGGAGCTGGAAGGCCAGCGGGAAATCCGCGTCTGCTCCGTACACGGTGACGCGCCGGCTCTTGCCGTTGGCATGGATATCGGCATTGCCCTGCACCACCGCCGTGACATGATCGACATTCGGAACGCGGCGCAATGCTTCCGCATCGTCAATGCTGAGTGGTTTGACCGATCCGAATACACCCACGCTCGCGCCGTGCGTCTGGGTCTTGCCCGGCTGGATGCCGATGATATTGGTGCCGAACTGATTGAACTCGGACAACACGAATTGGTGCAGGCCTTCGCCTATCGAGGTGAGCAGGATCACCGCCGTGATGCCGATCGCGATGCCCAGACCGGTGAGGAAGCTGCGCATGCGATATGCCGCGAAGCTTGAAGTGGCGAGACGGAACAGGTCGGCGAAATACATCATCTTCTCGACAATGCCGCCACCGGATCGAGCTGTGCCGCCCTGCGCGCCGGCCATACGCTGAACAATATACCGGTAAGCAATGCTGTGCCGACCGCAGCCAGTACCGCCCACCATGGCGCGCTCACCGGCAACGTGGGATAGATCTGGCTGATGACCGCGCTGCCCGCTTCGCCCAGCAACCATCCGACCACGCTGCCCACTACGGACAGCAGTGCCGCTTCGGCGAAGAATAATCCGCGGATCTCGCCCTGCGGTGCGCCCAGCGCCTTCATCAAACCGATCTCCTGGGTGCGCTGTGCCACCGCAATCAGCATCACGTTCATGATCAGCACGCCCGCGACCGACAAACTAATTGCTGCAATGCCGCCCACGGCCAGCGTCAGCGCACGCAGGATGCGGTCGAATGTCGCAAGCACCGCGTCCTGGGTAATGACCGTCACGTCGAGTTCCCCGTGCCGTCGCTTCATTATTTCTTCGACATCGTGTTTTGCCGGTTCGATCATGTCGCGGTTCTTGGCCTCTACCAGGACGCGGAACAGCGCCTGGGTATTGAACAGATTATGTGCCGATGCCACCGGAACGATAACCAGATCATCGGTATTCA
>Ga0210097_1000494_pt1 | contig 13671 bp, 11 predicted proteins | sample Joice_CattailNLA_2_FD_185521 | JGI IMG/M metagenome (GOLD analysis project Ga0210097, IMG submission 185521) | Wetland microbial communities from San Francisco Bay, California, USA, that impact long-term carbon sequestration - Joice_CattailNLA_D2... | ecosystem: Environmental > Aquatic > Marine...
CCCTGAACATATTTCTTGAGAACTGGTCCAGCACGATGATTTCCGCCAATCTGCCATGGGGATCTGCTCTCCAGTCAAACAGCTCGCATCGGGTAGCCTGGGCATGTACGCCTGAAAACCGTTGAATCAACAACCGGTCGAAATCGTCATCTTTCTTCCACCACTGTGATGGCTCGATCTCTTCAAACCAAAATCTCAGTATGTCTTGGTACATGATCTTGATCTGTGACAACTCTGCCGGCCGGAATCAATTGAGCACTTTGTAGCCGCGGCCTCTCAGGCACGTCTTCACGATCTTCAATTTTTCCGCCTTGCTTCTTTCGGCACCGTGCACGGAACCGGAAATGGCGCCCACGCCCGCGCCTTTTGCCGCAGTATTGCCGTTGCCCAACACGGCACCGATCGCGGCACCCACTACAGCACCGGCGGCAGCGCCTTTGGTGGCCCCCGCACCGACGCTTTCGGTTTCTTCGGCATAAGTGCGACATTCTGCGAGATCGTTGTCGTAGGCAACCATGTCGACGCCTTTTTTGTCGATAACGATCTTGTTGCTTGCACAGCCCGCCAGGGACAGGGAAATTACAATTGATACTACGACAGATGCAGGGATCAGTTTCATGAAGTGTTCCTCTATTCGGTTAAACATACTGCCAAGAACAACACGCATAAATTATACAGCGCTTATACCCCCACCCGCCGCGCCGAGCTCGATGCGCTCATATTCCGCGATCACCTGCGCGCCCAGCAACAGCAGCGTGGCCGCCACCTCCATGCTGAGCAGCACGACGATCGCCGTGGTCAGTGAACCGTACACCACGCTCACCTGCGACAATGTGGAGAAATACCAGCCCAGCGCATGGCGAATCATCTCCCACAGCAGTCCCGCCACGGTACCGCCGATCAGTGCGTGATGCGCAGTCACCCTGCCCACCGGCATGAAGTAGTAGATGGCCGAAATCAGCAGGATCTCCCCAAACACACCCACAGCATAGATCATCCAGCGCGAAATCACGCCCAGCGACCAGCTATGCCCCAGGATCACCACATGCTGGCCGCCAAAAGCCATCAGGTCGATGATCAGGAATGTCCCCACAAACAACACCGTGCCGATGAACAAGATGTAGCCGAAGGGCAACAGTAGCAGGGATACCAGAATGTGCCGCTTGCTGTTCTCCACGCGGTGCACAAAGATCACCGAGATCGCACTTTCCAGCACCTTGAAACCAAGCGAGCTGAAAAACAGCATCGTCACCAACAACACCCAACCGATCACCTCGCGATGATCCAGAAACGACTTCAGCTCTATCACCACCGCCTTCCCCCTGCCCGGCACCACGAATTCAAGCGCCCTGTTCAGGGTCTCCAGCAGCACGGACTCGTCTATCACCGCCGACAATGCGATCAACAGCAGGATCAGCAGCGGCACAATGGACAACAGCGCGTAGTAGGCCACCGCACCGGCCAGCAGCAACCCCTGATTGGCCTGAAAGGATTTCAGCACCCGGAGTGCGAACGGCGCCGGATTTTTCAGCACATAAGTGGTTCGGGGATCAATGAGCTTCATGAGCGTGATGAACTGCATGCGTTACTAAAGTTAGCAGCCTGATTTTAACGCGGTGGTTGGAACTTGTACCGCGTTTCGTTAAGTCTATACTGACGCCCAGTTCATTGCTGTAACAGGTATCCCGCACATGCCATCGGTGCAATTGCGCTTTTATGAGGAACTGAATGACTTTTTGCCCCCGGCGCGGCGCAAAGTAACGATCACCCATGAGCTCACGCGGCGCACCTCGGTCAAGGACCTGATCGAATCCTTCGGCGTGCCGCATACCGAAGTGGAGATCATCCTGGTGAACGGCCAATCGGTGGATTTTTCTTACATCGTGCAAGAAGGCGACCGCATCAGCGTCTACCCGGTGTTCGAAAGCCTGGACATCACCCCGCTGCTGCGGCTGCGCGAAAAACCGCTGCGCGATCCGCGCTTCGTGGTCGACGCCAATCTCGGGCAACTCTCGCGCTACCTACGCCTGCTGGGTTTCGACGCGATCTATCGCAACGATTACACCGATCGCGAAGTGGCAGAGATCGCCAGCCGCGACAAGCGCATCGTCCTTACGCGCGACCGCGCACTGCTGCAATACAAGATCATCACCCACGGTTACTTCATACGCGCCGTAAAGCCGCGCGAACAGGTGCGTGAAATCCTTGCGCGACTCGACCTTTACCGTGCGCTGCGCCCCTACACGCGCTGCCTGCGCTGCAACGGCGAACTGGAGGAAGTGGAGAAACAGGCGGTGCTGGAACAGCTCGAACCGAAAACCAAGCTACACTATGACCGCTTTCGCAAATGCAAAAGCTGCGGACAGATCTACTGGAAAGGCAGCCACTTCGACCGCATGGAAAAGCTGTACGAGTATCTCGCCATGCCGCCGCAAGTAGAATAATCACAGACACCGATTCTGGGTCGCATGCACATCTCTGAGTAGACCAATTCGGGGGGTTTTGGTGTAGCATATCGCAATAATACTCAAAGGTACTCAACGTGGGCAAGATAGAAAACGTACTGTCTGCGATACTGCATGGAGCATCGGATAACAACATTACATTTTCCGATCTGCGCCATGCCCTTGAGTCGTTGGGTTTTGAAGTACGCATCAAGGGTGACCACTTCATCTACACCAAACACGAAGTGGCAGAAATCATCAACATACAACCGATAGGCAACAAGGCAAAAGCCTATCCGGTGAAACAGGTACGCAACTTGATTCTGAAATACAAACTGGCGAGGTGACCACAATGGACAGCCGTTACGAACTTGTTATTTACTGGAGCAATGACGACCAACGTTTTATCGTGGAAGTGCCGGAACTACCCGGCTGCCTGGCCGACGGTCTGACCTATCAGGACGCAGTCAAGAATGTCGAAACCATCATTGCCGAATGGCTGGAAACCGCAAAGGCAACAGGCCGACCCATCCCGAAACCTGCCGGGCGCTTGATGTATGCATGAAGCGATTTGGCCGCATTAAATTTCCACCGTACCGCCCTGCACCTAAAAACAAAGCGCGATGACTTCGCGGATGCGCTCCATCAACGCATCGAGGGACGCGGTCCGGCCCGCGATATTGTTTCATCAGTGGGCAGCAGTCCCCTCTCCCACGGCGGGATAACCAATGACTTGGCTGTCGTTGTTGGACAGCCTAGTCAGATGGCCAGCAGTTCCACCAGAGGGTTAGGGAGAGGGATTGGGTTAGCTTGTTCCTTTGCCCTTTCCTCTTGCACCTTATACCTTGTACCTGATTTCCCCTTGCCCCTTTTCCCTTTCCTCTTGCACCTTGCACCTGTTTCCCCTTGCCTCTATTCCCTTTCCTCTTGCATCTTGTACCTTGCACCTGATTTCCCTTGATCCCCGCCATATCACTGTAAAATTACCCAATCAGGAACTTTGCTGGAACAATCAGCGTCTCACAATCAATATGTTCGCTACACTCAATAACTTCCTATCCGCATTCATAGAACCCGCTCGCGTCGATAGCCACCCGGAACGTACCCTGCAACTGGCGATTGCCGTTCTGCTGATTGAAGTCATGAAGTCGGATGCCGAATGCTCGGACGCAGAGCAGGCAACGATACTGAAGATACTCAAGAAGCGGTTTCTTCTATCGGATGCGGAAGTGACGCAACTTACCGAACGGGGACTTCGTACGGCCAGGGCCGCAAACGATTATTACCAGTTCACCTCCCTCATCAACCGCGAGCTAAAACTCCCCGAAAAGATCAGGATCATCGAATACATGTGGCAAGTCGCTTATGCCGACAGGAATATCAGCGCCCATGAAAATCATCTGATGCGGAAGATGGCCGACCTGCTGCACATCTCGCACGGAGACTACATCGCCGCGAAGATGCGGGCGAAGCCAGCGGATTCAAATTAGACAGATGCGCGCGGAGCCCGCTGATGCGGACTGAACCGTGGCCGTTCGGCTATCATTCCGCACATGCCATCGGTGCAATTGCGCTTTTATGAGGAACTGAATGACTTTTTGCCCCCGGCGCGGCGCAAAGTAACGATCACCCATGAGCTCACGCGGCGCACCTCGGTCAAGGACCTGATCGAATCCTTCGGCGTGCCGCATACCGAAGTGGAGATCATCCTGGTGAACGGCCAATCGGTGGATTTTTCTTACATCGTGCAAGAAGGCGACCGCATCAGCGTCTACCCGGTGTTCGAAAGCCTGGACATCACCCCGCTGCTGCGGCTGCGCGAAAAACCGCTGCGCGATCCGCGCTTCGTGGTCGACGCCAATCTCGGGCAACTCTCGCGCTACCTACGCCTGCTGGGTTTCGACGCGATCTATCGCAACGATTACACCGATCGCGAAGTGGCAGAGATCGCCAGCCGCGACAAGCGCATCGTCCTTACGCGCGACCGCGCACTGCTGCAATACAAGATCATCACCCACGGTTACTTCATACGCGCCGTAAAGCCGCGCGAACAGGTGCGTGAAATCCTTGCGCGACTCGACCTTTACCGTGCGCTGCGCCCCTACACGCGCTGCCTGCGCTGCAACGGCGAACTGGAGGAAGTGGAGAAACAGGCGGTGCTGGAACAGCTCGAACCGAAAACCAAGCTACACTATGACCGCTTTCGCAAATGCAAAAGCTGCGGACAGATCTACTGGAAAGGCAGCCACTTCGACCGCATGGAAAAGCTGTACGAGTATCTCGCCATGCCGCCGCAACCAGCATGATGATTGCAACGAATCGAAGATCCGGGTTAGCTTTCCCCTAGAACGAGGTCTACATGATCCTTAAAACAACCTTGCTTTTGGTTTTTCGGTCCACTCAATGAAAATCCCGTGACTGTGTGACCAGGTCACCCAGCATAGGCGTCAAGTCTTTCAAATGTCCTGCAATGAGATGCGTCACCTCCCCCTGCCGCTCCAGCACTCCATACACCGCCAGAAGATGTGATCCGAGAAACTCGCGCCGCTGTTTTTCAGCCAGGTCGCGCCACACCACTACATTGATGGATCCGGTTTCGTCCTCCAGCGTCATGAAGGTCACCCCGCTCGCGGTACCCGGGCGCTGGCGGCTGATCACCAAACCGGCGGCGCGCGTGAGCCGTCCATGCGGCAGTGAACGCAGCTCACTGGCAGTGACCAATCGTTGCGCACGGAGATCTACGCGCAGCAGAGCGAGCGGATGCCTGCCCAGGGTCAGCCCGAAACTTGCATAGTCCGCTGCCAGGTTCTCGCCTTCCGTCAGCGGGGGCAGTTCAGGCTGCATCTCATAGCACGACGCCAATGCAAGCGGCGTGGCTTGCTCGATGCCGGCAACATTCCAGTAAGCCAGCCTGCGGTGCCCGGCCAGCGTGGCCAATGCACCGGCCGCGGCGAGGCACTTGAGATCGCGTTTGTCCAACGCGCCGCGCACGGCCAGGTCTTCCACGCTGTCGAACGGTCGTTGCTCGCGTGCCTCTGCAATGCGTTCCGCCCCTTCCCGCGAGAGCCCGATCACCATGCGCATGCCGAGGCGCAGTGCGGGCTGCGCACCCTCTCCCCAGCCCTCTCCCTTACCCTCTCCCCTAGCCCCTCTCCCACGAGTGGGCGAGGGGAATGATGTGGTGAGGGTGCAATCCCACTCGCTCACCGTCACGTCAACAGGCAGAACGTTCACACCGTGACGGCGTACGTCCTGCACGATCTGCGCCGGCGCGTAGAAACCCATCGGCTGGCTGTTCAGCAAAGCACAAGCGAACGCCGCAGGCTCATGACACTTGAGCCAGGCAGAAATGTAGGCCAGCATTGCAAAGCTGGCCGCATGCGACTCGGGAAAGCCGTATTCGCCGAATCCCAGAATCTGCTGGAATATCTGCTGTGCGAATTCTTCCTCGTATCCGCGCTCGCGCATGCCATCGATCAGCCTCCGCTCGAATTGCTCCAATCCGCCTTTGCGTTTCCAGGCGGCCATCGAGCGTCGCACCTTGTCCGCTTCGCCCGGCGTGAACCCGGCAGCCACCACCGCGAGCCGCATCACCTGTTCCTGAAAAATGGGCACGCCCAGCGTGCGTTCCAGCACGTCTCTCACTTCTTCGCTCGGGAAGGTCACCGGTTCCAGACCCTGGCGGCGGCTCAGGTAGGGATGCACCATGCCGCCCTGGATCGGGCCCGGGCGCACGATGGCGACCTCGATCACCAAATCGTAAAAACAGCGCGGGCGCATGCGCGGCAGCATGGACATCTGTGCGCGCGATTCGATCTGGAACACGCCCACCGTATCGGCATGCTCTATCATGTCGTACACCGCAGGATCTTCGCGCGGTACATCCGCCATCGTGAACGGTCGGCCGCGCAGCCTGCTCACTTCATCCAGCGCCCGGCGAATGGCGGAGAGCATGCCCAGCGCAAGCACATCCACTTTCAGCAGCCCCAGCGCGTCGAGATCATCCTTGTCCCACTGGATGATGGTGCGATCCGCCATCGCCGCGTTCTCTATCGGTACCAGATGCGAGAGTTGGCCGCGCGCGATCACGAAGCCTCCCACGTGCTGGGAAAGGTGGCGCGGAAAGCCCACCACCTCATCGACCAGTTGCATCAGCAGACGCACTTTCTGGTTGGCGGGATCGAAGCCGGCTTCCTCAAGACGTTTCGACAATACTTGGCGGCCGTCCCACCACGCCATGGACTTTGACAATCGATCCACTTGCTCCAGATCGAAGCCCAGCGCCTTCCCCACGTCGCGCATCGCGCTCTTGGGCCGGTAGGTGATCACGGTTGCAGCTAGTGCCGCGCGCTCCCTGCCGTATTTCGCATAGAGGTACTGAATCACTTCCTCGCGGCGTTCGTGCTCGAAATCCACGTCGATGTCAGGCGGCTCGTTGCGCTCCCTGGAAATGAAACGCTCGAACAGCATTTCCATGCACGCCGGGTTCACTTCGGTGATATGCAGCGCGTAACACACCGCGGAATTGGCAGCCGATCCCCGCCCTTGGCACAGGATGTTGCGGCTGCGGGCGAAGCGGACAATATCGTGTACGGTGAGGAAATACGGTTCGTACTTGAGTTCTTCGATGAGCGCCAGTTCATATTCCACCATGGCGCGCACCTTGTCAGGCACGCCTTCAGAGAAGCGTCGCGCGAGTCCCTCTTCCGTCAGTTGCCGCAGATAGCAGATGGCCGTTACACCTTGAGGCACCAGTTCCTCGGGATACTCATAGCGCAACTCATCCAGAGAAAAGTTACATCGCTCAGCAACAACAACGGTCTGCTCCAGCAATTCAGGAGAATAGAGACGCGCCAGGTCGGCAAGCTCGCGCAGATGTCGCTCGCCGTTTGGGTACAGCGCAAACCCTGCCTCGGATACCGGCACGCCGAGACGAATCGCGGTGACGGTGTCCTGCAAGGCGCGACGCTGTGCGACATGCATGTGCACATCACCCGCTGCAATCAGCGGCAAACCGGCGGCGGCACTGAGCTCGGTCAATGCGCTGACACGGTCCTTGTCGTCTGACGCGCGGAACAGCTCCACCGCCAACCATGACCGCCCCGGAAAAGCGGACGCGACTTGTTGCGCCTGTTGCAGAGTTGGCAACGGATCAGGCAACAACAGTGCAAGACAGCCTGGCAGGCCGTTTTGAATATCGCCGAGCTCCAGGCTATAACGGCCTTTGCTGTCGCTGCGTCGCCCCTTGGTGATCAGTTCCGAAAGGTTGCCGTAACCGTTGCGGTCTGTCGCCAACAACACGATGTTCGGTCCGTCTGCAAAGCGAATTTCGCTGCCCACGATCAACTTCAATCCGCATGCCTTTGCAGCCACGTGGGCGCGCACGATACCCGCGAGCGAACATTCGTCGGTGATGGCCAGTGCCGCATAACCCAACTCGCGGGCGCGTGTCACCAGTTCTTCCGGATGCGATGCGCCACGCAGGAAGGTGAAGTTGGAGAGGCAATGCAACTCTGCGTAAGCGTGCATTTGAATCACCCATTGCTTCAGGCGAACAGTCCGTGCACGAACCACGCACCGCTGGAGCGCTCACGGAACACCCACAGGCGCGAGCCGTTGCGGCCTTGCGCAACGTAATAGTCGCGCTCGACATCTTTGCCGTCCCACCAGCCGCTCTCGATGCGCTCGGGTCCGGACTTCAACGCCAGACTATCTTTCCGGCACGGCATCGGCTTGGGCAGCAGCCACAGCGGGCGCTGGAGTTTGCTTGGCGAACTGGTTTCCTTCGTTGTCTCGCACTGACGCCAGGCCAGCTCCGGCCGGTGGTCGGATGCCGGTGCGATACTGAACACCGCCTCATTACCCAAGCGGATGCGCAGCCGTTCCAGCAACAAATTGCCATCCCCCGTTGCTGCACTGTCATGGAACAGGTCCAGATTGGATAACTCCATGGCTTGCAGGCGGCTGGCACGGAGCACGATGGCGTAAACCGGGGCAAGCAAGCGGGTGCGAGCGAGGGTTTCCCTTAACAGCAGCAGCATATGTTCCAACGCATCAGCAGGTTCGGCGAACCCCACTTTCAACACGGTATCCGCCGCATGCTCGTGGCAGCAGACAAGTTCGAATTCCTGCACACCGGCCTGCAGCAAATTGAGATAGCCCTCCAGTTCCATCAACAGACGGCGTGAGGCAAACAGCAGCGCCTCCGCTTCGTGTACCTGTGACGGAAATTCCAGACGCCGTTCGAAACTCGGCGGCGGCACGAACCATATACGCGCTTCGGGCAACCGGCCCAGTGCGCGATCCAGCTCATCCAGCAAACTCTGTCCAAAACGTTTTGCCATGCCGGCACGCGGCAAGCGCAAGCAGTCACCCAAGGAATGCGCGCCGACCATTTCCAGACTTGCCAGAATGTCCTGCGATTGATCGAGCAACCTTACCGGCAAATCACCAAGAACCTTTTCGAGCTGGGCAGTCTCGCGGATCGCGACCTCCTTCCCCGCCACAGCCATCAACCATGCTGCATACGGCGTCGGTGCGCAGGCGTGGGTAAAGGTGTAGCCCATTTCATTCAGACCACTGCTGATTTTCCTTTTCAGGTTATTCAAGCCGCGATGCAAGCGCAGGCAGCTGCCGATCTCCATCAACAGTCCATCCGGAGGCTGCAGGCTTACTGCAGGCGTGAACTGTCCCGCCCAGGCAGCAAGACCCGCCAGCGATTCCAGCTCCGCTTCGATATCGCGCATGCGCACAATGAGATTTGCCGCCAATGCCTGGGCTGCGGAAGCCGGCATTCCAATTCGCAATCCGCACGCACTGGCGGCCTCGTTGCATGCCTGCACGCGCGAACGGTTGCCCTGCTTTTCTACTACCGCGATAGGTTCGGGTTCAGCGCTTCCCCTGGAGAAGATTTCCAAGGGAAGCGAGGGGAAATGTATGGCTAGCCAAAACATGAATGAGACTCACAGCTGTGTTGTGATGATCAGCGATGGGAAGCTTCACGCAGCGATTGCACAACGGACAGAGAAGGTGCCGCAGAACATGCGCGGCGAATGCCTTTGGTTTGATGCAGGTTCACCATCACGGGTTTGCCCACATATCCGCCGCGGCGTTTAAGGATATGAACTGCTAGTCCATTTGCTGTTGCATCCAGGCGCAGCCGCAATGCGGCAGTGGAACGTTGTTGCGCCGCACTCGCGGAGCGGAACAGCACACCCCAGGCCCTGCCCGATTCCGCACCGAGTTGCAAACGGCGCATGCGTTTCTCGTCGGGCATGTCCAACCATGCCAGCACGGCACGGCATGCACCGGAACGCAATGCTTGTTCTGCAGTCCACCAGGCATCGGCTGACGATCGTGGCTGCACAACCAGCAGTTGTTTCAGATTGACTCCGGCAACACTCAAGGCCGGCGCATACGGCACATGAGGCGGAGATACCCATGCCTGCCATTCGCTTGTTGTGGACACTCGCGCCAGCGCCGGCAGCAACAAGCGCAGCTCGCCTATCCCTTCCCGTTCAAGCAGGATCTCCGTCAGCGCTCCGCGCGGCCAGCCGCCACCCGGCAACTGTTCATCCAGTTCTGCAAAACCGGTCGGCAAAGTATCCCCGCCCATTTGCGCGAGCCGGTCGCCGCGCCAGATGCCGGGGTGTTGCAGTACCAGATCAAGGGATGTGTTCATCTTTCACTTTCAAAATTCATTTTTTCAGGATCAAACTCACAGAGCAGTGCATAACTTTGGTGTGGAAATTTCAGAGGCGGCTGCTCCCGCAAGCGGCTGGCTTCGCCAGTAACGTGTCGCAGCCGCTACTTCCACATCGCCTTCATTTTGCCCAGCAGGTCCACCACCTCTTCGCGCGATTTGCCATCAGCATGGACAGGTGCAGCCTCGGCCACCGGCCAGGCTTTCTTCTCGAACAGCTCCAGGATGCCGGCCGGAATGAAGCGGGTCCTGCCGGCATACACATGGCGGTCGCCAAATTGGGATTGTTGCGCGACGAAGAATCGTTGCGGCACCACGATCTGCAGATGATCCTTGGCGCGGGTCATCGCCACATACAGCAGACGGCGTTCTTCCTCGATCTCGCTGGTGCTTCCGGTCGCAAGGTCGGACGGCAGGCAGCCGTCCACCGCATTGAGCAGCGTGACCGATTTCCATTCCTGCCCTTTTGCCGAATGGATGGTGGAGAGGATCAGATAGTCTTCGTCGCGCAACGGCACCCCCGCTTCATCGCTGGTGGCATCGGGCGGGTCCAGCGTGAGTTCGGTCAGGAATCTTTGCCGCGAAGGATAGGTGGATGCGATCTTTTCCAGTTGATCGATGTCGATCTGGCGAATCTGCGCGTCTTCATACAAACGCTCCAGATGTCCCTGGTACCAATTGCTGATCGTCCCGAATTCGGTCGGCCACGGCACGGCACGCCGGCCCAGGTTTGCAAACAGTTCAAGAAAATCCTGCCATCCTTCCGCCGCAGCGGAGGGCACTTTGGATTCCTGCAGTCCCATCAGCACATCCTGCGCCGATGCAAGATTGTCGAGCACCTGTGCCGATGTCTTCGGGCCGATGCCGGGTATCAGTTGCAGCACACGGAAACCGGCGACCCGGTCGCGCGGATTCTCGATCCAGCGCAAAGCGGTGAGCACATCCTTGACGTGGGCCGATTCAAGAAACTTCAATCCGCCGAACTTCACGAACGGGATGTTGCGCCGCACGAGTTCGATCTCGAGCATCGCGCTGTGATGCGAGGCGCGGAACAACACCGCCTGCGATTTGAGGCTGATGCCCGTTTCGCGCCGCTCCAGCACCTGCTCCACCACGAAGGCTGCCTGGTCGGTCTCGTCGCGCACCGTGACCAGCTGCGGCCGTTCGTCCGAGTTCCTGTCGCTCCACAACTCCTTGCTGTAGCGCTCGGCTGCCAAGCCGATCACGCCGTTCGCCGCCGCGAGGATGGGCTGCGTGGAGCGGTAATTCTGTTCGAGCGTGACAATCTTCGCCGGCGGATCGAAGTGCGCTGGGAAGTCCAGTATGTTGCGCACCGTCGCGCCGCGGAAAGCATAGATCGATTGCGCATCATCGCCGACGACCGTGAGGCCGCGTCCATGCGGCTTGAGCGCGAGCAGGATGCCGGCCTGCAGCGCATTGGTATCCTGGTATTCATCCACCAGGATATGCCCGAAGCGGGCACCGATCTCCGCCGCCAGCACCGGTTCGGCAACCATCTGCGCCCAGTACAGCAACAGGTCGTCGTAGTCGAGCACACATTGTTTCTGTTTGGCCTCCACATAGGCAAGGAACAGTTGTTTGAGATCGTCGTGCCATTCGGCACACCAGGGGTATCTGTTCTGCAGCACATCTTCCAGCGGCACCATGGTATTGACCGCAGCCGAGTAGATCGCGAGGCAAGTGCCCTTCTGCGGAAAGCGCTTTGCCTTGCCGCTCGCACCGAGTTCATGCCGCACCAGATTCATCAGATCAGCCGAATCTCCTCTGTCGTGTATCGTGAAGCCCGGGTCGAGACCGATCCTGCCGGCATATTCGCGCAACAGGCGTGCGCCTATGCTGTGGAAGGTTCCGGTCCAGTGGAGCTTTGCACCGGCAAGACGCGGACGGGCGGCAGCCAGTTGGCGCACGATGCGTTCGGCACGCCGCGCCATCTCATCCGCCGCACGACGCGAGAAGGTCAGCAGAAGGATGGTGCCGGGATCAGTGCCCTGCGCGATGAGATGTGCAACGCGGTGTGCAAGCGTATTAGTCTTGCCGGACCCCGCCCCGGCAATGACCAATAGCGGAGCAGCGGCATCACCGCCAGACTCTATGCCGGCGCCGTGTTCTACGGCATTGCGCTGTGCGGCGTTGAGGCGTGCAAGATAAGATTCTGCCTCGGCGCTTGGGGTGTGTTCGACAACGAGATTCATTTTTCTGAGTGTTGGAATGACGATACGTGCTTGGTGAAAAACTTGTTTTGCACGATACAGAACGTTCGTTCTGTTGTCAATCCGACCGCGATGTTATATTTGCCGTACCCAAATAATCTTTAAAAGCGGCGTAAAATGAATCTTCAAAATAAGAATTGTTTGATAGAACATGAAGACTATTTTTGTTGGATTCTTGATAAAGCTATGCCTTGGTCTGGGGGGCGTGCGGTAGTGTTGCAGGCTTATTGTGATGCAAGTGAACGTGGCGATGAGATATTTTGCGTTGCTGGTTTTGCATTTGATGAAGAGAGGGCAAAGAAAGCAACCAGACAGTGGATTAGTTTGTGGGGAGATACTAGATGCCACATGACCGACCTAAATGCACGAAAAGGAGCTTTTAAGGGTTGGACTCCAGAACAAACTAGCAAAAGGTTGGAGGACTCTGTTCCTATTATTAACAGTTGCAGATCGTATGGCATAGCAGTGTCATGCAATATAAGCGAGTTTAAACGATCAGCTCCAAAAGAATCTGATTCTAATTCAAAGAAATTATGGTACGGATTTAAGACCCCATACGCACTTTGTACCCATCTTGCGATGACCTGGTTTGGGCTAATGCAAGAAGAAAATAATGGTATCGCTTACTTTTTTGAAAAAGGGGATAGATATCAAGGAGAATCAAAATCTTTTATTGATTTTATGATTTCTAATAATCCGGCACATGAAAAGACTTATAAATTGCGTTCGCACACTTTTTTACGCAAAGAAGATTGTCGCCTACTAGAAATGTCCGATATTTTTGCTTGGGAGTGGACTAAGCAAATAGATCGCAACGTCAATAATATGCCTATACGCGGGTCATTGAAGGCAATGCTAGGAAAAGGCGTTTGGCATGAAGAAAATATTAGTTTTTTATCTAAGAATATTTTTGCATTCCATCTTAATGGAGAAAAAATAAGTGGATTTTTTAACAAGGCAAAAGAAATGGAATTATTTTCCGATAATCCTAGTCCTGAGGCTTTGATGAGGATGGCTTCTTATTTCCAATAATTTTAATCGCAGTCTCAAATGACTTACCATTTTCATCAGACTCAAGCTGTTTAGCAGTCTCAACAAATCGCTGAGACTGCTTTTTATCATCTGGCTTTCGCTGTTTTTTCTTTGTCATGAATCTACCTATTAATGTTTCTTTGAATTCGTATTCTGTGAGTCAGGATTGGTTTGTCCCAAATAGGCTTGAAGAGTTTCGAGTATTCCCGATAGCATCTGGCGATTCAAACGGAAACTTAATATTCCATCACTCGGCAGAGTT
>Ga0210097_1000498_pt1 | contig 13342 bp, 12 predicted proteins | sample Joice_CattailNLA_2_FD_185521 | JGI IMG/M metagenome (GOLD analysis project Ga0210097, IMG submission 185521) | Wetland microbial communities from San Francisco Bay, California, USA, that impact long-term carbon sequestration - Joice_CattailNLA_D2... | ecosystem: Environmental > Aquatic > Marine...
ATCCACGCGCTGAACCTGCTCAACACCGGCGAGGTACGCATCGTCGCTCCCCGCACGCTGATACCGGTTCACGCGGAATCGCTGGGCGTGCGTGTATTTCACGACCTGCGCGCCGGCATCCAGGATGTCGACGTGGTCATGATGCTGCGCCTGCAGCACGAACGGATGAAGGGGGCCCTCCTGCCCAGCGAGCACGAATACTATGAGCTGTTCGGGCTGACCGAGAAGAAGCTGGCACACGCCAGTCCCGACGTCACCGTCATGCACCCGGGCCCGATCAATCGCGGCGTTGAAATGGACTCCGAGGTGGCGGACGGGCCGCGCTCGGTGATCCTGGAGCAGGTCACGCACGGCATCGCGGTGCGCATGGCCGTGATGTCCATGGCCATGCAGCGCAGGCAGGAGGGTACCGCGTAACATGTCCACCACCGGTCGCAGCAGGCAGGTAAGGCTGCACATCCGCGGCGGTCGCGTCATCGATCCCGCGAACAGTGTCGACGCCAGCGCGGACCTGTACATCGCCCGCGGCAAGATCGTCGGCCTGAACACGGCACCCGACGGCTTCACGGCCGAGGAGACCATCGATGCCGGCGGCTGCATCGTGTGCCCGGGCCTCGTCGACCTGAGTGCCCGCGTCCGCGAACCCGGCCAGGAACAAAAGGCCACGATTGCATCGGAGACCCGCGCCGCGGCCAGCGGCGGCATCACCACGCTGTGCTGCCCTCCCGATACCAACCCGGTCATCGACACCCCGGCCGTCGCCGAACTGATCCGCCTGCGTGCCGCCGAGTGCGGCAAGGCACGCATCGTGACGCTGGGCGCGCTGACACGCGCGCTTGCCGGCGAGCAGCTGAGCGAGATGGCCGCATTGCGCAAGGCGGGTTGCGTGGGTGTCAGCAACGCACTGCGACCGATGACCAATACCCTGGTGCTGCGCCGTGCACTGGAGTATGCGGCCACCTTCGACCTGACCGTGTTCCTGCACGCCAACGATCACTGGCTGGCCAACGAGGGCTGCGCGCACGAGGGACGCGTGGCAACACGGCTGGGCCTGCCCGGCATTCCGGAGGCGGCCGAGACCGCGGCCGTGGCCCATACCCTGGCACTGATCGAACAGACCGGGGTGCGCGCGCATTTCTGCCGCCTGACCACGGGACGTGCGGCGCGCATGGTCGCACGCGCACGCTTCGACGGCCTGCCGGTGACTGCCGACGTGGCCATTCCCTACCTGTACCTGTCGGAGAACGATGTCAGCAATTTCGACAGCCAGTGCCACGTGCTGCCGCCATTGCGCACGGTCGAGGACCGCCAGCAGTTGCGTGACGCCCTGCAGAGTGGCACCTTCCAGGCCATCTGCTCGGATCACCAGCCGCACGAACCCGACGCCAAGATGGGGCCGTTCCCGGCGACCGAGCCGGGCGTTTCCGGGCTCGACTCGCTGTTGCCGCTGGCCCTGCGACTGGTCGAGGAAAACATTCTGACGCTACCGGAACTGATACGCCGCCTGACCTCAGGACCGGCCCGTATCCTCGGCCTGCCCGCCGGCACACTGACCGAGGGTACAGCAGCCGACATCTGCATCTTCAACCCGGAGCTGACCTGGCTGCTGGATTCCCGCTCCATGCGCAGCCAGGGGCACAATACACCGTTTGCCGGCTGGGAAATGAAAGGCCGCGCCGTACATACAATCCTGGCCGGCCGGCTGGTCTACTCGCTCGCGAGCTGACGCCAGGGGCAGCCATTTGCGGCAGTTCCCGGTCCAGCGACCGCACGCAACCGAACTTCCGCGCCCGCTGCCGCTCTCATACACGGGTGCAGCCGGCGCCCCGCCGATGCCGGCAGAGTGGGACAAGCGAATTCCGCGCCTGGGTGCTGCATGCCGCGGAAACCGGCCGCGCCGGGCCTACTGCGCTAGAATCGCCGTGCCGGACCAGCCGGACTGCACTGGAACACGTTCATGGCTCATACACTCTCGCACATACACCGCAAGTGGACGCTCTGGCTGCCGCTGCTGCTTGTTGCCGCCGGCGCGGTTTACCTGATGCTTCCCGGAGAGCAGGACGAGGAAGATCCTGCCTGGACCACGACCACGGTGACCCGCGGCGAACTGGTGGCAACCGTCTCGACCACCGGCACGCTGAACCCGCTGATCACGGTGCAGGTCGGCAGCCAGGTCTCGGGAACCATCCAGACCCTGGACGCCGACTTCAACACGCCGGTCCACGCGGGTGACATCATTGCCCGTATCGAACCGTCACTGTTCCGGGCCAAGCTGGCCGAGGCCGAGGCCGATGTGAAAAACGCCGAGGCAGTGCGCGACAAGGCGGCGATCGCGGTAACGGAAAAACGTCGCAATCTCACCCGCCTCAAGGGCCTGCAGGAACGCAAGCTGGTCTCCGACAGCGACACTGACACCGCGCAGTTCGCACTGGAGAGCGCCATCGTCGATCTGCGCGAAAAGGAGGCTGGCGTGGCCAAGGCCGGCGCGACCCGGGATCACGAGCGTTTCAATCTCGACAACACCATCATCCGCGCGCCCATCGACGGCGTGGTGATCTCGCGCAGCGTCGACGTCGGACAGACCGTGGCAGCCAGCCTGCAGGCGCCCACCCTGTTCACCATTGCCCAGGACCTGGCCCGCATGCAGATCGAGACCGATGTGGACGAGGCCTTTATCGGCATGGTCCGGGAAGGTCAGCCGGTGAATTTCACCGTGTTTGCCTATCCCGACCGCACCTTCAGCGGCGAACTCGTACAGGTACGGCTGGAACCGAAGGTCGATACCGGGGTAGTCAAGTACAACTGCGTTATCCACGTCGACAACGCCGATCTCGCGCTCAAGCCCGGCATGACCGCTACCGTGTCCATCGAGGTGGACCGGCGCACGGACGTCCTCAAGGTGGCGAACGAGGCACTGCGCTTCGTCCCGCAGCTGCCGGCAGAGGAGATCGGCCGGGTACGCAGGGAACTCGGAGCCGGCGAATCCATGCTGTGGACACCGGTGGCATCCGGGCTCGAGCCGCGCAAGGTACAGACCGGCCTGGCCGGGGAAAAAGAGACCGAGGTCGCCGGTGCAGACGTGACCGAGGGCATGTCGGTGGCCGTCCCGCGGCGCAAGCAGGACAACACCCACCGTATTCGTCCTTTCAGCCTGTTCTGACGGCATGACCGAAACCCTTATCCGCATGTCGGGTGTGCACAAGACCTATGCCATGGACGGCGTGCAGGTGCACGCGCTACGCGGTATCGACCTGACAGTGGAGGCCGGCGACTTCATTGCCATCATGGGCGCATCCGGCTCAGGCAAGTCCACCCTCATGCATATCCTCGGCTGCCTGGATATTCCCGATAGCGGGGGCTACTGGCTGAACGGCGAAGACGTCACCCGCCTGGATGCCGACGCACTCGCCGGCATCCGCAATCGTGCCATCGGTTTCGTGTTCCAGAACTTCAACCTGCTGGCGCGCACCAGCGCACTGGACAACGTGGAGATGCCGCTGGTTTACGCCGGCATCGAGCGGCAGGCCCGGCACGCCCGTGCCCGCGCCATGCTGGAACGCATGGGACTGGGCGAACGCACCGATCACCAGCCCAGTCAGCTGTCGGGCGGCCAGCAGCAGCGCGTGGCGCTGGCGCGGGCGCTGGTCACACAACCGGCACTGCTGCTGGCGGACGAGCCGACCGGCAACCTCGACAGCGTGACCAGCGGCGAAATCCTCGAGGTGCTCGATGACCTGAACCGCCGGGACGGCGTCACCATCGTGCTCATCACCCACGAACAGGAGGTCGCCGGGCACGCACAGCGGCGGCTTACCATGCGAGACGGGCGGCTGGAGGGCTGAGATGATCTGGTCCACGGCCTTTTCGCTGGCACTGCGGTCACTGTGGCGCAACAGTGTACGCGCCATGCTCACCGCACTGGGCGTCATCATCGGCGTGGGCTCGGTGATCGCCATGCTGGCCGTCGGGGCCGGTGCGCAGCAGCGCATCGCGAGCCAGCTGGAAAACATGGGCAGTTTCAGCCTGACGATACGCTCCGGCAGCGCGGCACACGGCGGCGTGCGCAGCGGTACCGGCACCATCACCAACCTGATGATGGAAGATGCCGAGGCCATTGCCACCCTGCCGAACGTGATCGCGGCGGCCCCCAGTGTGCATGGCAGCGCCCAGGTGCGCTACCGCGGCAGCAACTGGGGTACGGACGTGGAAGGCGTCACGCCCGACTATGTCGCCGTGCGCAACTGGCAGGTTGAGGAGGGCGAGTTTTTCACCATGCGTCAGGTACAGGCGGCCGCTCACGTCTGCGTACTCGGACGCACGGTCGCGCGCGAACTGTTCGGCCTGGCGAGTCCGGTGGGAGAAACCATCGTCATCAAGGGCATGGCCTGTCGCGTACTGGGCGTGCTGTCGGTGAAAGGTGCCAGTGCCTGGGGAATGGACCAGGACGACACCATACTCGCGCCGGTCACCACGGTGCAGCGCAAGGTGATCGGCATCACTCATATCCACCGCATCGAGGTACAGACCGGGGGTGCGGACGCGGCCGATGCTGCCTACCGCGAGATCAAGCAGCTGTTGCGAGAACGGCACCGTCTGCAGGCGGGACAGGACGATGACTTCCGCATCTTCAATCGCGCCGAACTGGCCCAGACCGCCGCGGAAAGCGCCAGCGTATTCACCTGGCTGCTCGGTTCGATTGCATCGGTTTCGCTGCTGGTAGGCGGTATCGGCATCATGAACATCATGCTGGTGTCGGTCACCGAGCGCACCCGCGAAATCGGTATCCGCATGGCCCTTGGCGCGCGCCGGCGTGACATTCTCTGGCAGTTCCTGCTGGAGGCGCTGGTGCTGAGCGGTGCCGGTGGCCTTTTCGGCGTTTTGTTCGGTATCGCCGCCGCGCTTGCGCTCGGGTCGCTTTCCCAGTTCCAGGTGGATATCACACCGTGGTCGGTGGTACTGGCGTTTTCCTTCGCCGCCGTCATCGGCGTCTTCTTTGGCCTGCACCCCGCCCGCAAGGCATCACGGATGCAACCGATAGATGCACTGCGCTACGAATAACGGGCATGGTGGCCATATGGACAACGGCATTGCGGCATGCACTGCGGGGCAATGGATGCTTTGCAACTTGCGCGGGACTGGCCGGTGTGACTGCCGCAACGAATCGGCTACAGCCGGGCTAGCAACACAAGGGACAGAGATTGATATGCAGCTTTTCCGCTACGGCACAGATCCGGCGACGCAGTCTGTCCGCGCAGGTAAAGACCATATTGCGCATCAGCTGTGCACGCGCGGCTTGTGCCTGACGCAACACACGGTGATAGGCATCCCATGGAGCCGGCTCGCTGGCAGCGGGTAAATCTCTATGCTGGCGATAATCCATTACCGCTTTCCCTCCTCGTTCAGCTGATAGTCCGAAGGCCGGTCCCGAGGTTGCGGCGTACGCCGGTATTCGTACCGCGGTACAAGACATGCATTGATGCCAAGGCGAACAGGATTGATGACCTTCACGACCCGTCTCTGATACATGGCATGACAGTACCCCAGCAGGCACGTTCAGGCAATCCCGTGTCAGGTGAAATTCATGAATGCATGCCTGCACGAGCCATCAGCATTCTTGCACCCGGAACACACATTTAACCCGCCTCCTGCACCATAAAGGTGCCTGCGCGCTGATTGCACGTACTCATCGAATGTGCCGGCAGTCACCCGCATGGCAATGGCGTGGCGGTAAAAAATGATAACGGCGCGCGCGACCACATCGAGTACCGCCGTGCGACGCACGCTTCGCGAAACCGGTGTATACGCTGACGACCGTGACCGGATTATTTCCCGGGCAAGGCATTCCGCCGCACCAGTCGGTAGCTGACCTGCCCGGCGCGTTTGACGCGGTACAGCTCCCAGTTGTCCGGCAGCTCGAGCTGTGCGGCATGCTCGGCCTCCAGGTAGATCCATGCCTCCGGCGCCAGCCAGCCACCGCTCTCGAGCAGGCGCATGCAGCCCTGCAGCAGGCCGGCATGAAACGGCGGATCGAGGAACACGATATCGAATGTTTGTGAAGCAGTGGACAGCCAGTTCTGTGCATCGGCCTCGACTACCTGCACCTGCTGCGCGCCAATCCGGCTCACCTGCTCGCGCAGCACACGCACAGCCTGCCGATCCTGCTCGACCAGTACGCACAGCGCCGCACCGCGCGAGGCGGCCTCGATACCGAGCGCGCCGCTGCCGGCGAACAGGTCGAGACAGCGAGCACCGCGAATAACGTCGGCAAGCCAGTTGAACAGTGTCTCGCGCACCCTGTCGGGTGTTGGCCGCAAACCGGGGATCGACGCGAATGCCAGTTTGCGGCCGCGCCAGCTGCCACCGATGATACGCAACTGGCCGTGTGTCGGCTTCGTCTTCATTACCGCGATGATCCCCGAAGACGGGACCGGCGTCGAGCGCCCGGCAGGAGCGCCTGCAGCCTCGCCTGGCACCGCATGTGTGCCATTTGCTGCTGCAAGACGCACCTGCCCTGGACCGCCGCCGTGTGGCCTGCCTCAGACCCTGCGCCGCGACACGCCGACCAGACCGGCAAATCCGGACAGGAACAGCGCCAGCGCCGGTGGCAGCGGGACGGGACTGGCCGGTACGACGCCCGGCGTCGGGATATTGAGCCCGAAGAAATCGGCTGCATTGTCGCCGGTATCGGCCAGCGGATTACTGCGTGCCAGGCTCCAGCCACTGGCGACATCCGGCGCGGCATTGCCCTCACCGGCAAAAACGGCGGAACTGAAGTCGCCATAACCGAGCGCATCCAGTATACCGTTGCTGTCACGCAGCACGATCGAGTCAGGCCCGTTCTGGAACTCGACATCCAGCACGAGATCGACGTTGTTCACCAGGCTGGCGCCATTGCCGCTGTCGTCGCCGATCACGAAAATACCGTCGGACGGTATCGTGCCGCTCAGCACGGCCGTCTTGTAGACGCTACCGTCGGCGCCGTTCACCCCCTCGAGAAACAGCCCGTTCAGCGCTGTACCCGGCGATCCGAACAGCTCGATAAAGACATTACCCCGGTCGGTGCCGGCCGCATCGTAGAGCACCTCGGAAATCACCGTGTTAGCCTGGGCACCCGCCGCCAGCGAGGTTGCCGCAAGCACCAGTGCGGATTGCGCAAAACGCGCAAGGACAGTGTGTTTCTGCTTCATAAGACCCTCCTTGATGTTGTGAGTACGGTGCAGTCCTGCACCGGCGTAACCAACAGGCTTCCCTGCCCGGTCCCGTTTCCGGGTGTCCTGGCATGCAGCTTAGCGAGGACGGGAAGCGCGAACAGCCGTCACAAAACAACACGGCCTGTCAGCGGCAACTGACAGGCCGTGTACGCAGCCGGGTCTTGTTCGGGGAGGGTTGCTGTCGTCAGCTGTCGCCGCCGACAATCACCGTGGCCATGGTATCCGGGGCCACACGGCGGCGGAAGGCATCGATAATCTGCTCGCGGGTCACGGCCTCGATCTTGTCGTTGAACGTCTCCAGGTAATCAAGCGGCAGCCCGTAGAACCCGATCATCACCAGATAGCTGAGGATCTTCGAGTTACTGTCGATCAGCAGCGCGAAGCCACCGGTAATGTTCTTCTTTGCCGCCGCCAGCTCTTCCTCGGTCGGACCTTCGTCGACAAATTTCTGCAGGGTTTCGCGCATGACGGCGAGTGCCGCGTCGGCCTGGTCATTGCGCGTTTGCAGTGACAGCAGGTACGGGCCATCCTGTTCCATGGGGTTGAAATAACTGCTCACACTGTATGACAGGCCGCGCTTCTCGCGAATCTCCTCGCTCAGCCGCGACACCAGGCCGCTGCCGCCCAGTACATGGTTGCCGAGGTACAGCGGGAAATAGTCCGGGTCACCGCGGCGCATGCCCGGCGCCCCCATGCGGACGTGGGTCTGGGCGGAAGGATGGTAGATGCGCTCCATGCTTGGCTGTTCCAGTCGCGGCACCGGCGGCAGAAGATCCGCGCGTTTGCCTTCCGGCAGGCGCGCGGCCAGCTGCTCCGCCAGCCGCTCCGCCGCCTGGCGGTCGACATCGCCGACTATCGCCAGCACGGCATTGCGTGCCACGTAATAGCGGTCGTGGAATGCCTTGATGTCGGCACGCGACAATGCCTTGATGCCCGCCTCGGTACCGCTCTCGCGCAGCGCGTAGGGATGATCGTGATAGATGGCCTCGAAATGCGCATATTCCGCCACGGTTGACGGCGACTGTTGTTCGCTGCGCAAGGCGACCAGCGTGCGCTCGCGCTCGCGCTCGAAGTCCTGCTTGTTGAAATCCGGCTTTCCGAGTATGTCACCGAGAATCGCCAGCGCCGGCTGCAGGTACTCTGCATCACTCAGGCTGCGCAGTGTCACCCAGGCCATGTCGCGTGCCGAACCGGTGTCGATTTCCGCACCCAGCGCCTCGATCCGGCTTGCCAGTTCGTCGGCGCTGAGGCCGGCCGCGCCGGAATCGAGCAGGGTGCTGGTCATGTGCGCGACCCCGGAGTGCTGGCCGTCACGCGCACTACCGGCGGCAAAGGTGATGTTCAAATCCACCATCGGCAGCTCGGGTGCATGCACATAATAGACGCGCAGACCGTTGCTGGTGAGCCAGTGCTGGATCGGCGGTATCGCGTACGCCGGCAGCGCCGGCAGCAGCGAGCCCAGCAACAGGACCGTGCCGGCCAGTAATCTGTACATCGTACGGGTCAACTCATGCTGCATATCAATGGACATGGGCATCCTCCGGTAGCGCCGCACGCGGTTTGCGTCCGGATTCCATGGGCAACGGTACGAGTTCCGCCACGGTCAGGTTTTTCTCGACCAGGTACTTGCTGGCCACTGCCTGCAGTTGCTCAGCTGTCACCGCCTTGATGCGCGCAACGTAGTCGTCCGCCACCTGCCAGTCGAGGCCGACCGATTCGAGCTGCCCGATTTTCATGGCCTGGTAAAAAGTGGAATCCTGTTCATACACCGCGCTGGCGACCACCTTCGCCTTGACGCGCGCCAGCTCCTGTTCGGACACGGGTTTCTCCTGCAGGCGTTTCACCTGCTCCAGAAAGGCCTGCTGCAGGTCGGCAACGCTGTGCCGGTCGGATGGTGTGCCATCCAGCAGGAACAGGTCCGACTGGCGGCTGTACAGATCGTAACCGGCACCGGCGCTGGAGGCGACCTGGCTGCCGCGCACCAGCTCGGTGGCCAGGCGCGCACTGTCGCCGCCATCGAGGATGCTGGCCAGCACCTCGAGCGCGTAGGCCTCCTTGTCGTCCTCCGCCGTCTTCAGTGCCGGCACCTTGAAGCCCATCATGGTGTACGGGACTTCCGCCGGCACCTCGACCCTGATGTCGCGTCGTCCCTGCTGTGGCGGCTCGATGCGCGGCTTGGACTGCGTGATGGTTTCCGGCTTCAGCGGCCCGAAATACTGCTTCGCCAGCGCGAGCACTTTATCGGGCTCTACATCGCCAACCACAACCACAATGGCGTTATTCGGCGCATACCAGCGCTGGTACCAGGCCTGCAGGTCGGCCAGTTCGAGATTTTCCAGGTCATTCATCCAGCCGATCGTCGGCGTGCGGTAGGAACTGGCGGTATAGGCGACGGCGATGAATTGCTCGTACGTCAACGCCGTCGGCTTGTCATCGGTACGCATCCGGCGCTCTTCCATTACCACGTTGATTTCTTTCTGGAATTCTTCGTCCTGCAAGTGCAGCCTGCGCATCCGGTCCGCTTCCAGTTCGAAACTGACCGGCAGCCGGCTGCGTTCCAGGCGCTGGAAATAGGCGGTGTAGTCCTGGCTGGTAAAGGCATTCTCATTGCCGCCATTGGCGGCAATGATGCGCGAGAACTCTCCGGGCGGATGGCTGTCGGTGCCCTTGAACATCATGTGTTCCAGCACGTGCGAGATACCCGTAATACCGTCGGTTTCGTAGCTCGCGCCCACCTTGTACCACACCTGCGATACCACCACCGGGGCACGATGATCCTCCTTGACGATGAGTTTCAGCCAGTTATCGAGCAGATATTCGTGGACAACGCCGCTTGCAGGCGCCAGCGGACTGAGCAGGGTCAGGACAATTGCAAGGATGCTGCGCATTCATTCACTCCCAATAATGCGATGGTTACCCCGAGAGGTACAGGATGATAGGATATCCAGCCGAAGAACTCCCGATCATTCACAGACAACAGAACCGATGCCAGGTTTCCTGAACAGCAAAACATCGACAGATACGGCAAAACCTGAAAAGACCGGCCTGTTCGCCCGGCTCAAGGCCGGACTATCCCGTACCCGTCACAGCCTCGCGGAGGGCGTGGCCAGCCTGATACGCAGCAACCGGAAAATCGACCGGGAACTGCTCGATGAAATCGAAACCATGCTGCTGGTCGCCGACGTCGGTATCGAGGCGACGCGCGAGATCATCGACAACCTCACCGACCTGATCGCGCTTGGTCAGGTCAGTGACGCCGATTCACTGATGCAGGCCCTGCGCGAGCAGATGCAGGCCATCCTCACGCCCTGCAGTATCCCGCTGTCGATCCCCGATACGCCCCGCCCGTTCGTGATCCTCATGGTAGGCATCAACGGCGCGGGTAAGACCACCACCATCGGCAAGCTGGCGCATCGCCTGCAACAGCAGGGCAAACAGGTGATGCTGGCCGCGGGCGATACCTTCCGCGCCGCCGCCGTCGAACAGCTGCAGACCTGGGGCGAGCGCAACAGTGTCCCGGTGATTGCCCAGCAACAGGGCGCGGATTCCGCCTCGGTGATTTTCGACGCACTGCAGTCGGCACGCGCGCGCAATGTCGACGTGCTGATCGCCGACACCGCCGGGCGCCTGCATACCCAGTCCAACCTGATGGAAGAACTGAAGAAAATCAGGCGCGTCATGGGCAAGCTCGATGCTACGGCGCCGCACGAGATCATGCTGGTGGTGGATGCCGGCACGGGACAGAATGCCCTCAACCAGGCACGCGAGTTCAACGAGGCCGTCGGCCTCACCGGCATCACGCTCACCAAGCTTGATGGCACGGCCAAGGGCGGTATCATTTTCGCCATTGCCAGGAAGACCGGTATCCCGATCCGCTTCGTCGGCGTCGGCGAAGGCATCGAGAACCTGCGCGAGTTCGATGCCGCCGAGTTCGTCGATGCACTGTTCGGCAATGAGCGTGAGACGTGAGACGTGAGACGTGAGACGTGAGACGTGAGACGTGAGACGTGAGACGTGAGACGTGAGACGTGAGACGTGAGACGTGAGACGTGAGACGTGAGACGTGAGACGTGAGACGTGAGACGTTAGACGTTAGACGTTAGACGTTAGACGTTAGACGTTATCAGGAAATCTTTGTTACAGCAGTTTACAAGTAAAATATTCAGTTACACTGGCACCATTCACCAAACACGACACGCTTGCAGACTCCCACGATCCACGTCTCATGCTCAACCTATAGATGATCCGTTTTACCAACGTCAGCAAGCGCTATCCCGGCGGATTCGAGGCGCTCAATAATATTAGCCTTTACATGGAGAAAGGCTCCATGGCATTCCTGACCGGACATTCCGGTGCCGGGAAAAGCACCCTGCTCAAGCTCATCGCGCTTATCGAGCGTTGTACTCGCGGCCAGATATTCCTGGACGATGAAAACGTTTCGGATGTCAGCAGCCGGCGCATACCCTACATTCGCCGCAAGATCGGCTTCATCTTCCAGGACCATCACCTGCTGTTTGACCGCACCGTGTTCGACAACGTCGCCCTGCCGCTGGTTATCGCCGGTTACCGGCACCAGGAAATCGGCCGGCGCGTGCGCGCAGCGCTCGACAAGCTTGGCCTGCTGAGCAAGGAACGGCTCTACCCGGTCACGCTGTCCGGCGGCGAACAGCAGCGCGTCGGCATCGCGCGCGCCGTGGTCAACAAGCCGATGCTGCTGCTGGCCGACGAACCGACCGGCAATCTCGACCCGGACCTGTCGCGCGAGATCATGCAACTGTTCAGCCTGTTCAACGACGTCGGCGTCACCGTGCTGATCGCCAGCCATGACATCCCGCTGATCCGCTCGCTCGACTATCCGCTGCTGGCGCTGGAACATGGCCGCCTCGTGCAGCACGCGGAAGCCTGCGCATGATCGGCAAGCGCAGAAACCGGCGCCAGTCAGCCCGGGTGCGCGAGCAGCCGCCGCGCCGGCTGTCGCCGCACGTCTACCTGCAGCGTCACGCGCAGGTCGCGCTCGACAGCCTAGGCCGCCTGTACCGCAACCCGCTGCCCACGATCATGACGGCTGCGGTCATTGGCATCGCGCTGGCGCTGCCGTCCGGGCTCTACCTGCTGCTCGACAACCTGCACCGAATGAGCGGCTCATGGGACGGCCAGGCGAGCATCTCGGTATTTCTCAAGGGCAACGTGCCGGCACAGCAGGCCGAGGGGCTTGCCACGCGCATCCGGCAATGGCCGGAAGTCGCCGCGCTGCGGCTGATCACGCCGGAGCAGGCACTGGAGGAATTCACCGCCGCTTCCGGTTTTGCCGATGCCCTCGAGACCCTGGACGAGAACCCGCTGCCAGCGGTGCTGATTGTTGCGCCACGCGGCGAGTACACCGCGCCGGAGCCTGCCGCGCAACTGCAGACAAAGCTGCGCAACCTGCCGGAAGTGGATCTGGCCCAGCTCGACCTCGAATGGGTGCAGCGGCTTGCCGCGATGATCGACATCGCCCGGCGCGGCATCCTGGTCACCGGCACGCTGCTGGCGCTGGCTGTCCTGCTGGTCATCGGCAATACCATCCGGCTCGAAATTCAGAACCGTCGTGCCGAGATCGTGGTCACCAAGCTGATCGGCGCCACCAATGCCTTCGTGCGCCGCCCGTTTCTCTACAGCGGGTTGTGGTACGGCCTGCTGGGCGCGCTGCTGGCCTGGCTGCTGGTCGTCACCGGCTTCTGGCTGCTGGCCGACCCCGTCGCACGGCTGGCGGGCCTCTATCACAGCGACTTCGCGCTCCGGACCCTGCCGCTGCTGTCGCTGGGATTGCTGCTTGCCAGCGGCATCCTGCTCGGCCTGCTGGGCTCCTGGCTGGCCGTCGGACGCCACCTGACCGCCATCGAACCGAATTGATTGAGGCACCCGTTGCTGCACCGGACTCCCGCCTGATCACGCAATAAGCGGGATCGGTGACACATGGCTGCGGGTGCCTGCATCACCGACCGCTGTAATCACGGCAGCGGCGGGAACGGCGCATCCGCAAACGGTGACGGGGTACCTGGCGGTACCAGGGGATCCTTGCCCCACAGCGGGTAGTTGTCCGTCAGGGTTTTCATGAAGGCGACCAGATCCGCCTCTTCCGCCGCCGTCAG
>Ga0210097_1000499_pt1 | contig 13331 bp, 11 predicted proteins | sample Joice_CattailNLA_2_FD_185521 | JGI IMG/M metagenome (GOLD analysis project Ga0210097, IMG submission 185521) | Wetland microbial communities from San Francisco Bay, California, USA, that impact long-term carbon sequestration - Joice_CattailNLA_D2... | ecosystem: Environmental > Aquatic > Marine...
CGCGTGGCGATCATGTGCCAGAACGGCCTGGGTGTGGTGCGCAACGAAGTGCGCGCCTACAAGATGATGAAGGCCGCCGCCGAACAGGGTTACGCGATTGCCCAGCACGGTCTCGGGTTCATGTACATGGAAGGGGAGTGTGTCGAGCAGGACAGCGCCAGGGCGGCCGAGTGGTTTCGCAAGGCGGCAGACCAGGGCCTGGCGGGTTCCCTCACCACCCTGGCCATGATGTATCAGGAAGGTAACGGCGTAGAGAAAGATCCGGAAGAGGCGAAGCGGTTGTACGCCGAGGCCGGTTTTGACCTCTGACAGTCCCGGTTGCTGAACAGGCCGGTCTCGCGTGGAATTGACACCGGAAGATGCCCTGCGTGTGAACGTGCTGCTGGCCGGTTCGCTCAAGGCCGTGCGTATCGATGAGTCAAAAATGACGCTGCACGCGCTGTCCGACAAGGGCGAGGCGAAGATCCAGCTGAATCCGAATTGCCGTGACGAGTCCTACCTGCGGCGGGTGCGCGAAACACTGTCCAGTCACGTGCTTGGTTCTCCCGGTGGTTATCCGGTTTACCTGAAACGCTGGACGCGCATGGGCCAGGCGCGGGACAGTATTCTGGAGTCGCTGCTGTTGCTGGGCGAACCCGAGGCGGTGGCGGCCGTCGTCAATGCGCCCGGCATCACCGATGAAATCGCCAGCCGCGCGTGGTGGGCGTTGCAGACCTCGGAAAACGCGCGCTGCATGCTGCGCCAGGAGGCGGTGGTGCAGGGGCGCATGGGGCCGGTACTGGCGCAATTCCTGCTGGAATTCCTGCCGTTCGAGGAAGAGGCGCGCGACCAGATCAGGTCGGTGCGGCTGGTGTTGCAGGGTGAACTGATCACTGCCGGCGAGCGCCAGCGCCTGTGGGAAAAGGGCAAGCACCGGAATGCATTCCATGTCGGCTTCCTGCAGGCCGTGCCGGATGACCTGCCGGCCGGAAATTCGCCCGCGCCGGAATGGGAGCGCGCCAGCCGGGGGTCGCAGGAATTGCTGCGTGCGGGTAATCCGTTCGCGGTGCAGCTATGCCGCCTGCTCGGTCCAGCCGGTCAGGCGTTTCTTGACGGCGTCGAGAACGTGCTGAAAAAACCGGCCAACCAGGATGTGGTGGTGGAGTTGATGCACGCCCTTGCCGCGCATGCCCGGACGTTGCCGCTGCCGCGCACGCGCCTTGCCTGGGTGGAGGACATCGAAGCGGAGGTCGATCGCCTGATTGCCGGGCCGGAGCAGGGCGGAGACGCGCAGCGGGAGCTCGCCGCCGTATTGCAGGCATTGCCCGGAAATGTGCATCATATCCGCGCGATGCTGTTTCTCGGCTTGCTGGATGAGCCGGTGCTGGATCCGGTATTCGCAAGGACCGACGCGATCGGCTCGGTCATGCGCAGGAAACTCGCTCCGGTAACCGAGCCTGTGTTGCAGCAGATCACGATTCTCAGGGGTTTATAACTGTTTCGGGTAAGACAATATGATTGATATTCGTATGTACTGCACCGCCTTTTGTCCCTATTGCGTGCGTGCCGAGATGTTGCTCAAGGCAAAAGGCGTGACGGAGATCGAGAAGATTTTCATCGATGGCATGCCGGAGGGTTTCCAGGACATGGTCAGGCTGACCGGACGCAGGACGGTACCGCAGATTTATGTCGGCGAACGGCATATCGGCGGCTACGATGACCTCGCCGCGCTGGACAAGCGTGGCGGCCTGGATCCGCTGCTGGCAGCGGACTGATATTTCCTGCCGGCCCGGAGCATCATGGATTACCTGCCGATTTTCCTGAAAGTCAGGGAACGTCCCTGTCTCGTGGTGGGGGCCGGCAAGGTCGCGGCGCGCAAGGTGGCGCTGCTGCTCAGGGCGGGCGCCCGCGTCACGATCGTCTCCCCGGAATGCTGCGCCGAGGTGCAGTCGCTGACGGCCGGTGCTGACGTGAACTGCGTGGAGCGCGGTTTCCAGCCGGGTGATATCAGCGGCATGGTGCTGGTGATCGCGGCCACCGACGACCAGGCGGTCAATCGCCAGGTGTCGGAGCTGGCGAAACAGCAGGGCATCCCGGTCAACGTGGTCGACAATCCCGGCCTGTGCAGCTTTATCATGCCCTCGATCATCGACCGCTCGCCGGTTCAGGTGGCGGTTTCGACCGGCGGCGCCTCACCTGTGCTGGCACGCCTGTTGCGTGCGCGCCTGGAAAGTTTCATCCCGTCCGCCTACGGCAGGCTGGCGCGCCTGGTCGATGAATACCGCCAGCGTGTCAAACGGCGCTTCCCGAGTGCCGGGCAAAGGCGCTACTTCTGGGAAAGCATCCTGCAGGGACGCGTTGCCGAACTGCTTTTTGCCGGCCAGGAAGACAAGGCGCGTGCCGCACTGCAGGAGGCCATCGACGACACCAGCGATAATTTCGACACCGGCGGCGAGGTCTACCTGGTTGGCGCCGGTCCGGGTGACCCGGACCTGATCACCTTTCGGGCGCTGAGGCTGATGCAGCAGGCCGACGTGGTCGTCTACGACCGGCTGGTGGCGCAGCCAATCCTGGACATGGTGCGTCGCGATGCCGACCTGATCTATGCCGGCAAGGAGCGTGACAGGCACACGCTGAGCCAGGAGAGCATCAACGAGCTGCTGGTGCGGCTGGCGAAGGAAGGCAAGCGGGTGCTGCGGCTGAAAGGCGGCGATCCCTTTATCTTCGGGCGCGGCGGTGAGGAGATCGAGACCCTGGCGCAGGAGGGGATTCCCTTCCAGGTGGTGCCGGGGATCACCGCGGCATCGGGCTGTGCCTCGTATGCCGGCATTCCGCTGACACACCGTGACTACGCCCAGTCGTGCATCTTCGTGACCGGACACCTGAAGGACGGCAGTGTCGATCTCGACTGGGAGCGGCTGGCGAAACCGGCGCAGACCATCGTCTTCTATATGGGGATGTACAGCATCCCGGTGATCAGCGAGGAGCTGATCGCCCACGGCCTGCCGCCCGATACACCGGTAGCGCTGGTGCAGCAGGGAACCACCCCTCAACAGCGTGTCTATATCGAGACGCTTGCCTCGTTGCCGAGCCTCGCCCAGCGCCACGCGGTCAAGCCGCCGACCATCATCATCGTGGGCTCGGTGGTCAGCCTGCACAGCAAGCTCGACTGGTTCCGGAGCGGCCAGCAGGGGCAATAACCTGCCGGTTTTGTATTCGATTGATTTCACCCTTGTAGGATTTTTCCTATTTACCGCGCGTTTCCCGGACGCTAGTCTCGCTAGCTGAAAAGTGGTATTAGGGAAAACAAAATGGGTAATGGATGACAGGAGGAGGGGGAATATGATCAACGTCATGCTGGTCGATGATCACGGGCTGGTAAGAAACGGTATCAAGCGTATCCTCGACGATGTGGACGGCATAGCTGTCGTCGCCGAGGCGGAAAACGGCGAGCAGGCCATCAGGCAGGTAAGAACGCAGCGGCCTGATGTCATCCTCATGGATATCAGTATGCCGGGTATCGGCGGACTGGAGGCGACACGCAAGATTGCGCAGTCCCTGCCGGGCATCAAGATCATAGCCGTCACGATTCACGATGATGACCCGTTCCCGGCGCGATTGCTGGAGGCCGGGGCAGTCGGCTACCTGACCAAGGGATGCGATGTGCGGGAAATCATCAACGCGATTCGTTCCGTGCATACCGGCAAGCAGTACATTACCCCGACGGTAGCCCAGAAGCTTGCGCTGTCTTTCATCAATAACGGGGACAAATCTCCGATCGACAGGCTGACCCAGCGTGAGACACAGGTCATGTTGATGATCGTTAAGGGAAATACAAACAGGGAAATTTCCGAAAAGCTCTGTCTGAGTCCCAAGACGACCAGCACCTACCGCTACCGCCTGTTCGACAAGCTGGGGGTGTTCAACGAGGTCGAATTGACGCGTTTCGCCATTCGCTACGGTCTGATCAAGGAGAATATCTCGCACTGACCGGATCAGCTGGCGCCGGCAGGCCGTGACGGCTGCCGGCCCGGACCGGCTGCGCATTTCTTCCAATCTGAGACTTCTGTCAGAGACTTGACAGCCCTGCCTGCTAAGCTGTTTCCGGTTGGGTTTTCCTGTTTCCCTCAGGGAGGCCGTCTGCAGCATGGGCAGGAGTGCGAAGATGACTACGGTACGAAGCCGTGCGCCGGTATTTCCCGGCGGTCTCGAGTGGTTCAATGTCGACGGGCCGGTCAGGTTGTCGGAGCAGCGTGGCAAGGTGGTGCTGATCGATTTCGGCAGCTACTGCTCGGTCCATTGTCGGCATGCCCTGGCTGATCTCCGGCGGCTGGCCGGCAGGTACCGTGATGATCTCGTCATCATCGGTGTGCATGCCCCGAGGTTCCGCAGCGAATTGCGGCGTACGCACGTCCAGAAGTCCATCAACCGGCACAGCATCGATTACCCGGTCATTCACGATCCCGAGCACAAGCTCTGGAATCTGTACGGCATCAGGGTCTTGCCGACACAGGTGCTGATCGACCACGAAGGCTACATCGTCGGTGCGTTGTCCGGTGATGGCAAGGCCGTCCGCCTGGAGCAGGTGGTCAGCAGCCTGCTCGGTCACCGCACGGGGGCGGCAGTAACCGGGCGCAGTTCATTCCAGCTGAAACCCTGTCCCGAGCCAAAAGGCGTGCTGAATTTCCCTGGCAGAATCGTTGCCGCGAGGGACAAGGTCTATATCGTCGACAGCGGCAATCATCGCATCCTGGTGACCTCGGCAAGCGGTCATGTGCTGCGCCAGTATGGAGGTGAGGGACCGGGATTTCTGGACGGTGAGGGCCAGTCGGCCGCGTTTAATAATCCGCAGGGTATCGCGGTAAGCGATGATTTCCTGTTTGTCGCTGACGAGGGAAACCACGCGATACGACGCGTCAATCTGCGTACCGATGAGGTGGTGACGATTGCCGGGACCGGCAGACAGGGCGGCCCGTTGACGGGGCCGTGTACCACACCTGCCGAAACAGCGCTTAACTCCCCGAGCGACATCGTATTCCAGAGCGGTGATCTGTTTATTGCGATGGCGGGTGTGCATCAGATCTGGCGCCTGTCGCTGGTGAGCAATACCCTGGAGGTGTTTTCCGGCAGCGGCCGTGAGGGGCTGGCCGATGGCGCACCCAGCGCGGCGTCGTTTGCCCAACCGACCGGTTTGACGGTCTGCGGGGGAATGCTGTACACCGTCGATGCCACTTCATCCGCAGTGCGCTGCGTGGACCCGGACTCGGGCTATGTCACCACCCTGGTCGGTGAGGGGCTGTTTGCATTTGGCGAGGAGGATGGTATCGGGCTGGCTGCGCGGCTGCAATATCCGCTCGACATCAAGGCCGACCAGACCCAGAACATGCTGTGGGTGGCGGATACCTACAATAACAAGATCCGCAGAATCGGTGTCAAAACACGGCATGTTTCCAGTGTTTTGCTCGACCGGCGACTGGATGAGCCGGGTGGACTGGCGTTTAGCAACAATACCCTTTACATTGCCAATACCAATGCGCACGAAGTCCTGCGCCTGAATCCGAACAACGGCCAGATCGAAGCCCTGAATGTCACCGAAGAGCAGATCGAAATTTGACCCCGAGTGCAGAACGTGTCCCCGACTGGCCGGTTTCCTCGACCAGGTCTCCAGCAAACACCCCGATTACCACGCCCGGCCGGTGCCGGCCTTCGGCGATCCGCGGGCGCATCTGCTGATCGTCGGGCTGGCGCCGGGCATGCACGGCGCCAATGCCACCGGACGCCCGTTTACCGGCGACTTCGCCGGTATTCTGCTTTATGAAACACTGTTTGAATTCGGCTACAGCAACAAACCCGTCTCGATATCGTGTGACGACGGCCTGGCGCTCAGCAATTGCCGGATAACCAATGCGGTCAAGTGCCTGCCGCCGCAGAACAAGCCGCTGCTCGAGGAGGTCAGGAACTGCAATCACTATCTGCGCGCGGAGCTGCGCGGCTTGCCGGACCCCGCGGTTGTCATCGCGCTGGGCAGGCTGGCACACGATGCCGTATTGCGTGCGCTGGACTTGCGGCTGGCGGATTTCACGTTCCGGCACGCAGCGGTTCACGCGCTTGCTGACGGGCTGCGCATGGTCGACTCCTACCACTGCAGCCGCTACAACACGCAGACGCGTCGCCTCACGGCGGAGATGTTCAATGCGGTGTTCCGGCTTGCCGGGAATGTTATGGCCGGTGGGTCATATCAGGCGTCAGCCTGAACACGCCGCGCATGAATATGCCCGGTACGGCATTTGATTCGCGCAGTTACCTGAGAACGCTTGCGACGCGTCCGGGCGTCTACCGCATGCTCGATTCCGATGGCATCGTGCTCTATATCGGCAAGGCCGGCAATCTCAGGAAGCGGGTCGCGAGTTATTTCAGGAAGTCGGGCCTGTCAGCCAAGACGGCCGCACTCGTGGAGCAGATCGCTGCCATCGAGGTGACGGTCACCCACACGGAAGGCGAGGCGCTGTTGCTGGAGAGCAATCTCATCAAGCAACTCCGGCCACGCTATAACGTACTGCTGCGTGATGACAAGAGCTACCCGTACATCTTCCTGTCGGATGCGGAGGAATTTCCGCGCCTGGCCCTGCATCGTGGTGCTCGCCGTGCAGCAGGCCGCTATTTCGGCCCCTATCCGAATGCCGGTTCTGTGCGCGAAAGCCTCCAGCTCCTGCAGAAACTGTTTCGGGTCAGGCAGTGCGAGGACAGCTTTTTCAACAACCGCAGCCGGCCGTGTCTGCAATACCAGATCAAGCGCTGCACGGCACCATGTGTCGGTCTGATCGGAGCGCAGGAGTATGCGCAGGACGTCGAGAACACGGTCATGTTCCTCGAGGGTAAAAGCGGTCAGGTGATCGACGGTCTGGTGAGGCGCATGGAAAAGGCGGCGGTGGGGCAGGATTACAAGCAGGCGGCGATTTTCCGCGACCAGATCATCAGCCTGCGCCATGTGCAGGAGAAGCAATACATCAGCAAGGAACACGGCGATATGGATATCGTCGCCTGCGTGACCGGCAGGAGCCTGGCCTGCGTGCAGGTCTTTTTTGTGCGTGGTGGCAGGAATCTCGGCAATGCGGTTTTTTTCCCCAGATTGCCGATGGAAACGGCCGCGGAAGAAGTGCTGTCCGCGTTTATACCCCAGTATTACCTCGGCAAGGAAATTCCGCCCGAATTGCTGCTCAGTCATGAACTGCAGGACAGTGAAATCATCGGGCAGGTGTTGTGCCAGCACGCGGCGCACGGGGTCGCGCTGCGCTCCAGGGTGCGCGGCAACAGGGCGCGCTGGGTAAAAATGGCTCTGGAGAATGCCGGGCATGCGCTGCATGCGCAGCTGAATACGCGCAAGGGCTTTGCTGCCCGCCTGCAGGCACTGGCCGATTCACTACAGCTGCCCGATATGCCGGAACGGATCGAGTGCTTTGATATCAGCCATACAGGCGGTGAATCTACGGTTGCCTCCTGTGTTGTTTTCGGGCTGGAGGGGCCTTTAAAATCAGATTATCGGCGCTTCAATATCCGCGACATCGAGCCTGGTGACGACTATGCGGCGATGGATCAGGCCATCAGCCGGCGCTACACCCGGCTGAAAAAGGGCGAGGGCCGCATGCCGGACCTGCTGCTGATCGATGGTGGCAAGGGGCAGGTGGCCGCGGCCTGCAGGGCGCTCGAGGAACTGCAGGTGGCCGACCTGCGCGTGCTGGGCGTGGCCAAGGGGCCGGGGCGGAAGCCGGGTCTGGAGACATTGCATATGCCGGATCGCAAGGAGGTCCTGGTGCTGCAGGCGGACTCACCTGCATTGCACCTGATCCAGCAGATCAGGGACGAGGCGCATCGTTTTGCCATTACCGGACACCGCCAGCGGCGTGCGCGGCGAAGGAATGCGTCGCCGCTGGAGAGCATTCCCGGTGTCGGTGCCAAGCGGCGGCAGCAGCTGTTGCAGCAGTTCGGCGGTCTCAGGGAAGTGGCGCGTGCCGGTGTCGAGGATCTTTCCCGTGTCAAGGGCATCAACCGGACCCTGGCACAGCAGATATACGATGCCTTGCATGGCGACTGGTGAACGGGACATTCCAGCATGAAGTGGACATTGCCAAATATCCTGACCCTGATGCGCATCATCATGATTCCGGTACTGGTCGTCGTGTTCTACCTGCCCGGCAGGTGGATGCCGTTGCTGTGTGCCACGATTTTCGGTATTGCTGCCGTGACCGACTGGCTGGACGGTTTTCTCGCACGACGCCTGAAACAGCAATCGGTGTTCGGCGCCTTCCTGGACCCGGTCGCCGACAAGCTGATGGTGGCGGTGGCGCTCGTGCTGCTGGTCGAGTCCAATCATGACCTGTTTTTCACCATACCCGTAGCGGTCATTATCGGCAGGGAAATTGCCATATCGGCATTGCGTGAATGGATGTCGGAAATCGGCGAGCGGGCAACGGTGGCTGTCTCGATCATCGGCAAGGTCAAGACCACGGCGCAGATGGTCGCGATCCTGCTGCTGCTTTATGACATGCCTGCCGGCGGATTTCCCACGCATCAGGTGGGCGTGTTACTGCTTTACGTGGCCGCCGCCCTGACCTTGTGGTCAATGCTGATCTACATGCGGGCAGCCTGGCCGGTGCTGTTCGGCAGGTCCGGGGACCCGGGGGAGGGTGGTGCTTGACAGTATCCCGCCAGTCTATAAAATGGCGGTTTGCTGTGTGCGGGAATAGCTCAGTTGGTAGAGCACAACCTTGCCAAGGTTGGGGTCGCGAGTTCGAATCTCGTTTCCCGCTCCATCTTTTTTTAACCCCGGTCTCCGGGGTTTTTACTGTCAGGGTGCTGGTTACCCGATCCATGGCTGGGTGGCAGAGTGGTGATGCAGCGGCCTGCAAAGCCGTGTACGCCGGTTCGATTCCGGCCTCAGCCTCCAATAATCCTCTACATACCCAACCTGTCTCTGTAAAATCGCACGGGCATCCGTCTGGCCCGGGTGGCGAAATTGGTAGACGCAAGGGACTTAAAATCCCTCGGTGGCAACACCGTGCCGGTTCGATTCCGGCCCCGGGCACCAGCTAATCTGTTCATCATCCGCTCATGATCCGCGGCCAGCGGGCGTGTATCGCTTCCGCAAGTTCCGGTTCGATCGTGACTACGTAGATGCGCCGTTCATGCCGGTCGCGCGCCACCAGCCCCTGGATCCATTGGCCCCGGGTCAGGTCATACCAGTGGCTGCGCCCTTCGAGGTCCTTCTCCAGGAAGCTCTTGACCGGTATTTTGACCGGTACCGGAAACCAGCGATCCCAGCGCCCGGCATAGATGCCGTCGAGCCGTGCCCAGCCACCCAGCGGCAGGTTGCCGGCCTGCTCGTGCCGGCGTCCCCACGCCAGCAGGCTGGTGCCGCCACCGCGGGTCGTGACCGGCAATTGCGCCTTCGGGTTGGGGAAGTAAACACGGATATCCTGGCCATTCGCCGCGTAGTAGACGCCGTCGCACATGGGGATCTCAGATTGTCTGGCGGTGCCCGAACGGCTTCCAGGCCGGCGCAATGACGTTTGGCATGCTGGAGCGGTTGAGCAGCCGGGCCGGGGCCAGCACGAGTTCACCGTAGCGCCGATTGACGGCGTCCATGACCCTGTTGACTTCGTGCTGTACCTCGTTTCCCCCGCCGAACAGCTCGAGCTGGTTGCCGGCAGGCGCCGGGTCCAGGGCGGTGACCTGCACCTGGTGCACGCCCTCGCCGCGCCAGAGCTCGCGGATGACGCGGCGGCACAGTGCCATGATGTCCCTTCCGTCGCTGGTGGGCAGCATGCTGCGCAGTTTGCCGCCCACCCAGCCGTTGGCGGTGCGCAGGCCGATGAAAAAGGTCTGTGCCTGCAGCCGGTGGCGCCGTAGCCGCGCACCGACCTTGGTGCTCATGTGCAGCAGCCAGGTCAGCAGCAGCTCCCGGTCGCGGGTGCCGGGCGGCACGACCTTGCCATGGCCGATGGATTTGGGTGCCGGGACATCCAGCTGCAGGCCTGCCGGGTCATGGCCCTGGCACATGTACCAGATGCGGCGCCCCGGGTTGCCGAAGCGCCGCGCCAGTACGCTGATCGGCAGGCATCTGACCTCGCCGCAGGTGTGTACGCCATGCCCGGCGAGGAACCCGCCGATACCCTCGGCGATGCCGCACAGTGCGGTTACCGGCACATCATGCAGGCGCTGTGCCGCATCCCAGGGCGGGATCACGGTCAGGCCGTCGGGTTTGTCCAGCTTTGCGGCGAACTTGGCGGTAGTCTTGTCCCCGCTGACGCCGATCGAGCACAGCACCCCCGAGGCCTCGAATACCTTGCGCTTGGCCAGTTGCGCGATATGTGCCGGCGTGCCGAGCAGCCGCTGGCAACGAGTGATATCCAGAAAGGCCTCGTCGACTGAAAATACCTCGATATCCGGGGTAATGTCCTGCAATACCTTCATGATGGCGGCAGAGGTGGCTGCATAGCACTCCGGGTGTGCCGGGCACTGGATCAGTTCCGGGCACAGCCGGCGTGCGTATTTCAGACGCATGCCGGTCTTGATGCCATAGGCACGTGCCTCGTAGGAGGAGGTGATGATGCAGGTACCCTTGAGGCCATTGGTTATTGCTACCGGCCGTCCGCGCCACTCGGGGTGGTCGCGTTGCTCGATCGAGGCAAAGAAGGCGTTCATATCGACCAGCGCGATGGCGCGTGGCCAGACAATGCCGACAGTTTCTGTAGGACAATTCATATACTGTAATTGTATACAGTAGTGAGGTGAATTGCCTGAATTGTAGTTTGTGGCGCAATGGTGTATACGATTTTTCTGACGGTCCGCACTAATAATTCAATGCTTGCCAAGCTCAAGAGAGGTGATGATGTCTAAGAGGTGGTTTTCTTTAAAGAAAGACAGGAATCCGGAGCTTGAGCAAGCATACATGCGCTTAGTTCTTGTTGTGATTGCTGTTACCTACGGTGTCATGATTTCCTCAATGGGGGTTTTTCAGGAGGGCCCAATCGATAAGATAGTGGCGCTTGGATATTTTTATGTGGCTGTTTCTTGTATTAGTGTTTTGCAAGTGTATTTGTGGCCAGTTGGTAGTAGATGGCGGCATAGTACATATATGTTTTTTGATGTATTAGTAACTAGTATTGTTATGCATAATTTTGGTAAGCATGGGATGCCTTACTTTGTGCTGTATTTGTGGCTAACAGTAGGAAATGGTTTTAGATATGGTTATCGTGAGCTGATATTTTGCACCGGATTGTCGTTGATAGGATTTGTTTCCGTTTGTGTAACAACGCAGTTCTGGATTGATGAATATCTTACGTCTATCACTGGTGTGATGTTGCTATCTGTAATACCAATTTATGTCGCAGTAATGTTAAGACGTCTTCAAGATGCAAAAGAAAAAGCAGAAGCAGCCAGCAGGGAAAAATCGAGATTTATTGCAAATATCAGTCATGAAATCAGAACCCCGCTGAATGCCATTGTCGGGTTCAGTAGTATGATGAACAGGATCGATGATGCGACTCAGCAGCGCCAGATGGCTGTACGTATCAAGGAAGCTTCGGACAGCCTCATGGACCTGATCGAGGGGGTACTGGATTTTTCCAGAATGGAATCAGGACACGTTAAACTGAAACCGGTCTTGACCGATCTGCGTGTTTTGCTGGATTCGATCGAGGGTATGTTTTCACTGCAGGCGCAGAGTAAGGGTATAAAATATTCCGCGTCTGTGGAAATGCAGGTGCCGCAACAGGTTATATGTGACAAGCAGCGGCTGCGCCAGGTGCTTGTCAACCTGATCGGCAATGCGCTCAAGTTTACAGATAAGGGCCGAATCGATGTGTCTGTCAGTCTTGTCAGAACATTGGCGGATGCTGACCAACTCAGATTTGATGTCGTTGACACGGGAAAAGGAATAAAGAAAGAGTTCCATGACTATATCTTTGACCGTTTCAGGCAGGCTGATGATTCCGCGCAACGCCAGCACGGCGGTACAGGACTGGGTACGGCGATAGCCAGGAATCTGGTGGAACTGATGGGCGGGCAAATCGGCATGGAAAGTCACTACGGATTCGGCAGCAGGTTCTGGTTCACCATACCACTTGCCGTGCCTACAGACGTGCAACTTGAGCGGCAAACAACTGTAAAGAAGAGTCGATCATTACTGCAGGCAGCGCGCCCTTCCGACAATGGAGCCAACATCCTTATTGCTGAGGATAGCGACATCAACCGTTATGTGTATTTGACCATGTTCGATTATCTGGGCGTCAGTGTCGACTTTGCCGAAACCGGCAAGATTGCGCTTGACAAGCTGAAGCGGTCGAACTACGACCTGTTGATTGTGGATATGCAGATGCCCGGGATGTCAGGCATAGATATCATTAACAAATACTATGAGCTCACTCCGCCATCGCAAAGAGTCCCGATAGCGATGATCACCGGTGATGCAACCGCGGAAATCGAGCAGAATTGCGAGCAACTGGGCGTGAAGGCGTTTCTGGCAAAACCCGTCACCCTGGAAAAATTGCACGATCTGGCCAGTGCCTACGTGTCGACGCTCAAGCCCGGTATTGTCGAACAGGGAAGTTAATCCGCTCGGCGTAGGTGGAAGTCATCTGCAAAACTGTATATCAGGCTGCTCTCCACGGTATATAATCCCCGGCTTGATGTCTGCATGTGGTTGAATAATGAGCGTAAAAACACGTTTTGCTCCAAGTCCGACAGGATACCTGCATGTTGGCGGGGCACGTACCGCACTCTTTTCCTGGCTGCATGCCCGCAAGCATGGTGGCAAGTTCGTTTTGCGCATCGAGGATACCGACCTGGAACGCTCTACCCAGGAATCCATTAATGCCATCCTGGAGGGTATGACCTGGCTTGGACTGGAATATGATGAGGGACCTTTTTACCAGACACACCGGTTCGACCGATATAACGAGATAATCGACGGTCTTCTAGGTAGGGGGCTGGCCTATCGATGTAACTGTTCAAGAGAACGCCTGGAAGCGCTGCGCGAGGCACAGATGCAGCGCAAGCTGAAACCAAGGTACGACGGGCATTGCAGGAATAAATCCGTATCATCCGATGAACCCCATGTGGTCCGTTTTTGCAACCCTGCGGACGGGAGCGTTGTCGTGGATGACCAGGTGCGCGGCAAGGTCATCTTCAGCAACAGCGAGCTCGATGACCTTATCATCCGCCGCACCGATGGTTCGCCGACCTACAACCTGACGGTGGTGGTTGATGATATGGATATGGGTATTACACATGTCATTCGGGGCGATGATCATCTCAACAATACACCGCGTCAGATAAATATCCTCACGGCGCTC
>Ga0210097_1000500_pt1 | contig 13327 bp, 15 predicted proteins | sample Joice_CattailNLA_2_FD_185521 | JGI IMG/M metagenome (GOLD analysis project Ga0210097, IMG submission 185521) | Wetland microbial communities from San Francisco Bay, California, USA, that impact long-term carbon sequestration - Joice_CattailNLA_D2... | ecosystem: Environmental > Aquatic > Marine...
TCCTGCTCTGTGCTGTCCTTCGCTTCGCCGACGTCCGAGAGATGCACCGGCGCGCCGTTGCGAAAGGCGATCACCAGACTGTTGTAGTCGGCAGCGTCCTGCAATTGGCCCTCCGCCTGAACCGTGTAACTGCGCACGCTGCCGTTGAGCGTACCGGTGGGGAGATTGGTGTTGCCGCCCTGGATCGCCTGCTGTACCTGTGCCAGAGACAGGTTGCGCGCCGCCAGCGCGTACGGATTCATGAGCAGGCGAACCGCATATTTGTGGGAACCGAACACCAATACCTGCGCCACGCCTGGGATGGTCGATATCTGCTGGGCAACACGGGTCTCTGCGTATTCGTCGAGTTGGGTGAGCGGCAGCTGATCGGCGGACAATGCCAGATAGATGATCGCAAAGTCGGACGGATTGACCTTGCGTAAGCTCGGGGGCGAAGGCATGTTGTCTGGCAGGCGGCGCACGCTCTGCGATATTGCGGTCTGCACGTCCTGAGCGGCAGAGTCGATGTCACGATCAAGGTCGAATTGCAGCGTGATGCGCGTACTGCCGGTGGTACTGGTCGAATCCATCGAGGTCACGCCGGGGATGGCGCTGAACTGCCGCTCCAGCGGCGTGGCCACCGCCGCTGCCATGGTCTGCGGATCTGCACCGGGCAGATCGGCGGAGACACTGATGGTAGGGAAATCCACGTTGGGCAACTCGCTCACCGGTAACGTGAAATAGGAGGCGATGCCGAACACGATCAGTGCCGACATGACCATCGTGGTCATCACCGGACGGCGGATGAAGGGTTCGGAGATATTCACGGCTGCGTTTTGCTCTCTTCTGCGGTGGACACCACCTTCACGCCCGGACGCAGGTTGCGCGGTGCGCGCGTCACCACCGTCTCGCCCTCTTTGAGGCCGGATGCGATCACCGCCATGTCGTTAACCTGCCTGTCCACCTGAACCGCACGGATCGCGGCACTGCCATTTTCGACGACATAAACGAAATTACCGTTTTGCCCGGTCTGTATCGTGGTCTGAGGCACCACCACGGCGTCCGGCTGAACCGTGAATTGGGTTCTTACGCCGACGTACTGTCCCGGCCACAATTGTTCATGTGCATTGGGCACGCGCGCCTTGAGCAGCACCGTACCGGTATCCGTGTTCACCGTGTTGTCTATGAACACCAGTACACCCTGCCCCAGATCGCCGCTGCCGTCCTCGTTGGTGATGAAGATGCGGATGCTGTGCTGTGCATGGTAACGGCGCAATTCGGACAGCCTCTGTTGCGGGATGTTGTACTGCACCAGGATGGGCTGCATCTGGTTGATCACTACCAGCGGCGTTGTATCGCCCGGCGCAACCAGGTTGCCGGACTTGGCGCCGAGGCTGCCGGTACGTCCGGCGATGGGCGCGCGGATATCGGTGTATGCGAAATTGATCTCGGCCTGTTTCAGTGCAGCCTGTGCCTGATCGGCCGCCACGCGCGCGTTATCGTATTCCTGGGTGGTGACGTATTCCTTGCCCGCCAGCGGCGCCAGTCGCTGTGCCTGTTCCTTCGCGTATTCCCACTCGGCGCGCGCCGCGTTCAACGCGGTTTGATACTGCGATGGATCGATGCGGAACAACTGCTGGCCCTTGTTCACCTCTTGACCTTCCTTGAAGTACACATTCTTCAGTATGCCGCTCACCTGCGGGCGGATCTGCACACTGTGTTCGGACTGAACCTGTCCAACCACCTGTAGCGAAACCGGCATGGGCTGCACTTTCACCGCGGCAGTCTCCACCACCAGCGCACTATCAGGGCGTTTGCCCTTGGACTTGCCGCCATTCCCGGCGGTGCGCCATTCGACCAGCGCGACCAGCACGGCGATGACGAAAACGATGATGAACAGCGGAAAGATCTTACGTTTCACGGTGACTCCCTAGTTTTGTCAGGCATTGGATTCAGTGTGGTTGCGGGCAACTTCAGGCCGCCCACGGCATGGCCCAGGGCGGTGCGCGCAGCCGCCCAATCGAGTTTCGCCTGCACCTGCTGCACACGGGCATTCGCCAGCGTGTTTTGTACGACCAATACATCTAGGATGGAATCAAGTCCGCTCTTGTAGCGTGAATTCGAAACATCCGCCGCAAGTGCCGCACTCTTCAATTGTGCGGCGCTGCTTTCCAATGTCGCCGAGGCGGTGAGCAGGTTCTGGTAGGACTGCCAAACCTGCAGTTCCACCTGGCTGCGCAGATCATCAGTGTTGGCGCGGGCACTGTCCAGTCCTGCCTCGGCCTGACTGATCGCGGCGCGGTCGCCGAACCCGGCGAACAGCGGGATCTTGAGCGTGACCAGCGCTCTGAATTGGGAACTGTCGCCAACATCCTGCACACGGGTGCGGCCGTCATTCGCATCGAAGCTGAGCGTGGGCAACCCGCTGCCTTTGGTTGCGACCACTTTTGCGGCGGCGGCCTGCTCCTGCGCCTTGGCTGCGAGCAGTTCAGGACGCGCGTTGCGCGCATCACTCATCAGGGTCGCCACATTTTGTGCCGGCATTTGCGCGGACTGGTCTCCCCAAGCTGCGACTGTCAGCGGCGTATCGGGTGACTCGCCGATCGCACTCGCCAGCGCACCGCGCGCCGATGCCAATTGCCCTTCTGCCTGTTGCACGGCAAGCCGGGCACCGGCCAGCGCCGCCTCGGCCTTGTACACATCACCGACGGTGGCGAGTCCGGACGCCCTGCGATCCTGTGCGGCATCGAGAACGGTCTGTGCATCCTGCAAACTTTGCCGGTTCACTTTCACCACTGCTTGCAGACCCAGTACCTGAAAGTAAGCCTGTTCCACCTGCAGGATCACATCCTGCAAAGTCTGGTCCTGACTCAATTGTGCGGAGGCGAGTTCGAATTTGGCCTGATCAAGCGTCCCGCTGCGCGCGCCGAAATCCCACAACAGATAACTCAAGCTGACGCTGGCACCGTAACCGGTCTGGATGCTGGTCGGCAGTCCGGAAAAATTCAGCGAACGGCTGCGCTGTGCGGTCAACGCGACATCGAGCTGCGGCCAGTAACCCGCGCGCGCCAACTCAACGCCGGCTTCGGAGGATCGGATCGCGGCCCAGCCGGAACGGGTCCTGGGATTTCGCCGCAACGCCAGGTCGGTGAGATTTAGCAAAGTCATGGCCTGGGTGTTGGCTGCCGAGGGATTATCCCCTGCAGTCATATTGTCCGCACTCGAGTCTGTCGCAACGACCGACAAGGCCGCAATGAACAAAGAAGCGATGAGGAAGGGCGTATTCAATTTTTTCCTATGACAAGGGCACTTTGAATAAGATTCAGGATAATATCTTCATGTTTGGGATAACTACGCAATCATACAATTGGCGGACACGGCTGTCTTGCATGTTTAATTTCTTAAGCGGTGCGCAACTGCTTTACTTTAACATCAGCATTATTGCTGCTTGGGAAAGAGGTCTTTCCGTAATGAGTCGTGAGTACAAATTCAGCTTTCGGGAACTGAGGCAGACAACTTTTTGGCCGTTGCTGCCGTTTATCATCTGGAAATAATCTTGTAGTGTCCGCTACGAGGAATTATATGGAGTGTAGATTGTTTTCAATATCGGATATTCATAGATGTTGATCGATACGATATTGGTAATTGTTTGGAGCAACGGTAATTTGCCAACAATCCATATTTACATTCCGTCAGGACCTGGATCAGGGTATAATGCAGGCCAGATTTAACCCGGTTTACCTGCGAGTTTTGCGGGAACATCATCAGTTCAACATGTTTAGGCTGGTTAAAGTGTTGGTTAAATGCCTGTTGATACGATAGCGTAATATAGATGTAGATTTTCCGGTTACCAAAAAAAGCGCCGGCTGGCTGTTTTGCTGACGCCACACAATGTTTTGATCAATCAGACGGATAAAGAAAAATTAGCGGTTCACGATCCCGTCCCATTTCTAATTCGTACTTTGGAGCCCACCGATGGTATGGCGCTACACCGATTGGTGCGTGCCTGCCCTCCACTCGATCCGAATTCTCCGTACTGTAACCTGCTGCAGAGCAGTCATTTTCAATCCACATCGGTTGCGGCTATCAACGCGGGTGATTTGGTCGGCAGCGTGACCGCTTATCGCATACCTGACCGACCTGACACGCTGTTTATCTGGCAAGTCGCGGTACACCCCTCGGTGCGAGGGCAGGGTCTGGCGCGCACGATGCTGCGCAAATTGCTGGAACGGATGACTGCTCAAGGCATCCGTTTCGTCGAGACATCTATAACCCCGGGAAACGAAGCTTCGTGGAAATTGTTCACGGGACTCGCGACTGAGCAACACTCGGACATGGTCCGCTCAACCATGTTCGAGCAGGAGCTGCATTTTGAGGGCGCACATGAAACAGAATACCTGTTTCGAATCGGCCCATTTGAATCAGCGAACAGCTCAAATACATAAGATAAAGGAGGAAACGGAATGAAGATATTTGACGAACTGGAATCGGAAGTGCGCAGCTATGCGCGGTCTTTTCCCCGGGTGTTCAACCGTGCGTGTGGCGAATATTTGTATGATAGCGAAGGAACAGAATTCCTGGATTTCCTTGCGGGTGCCGGGACGCTGAATTATGGCCACAACAATCCGCTGTTCAAGCGGGCGTTGCTGGAATACATCGAGGCAGACGGGATCACCCATGGCCTGGATTTGCATACCTTGGCCAAACAACGTTTCCTGGAAACGCTGCAAGCCAAAATACTCAGACCAAGAGGACTGGATTACCAGGTGCAATTTACCGGGCCGACCGGCACAAATGCCGTGGAGGCCGCATTGAAATTGGCGCGTAATATCAAAGGGCGTCACAACATCATCTCGTTCACCAATGGATTTCACGGCGTCACATCGGGGGCATTGGCAGCAACCGGCAACTCGCATCATCGCGGAGCAGCCGGTATCAATTTGGGCGGGGTGACACGCATGCCGTATGACGGCTATCTGGGTGAGGGTTTTGACACCACCGCATATCTGGATAAAGTGTTGTCAGATGCAAGCAGCGGTGTGGACAAACCGGCCGCAGCAATCGTTGAGACGGTTCAGGGCGAGGGAGGCATCAATGCCGCGGGTTTCGCGTGGTTGAGGTCGCTGCAGGAAGTTTGCCGAAGGCACGATGTGCTATTGATTGTTGACGACATTCAAGCGGGGTGCGGCAGGACCGGCTCATTCTTCAGTTTTGAACCGGTCGGGATTCAACCGGATATTGTCACCATGTCCAAATCGTTAAGCGGTTACGGGCTGCCGATGGCGGTGGTATTCATGAAATCGGAACTTGATCTGTGGAAACCGGGCGAACACAACGGCACATTCCGCGGAAACAATCATGCTTTCATTACTGCAACCGCAGCGATCAACCACTATTGGTCTGACAGCAAGTTTGCGAAAAGTATCGCGAAAAAGGGACAGGTTATTGCGGATCGCCTGGATCATTATGTAGCGCAATATGACGACGGGAACTTCAATGCGCGTGGTCGAGGAATGTTCCAGGGAATCAACTATGTGAGTGGGGCATTGGCCAGCGACATTTCTCTGCGTGCATTTAAAAAAGGACTCATGATCGAAACCAGCGGCGCGGATGATCAGGTGATCAAGTTGCTGTGTCCGTTGACGATCTCGGATGAGGCACTGAACAAGGGGCTCGATATGATCGAGGAAAGCATCAGCGAATCATGCGAGCATTTCAGGAGAATCCCGAGCGAGAAGGATTTCTTTCAGCACGCCTGAGTCAGGCGGGATAACAGTGACGTGTTAATACATCGGGGTAATGAAATGATAGTCAGAACATTGGAAGCTGCCGAACAAAGCGATCGGCGTGTAGTAAGCAAGGGCTGGGAGAGCACCCGTCTGCTGCTGAACAATGACGGCATGGGGTTTTCTTTTCATATCACCACCATTTATGCGGGTGCCAATCTGGAAATGCATTATCAGAACCATCTGGAATCGGTGTATTGCATCAGCGGTGAAGGCGAGATCGAAGATCGGGCCGACGGGAAAGTTTATACCATCGGACCCGGCACGATCTATGCGCTTGATAAACACGACAGGCACATATTGCGCGCAACCAAAGAGATGAAGATGGCCTGCGTATTCAATCCGCCATTAAACGGCAAAGAAGTTCATAACGAGCAGGGTGCTTATGAGCTTGGCGCCGAAGCGATACAGGGATGAATATTGCGTAGATGAGATTGGCCGTATCAAAAAAGGAGAAAATGGAATGATTGAGGTGTTAGATAAATATCCGTCCCGTGCAAGCCGTACGGCATGTCTGAAGCCGCGCGTAGATCCCGTAGTTTATTCGTCTGGATCACGCCGGCTGCCGGCACATTTATCTTCTGAACAGGTAGCGCAATATGAACGCGACGGCTTTCTGGTGCTCCATGATGTTTTCGATGCTGAAGAAGTGCAATGCTTCAAGGATGAACTTGCGCGACTTCATAGGGATGAGAGTCTGCAGGGTAATGATGAAGTAATCACAGAACCCGGGAGCGGCGATATCCGTTCGATATTCCGGGTGCACAGGATCAGTCCGGTTTTCAAACGGCTGGCAGCAGACGTGCGACTGGCCGGAATTGCGCAAGGACTGCTGGACGACGATGTCTACATTCACCAATCGCGCCTGAATTACAAACCCGGCTTTCGCGGTAAGGAATTTTACTGGCACTCGGATTTCGAGACTTGGCATGTAGAGGATGGCATGCCTTCCATGCGCGCGCTGAGCATGTCTATCACATTGACCGAGAACACACAGCACAACGGTCCTCTGATGTTGATGCCGGGATCACACAAGTCATATGCCGTTTGCACCGGTAATACGCCCGCCAACCACTTCAAGGCATCGCTGAAGAAGCAGGAATACGGTGTGCCGGAGGACAATCTGCTTGCACAGCTGGCAACACAGAACGGCATCGTGGCAGCATCTGCCAAGCCGGGTTCGGTAATCATCTTTGATTGCAATACCATGCACGGTTCCAACAGCAACATCACGCCTGACCCGCGCTCCAACGTGTTTTTTGTATACAACGCGATCAGCAACCGGGTATTGGAGCCATTCTGTGATCAACCACCCCGGCCGGAATACATCGCCTCGCGCCAGCACGTCGAGACCATAATTCCGCAACGTTGCGACGCAGAGAGTTATCGCGGTGAATTGCTGGCTGCCTGATTTCAGGATGGGCTTCAGTTTGTATTGGTAACCACGGGTAAAGTAACCACGCATGATATCGACGTTCATCTTCTTTTTAGGCTTGTTCCTGGTTATCGGCCTCGCTTCTGTTTTCAGCAGCCGCAAAACAAAGCAGGATTATTATCTGGCAAGCAATTCTGTTGCTCCTTCCCTGGTCGGATTGTCGGCAGTTGCAACCAATAACAGCGGTTTCATGTTTATCGGCGTGATCGGTTACACCTATGTGACTGGACTGGCTTCCATTTGGCTGATGTTGGGCTGGATCGTCGGAGACTTTCTCTCATCCACATTCATCCATTCTCATTTGAGAATGGCGACACAGAATACGGGCGAGGCGAGTTTTGCCGGCGTACTGAGTCGTTGGAACGGCGGGCAGGGACGCATACTGCAGGGAGTTATCGGTGGGATATCGCTGGTTTTCATGCTTGCTTATGCCAGTGCGCAGCTGGTTGCAGGCGGCAAGGCGCTGCATGTGCTGCTTGATTGGCCGTCATGGTCGGGTGCGGTGATAGGCGCAGGGCTGGTGATGACCTATTGTTTTGCAGGGGGTATACGCGCATCGATCTGGACAGATGCAGCCCAGTCAGTCGTGATGATGCTTGCAATGGGGTTGTTGCTGATTGTTGCAACATCGGGCCTTGGCGGAGTGGACTCGGCAATCACTCAAATGAATGCTTTGCCCGATTTCATGGACTGGTTCCCCAGGGATCTTGCTGTGCCCGGTTTTATCGGGGGGGTATTGTTTGCCATAAGTTGGGGATTTGCCGGTTTGTCAGTGATCGGGCAACCGCACATCATGGTGAGATTCATGACCCTCAACGACGTTGGGAAAATGAATCGGGCCAGATTGTGGTACTACCTGTGGTTCACGTTATTCTATGCGATGGCAACGGGTGTCGGCATGTTGTCCCGTATCTATCTTGTCGATCCCGGATCTTTCGATGCGGAGCTGGCGTTACCTACGATGGCACAGCAATTACTTTCACCGGCATTGGTCGGCGTGATTCTGGCGGGAATCTTTGCCGCCACGATATCGACGGCGGACTCGCTGATTCTCAGTTGCTCTGCCGCATTGACCCATGATTTGCTTCCGCACAAGATTGAAAATACGAAAATATTGCAGGCCGGCACTGCCGGAATCACCTTGGTTGCACTATTATGGGCGTTGCTCAATAAGCAGAGCGTATTCAACCTGGTCATCATGGCCTGGTCCGGTCTGGCCAGCGCATTTGCTCCGTTGCTGATCGTGCTGGCTCTGGGGGGAAAGCCGGACGCAAGGGCAAGCGTCATCGCTATTTTTGCAGGTTTGGCAGTCGCGATGTCTTGGCGCTATATCGGCTGGGATAGCGCCGTCTATGAAGGTATGCCGGGTATTCTAGCCGGTTTGCTAGTTTTATTGCCCCATCTTTACGTCAGCATGCAAAAGCGAGCGATGCAGGGCGGGTGACCTGCCGGCCGGTGAAAAATATTGACAATAACGTGAAATATATATGACCGACCTGATCAAATCAGCAATTCTGATGTTTGTCCTGCTCAATCCTTTCCTGGTCATCATCTATCTGGTGGACATAGTCGAGAAACTGGATCGCAGGCAATTCGCCCGAGTGTTGATCCACGGCAGTCTCATTGCTACTGCCGTGTTCTGTTGTTTTGCTGTACTTGGGGATGTCATTTTCGTCAGTGTCATACAGGCTGAATTCGCCTCGTTCCAGATATTCGGCGGCGTGGTATTTCTCCTCATCGGGCTCCGGTTCGTTTTCCGCGGACCGTCGGCCATCGAAGCACTAAGGGGCGAATCCAAAGGCTTGGCGGGTGCTATCGCAATGCCTGTACTGATCGGTCCCGGCACGATCAGCGCCAGTGTGGTCATTGGCAAGAGACACGAGGCGCTGTTCGCCTGTGCCACGATCATCACAGCCGTAGCCATATCCGTGATGATCATGCTTGCCTTAAAGGTGGTGCATGACATCGTCCGTCCGCATAACGAACCGGTCATCAAAAGGTACATCGAGATCGCCGGACGGATTACTGCCCTGTATGTCGGAACCGTTGCAGTGGAAATGATCATGCAAGGGCTGCGGACATGGGCAGGCAAGTTTTGAAGAACCGAAATAGCACACTGAACGTTGGTTCTTCTTCGCCTGTGCAGATCAGCCGCAATACCTCTACTATCACACGATCAAAATCAACACGATATCCTGGTTAAAGCCAGGGACAGCGCATCAGACCGCTTTTCGCTATACGCTATAATCTCGCGTACTTTTTACTATTAATTGATGAGGGTAATAACTTGGCATCGAATAAAGCACGAGCCCACTTCACACTCAGTGGTTATCATTTCAATCCTGATGACATCACGCGTCTGCTTGGCATCGAACCGACCTCGGTTGATGCAACCGGCGCGTTCAGTGCCTTGGATAAACCCAAGATCAGCTCATGGGAGTTATCAACGGAAACCATGACGGACAATATCGATGTTTATAAAATGACGGAGAATCTAATTAAAAAAATAGAACCGTCCAAGGAAAAGATTCTGCAAGTCATCAAAAGCCACAACTTATCGCCCAGAATCGTCGTGGTCCTGGTGTTATCTATCGATAAAAATAAATCTGTGCCCGATGTAGGATTCGGTGCCAGGACGATCCGCTTTCTGGCGGAAATAGGTGCTTTTATAGATGTGGATTACCAGCTTGCTGAGCGTATTTAAGCTTTAGATATCACTTTATATTCAAAAGAAAAGCACGCTATATAAGCGTGCTTATCAAATACCAAAACCAGGCCTGAGTTGTTTAGAACCATCCGCGCGGCCTTCGAACAACTATCAAAGTGCTGCGCGCAGCAGACTGCCTTAAATATTCTTGTTAGGGCTTCTTGGGAGTGGTGTATGGTACTTCTTTCTGGTGCGGTTCCCAGGTCGTTTCATAGCCAACAAAAAACTTCCCCGGTACGATTTCCTTCTGACGGGTCGTCACGTGGAATGCGTGGCCATCCGGAACCTTGGGACGGATAAATTGCTTCTTTTCTTCGCTCATGATCATATCTCCTTGCAGGTTGATAACGGGAGGTATTTCAACAGGGTTCCAGTCCCTCCCACTTAACTGGTTAAATTATACTCTCTAGCGCGTGTAATATGCCTTCTTCGGAATCACATGGCGCACGCCTCCCTGGGGATTCTCGACATCCCCTTTGTAGCGGGGGATGAGGTGTATATGGACATGGAAGACGCTTTGCCCGGCCGCCTGCCCCACGTTGACGCCGATGTTGTATCCATCCGGCTTGAATTCCTTGTCCAGTCGCGTGCGCTCCTCGGTGATCAACCCCATGCAGGCATTGACCTCATCAGTTGTCAGGTCGAAAAAACTGGCGACATGGCGACGCGGGATAACCAAAGTATGGCCCGGGCTCACCGCGTAGGTATCACGCGCGCTGTAAGCAAGCTCATGCTCCAGCGATACGCCCCGCGGATCTTTGCAGAACAGGCATGGATTGTTCGGATCCCGCTTTTTTTCCGTTTTTTCTACAGACGACAAACTTAAACTCCCGGTCAACGGCTAGCACTAGTCGCGAGTGCCAGCGACTTCGCCTTGTTCATTTGCTCCTCGCAATGCCTTAAACAGAGTGGCTGCAGGGCATGGGAAAAACATTCGGTGATGATTTCAAACTCGTCGGCCATTTCCTCTGCAAGTGCAGCATCGTTGGTCAATTCTGCCAGGTCATTCTGTGCGGTCGCCTTGTTCACCCTGCATAGCACCGCCACATGAATAGGGAGTTGCTGCTCCATGCTGACCGTCAACGCCTTTTCATAAGATCTTATGGCTTCTTCCAGGCGTTCGGGATTTTCTTCCGACTCACCGAGATGATGCAAAACGGCAGCACGGTTATTATGTGCAGCGGTCAACTCCAATGCATAATTATCCGCATCGAGTACGGCAAGCGCATTTTTATAGGCAACAACGGACTTTTGAAAAGTCCGGTTACCCTTGAGCAGTTTTCCGTACGCGTGGAAAGTGTCACCAAGCTGATGCATCGTAAACATCCAGTTTTCCGTAGACCCGTCCCGCGTCCAGACCAGCAAAGCATTGGTATACGCATCCACGGCATTTTTAAATGGCTTTGCATCTTCCTGCTGGCGACCAAGCGCCTGGTTGGCTGTGCCCAAGTTATATTGCGTAGCTGCCCATTCCAATGGAGAGTTTTCCTGGCTTAATTCCTCTAAAGCATTGCTAAAACACTTTATGGCCCGTTCAAACATTTCAGCATCTCTCCGCTGCTGTCCCAGTGCCGCAAGGATATTTCCGAGATTGTTCTGGGTCTCGGCCCAGGCTAACGGCTCCTGAACGCGATATGCTTCGGAAAGCGATGCTTCTAGCGCTTCGCGTAAACTCTCAAAGATTTTGGAGCTGAAACGGTGCTGCTCGTAATTTCCCCGAGTGAAACGAAACTTGTCCGCTACAGTAACTTTGGTGTCCGGAACAGCCTCTGCGGCCACCTCTGAACTCAGCATACCTATGGAATTCGCTATGGCACGATCCAGAGCCCTGTTTTCGGGATAAATCAAGTAAATGGTCGAGAATTTCATTTTGCCCGGTCGAGTATTTCATTTAAGTCGGGATTGGCGCCGACCGCTCCGCCCAGTTCGATTTCTTCTTCTGTTGCTTCACGTATGGACAGGACTTCCAGCATGAATGTGACTTCTCTGCCGCAAAGGGGGTTATTGCCGTCAACCGTCAATGTTTTGTCATCGAATCGGGTGACGATAAAGTTCCTGGGCTCACCTTTTTCATTTTCCATGGTGATGGTCATGCCGATTTCCCGGTATTCCTCCGGGACATTTTCAATACGATCGGTGAAAACCAGGGATTCATCCCGGTCACCGTACAACTTTGTCATGTCTATTGGCACCTCGATGATATCGCCGACTTTTTTACCATACAGTTCCTTGGTCACTTCCTCGGACATCACATCATTCACGCCATGGACATAACCCAGCGGATAATCCACGGTAACCAGTATGTCGCCGGTCTTGATATCGATGACCTTGTAATTCAGTTCAACGAATTTTTCGTCTGCTATCGTATCTGACATGTCTGATAAATCTGTTTAAAACAGTGTGGCCCCGAAAATCTTTACCTTGTCCTTTTCATAGCCAAGCACCAGCCGTCCCAGCCATTCGCCCTTGTTTTTCTTGTTGATCACTTTATATAAAACAGTTACATATTCCCCGCGGCGTATCATGCCGAGATACGAATAATCATCCGACAAGTTTTTCGCAAGGTCGCTTCGCGCAAACTGCTTGCCCATTTCGATTTCGTTGGCTCCCTGGATAAATGAAGAGGAAAAATTACGCGTGAAAGCACCATAGTTTCCTTCATTGGAGTACTTGATCAGATCGGCCCACATCGGATTGGCCAACTCCAAAATCTCTTCATCTGTTTTTTCAAGAATGTTCATAAAAAATTCCGCATACACAGTTTTTCATTATTTTATCCGTCGCAATGTCATACGACTCGCTGAACGGATAAAAAGAGGACCAACATAAAAAATGCCGGTCCTCTTTTAATGCACCAACAAATTATTTCTAATACATTTCCCGGCTTGAAAAATCAAACCTGCATTTGCTTAGTGGTGACCTTCTGCTTTCAGTTTAGCCAAGTCTTTGTCCTCAATATCACCTACCAGGTGATAAAGCGGTGCCTTTTCCATCGTGTACTCACCCGTCTTGGGATCACGACGGGAAACAGTCAGCACGTGCCAGTTCTTGTCATCCAGATTCATTGCATCACCACGGTAGTAGTAACCCGGCCAACGTGACTCCTTACGGAACAGCGTATACTGGAATACACTCTCGGAAGTGAGGAAACGATGTTTCAGCTCCCATGCACGCAATAGCTCGTGTATATCTGAAGCGGCGACTTTTTCCAGATCCTGCCCCAGGATGTACATTTTCTTGAGACCGATGTTCAGGAGCTTGTCGTTGGTCATGTAATTAACACCAAAACCACCACAGTACTCATCCATCAGCTTCTGCAAACGTTCCAGACCCTGTTTTGGATTGATGAAGTTCGGATTGACGGTACCGGCGACCACTTCATTACTGTATACACGGTAAGTTTCCAGGGGCTTGTAGATC
>Ga0210097_1000501_pt1 | contig 13324 bp, 14 predicted proteins | sample Joice_CattailNLA_2_FD_185521 | JGI IMG/M metagenome (GOLD analysis project Ga0210097, IMG submission 185521) | Wetland microbial communities from San Francisco Bay, California, USA, that impact long-term carbon sequestration - Joice_CattailNLA_D2... | ecosystem: Environmental > Aquatic > Marine...
TGCGTAAGTACTTCTTTATTTTAAAGTCGTCCCCGTATCCCAAAAGATACAAGAACTTCCCAAAAACCAAGCACCTACACTCGTCGGTTGTTCGTTTATTCTGTTAAAGAACGGCTGACCAGATAACCCCCGGACAGCGAAGAGGTGCGCATTATAGTGATGAAAAAACTCACGTCAACTCTTTTCTGAAATATTCTTATAATCTTTGTCGATGCCATGCTCCGCACCGATATTCACTACAATATTGCCTCACATGAAAAGCCAAAAATGTCACTGATCACACTGGGAATCGAGTCGTCTTGCGACGAAACCGGCATCGCGCTATACCAGACGGGGCGCGGCTTGCTGGCGCACGCGCTCTATACACAGGTCGCGATGCACAATGAATATGGCGGCGTGGTTCCAGAGCTTGCCTCGCGCGATCATGTCCGCCGTATCATCCCGCTGGTGAGGCAAGTCATGAGCAAAGCCGGCGTATCACTCGATCAGATCAGCGCGATCGCGTATACCCAGGGGCCGGGCTTGGGAGGCGCGCTGCTGGTCGGTGCGAGCGTCGCGAATGCGCTGGGCTATGCACTCGGCGTTTCCACCATCGGCATCCATCATCTGGAAGGTCATCTGCTTTCGCCATTATTGTCAGACCCTGCACCCGAGTTTCCGTTCGTCGCGCTATTGGTTTCCGGCGGACACACACAACTGATGCGTGTCGACGGCGTGGGACAATACACCTTGCTCGGCGAAACAGTCGATGATGCGGCAGGAGAAGCATTCGACAAGAGCGCAAAGCTGCTGGGATTGAATTATCCGGGCGGTCCCGCACTAGCGAAACTTGCAGAAAAAGGACGCACAGGAATATACAAATTGCCGCGCCCAATGTTACATAGCGGCAATCTGGATTTCAGCTTCAGCGGATTGAAAACCGCGGTGCTGACGCTGGTCAAACAAAGCGGCAACGACAGGCAAGAGATACTGGATGAACAGATGCGGGCCGACATCGCATGCGCGGTACAGGAAGCTATCGTCGATGTGCTCGCGCACAAGGCGATCGCTGCGTTGGCACAAACCGGTCTGGATCAACTGGTGGTGGCAGGTGGTGTGGGCGCGAACCGATTGTTGCGCGAGCGAATAAGCAATGACATTGTCGAACGCGGCGGCAAAATTTTCTATCCAGACTTGGAATTCTGCACCGACAACGGCGCGATGATCGCCTTCGCAGGGGCTTTAAGACTTGCGCAACAACAAGACAAAAAAGATTACCGCTTCAACGTCAAACCGCGCTGGGATTTACAGGAAATCGTCCTGCAAAATTAAGCGGACTTTTTGCTGCCGATCTTTGTTTCCGTGCCTGCAAGCAGTTTCTGGATATTCCCCCTGTGCCGCCAGATCAGCAGCAACGACAAAATGCCGCATGCCAGTACCCATTCTTGCGGCAAGCCCAAAAGAAATGCGTAGATCGGCGTAGCAACAGCCGCCGTCAAGGCAGCCAACGATGAGTAGCGGAACATGAACGCCACGATAAGCCAGGTCGCCAAGCCGCCCAGACCGACCATTATATTCAGTGCCAGCAACACACCCAGCGCGGTCGCTACGCCCTTGCCGCCCTTGAAGCGCAGGAACACCGGATACAGGTGGCCGACGAACACCGCGATTGCAACTGCTGCGGGCAGCATCAAATACTGCTCACCCGGCTGGGAATACCGTATCGCAACCCACACCGCCAGCCAGCCCTTCGCTGCATCGCCGATCAGCGTCAATGCCGCAGCCGCTTTCTTGCCGCTGCGCAACACGTTGGTCGCCCCCGGATTGCCGGAACCATAAGTGCGCGGATCGGGCAACGCGAACAGCTTGCTGCTGATCATTGCGAAAGAAATTGATCCCAACAGGTATGCTGCGACGATATAAACTACGGTCAACATCGGGAATGTCTTAGAATTGTAGTGGAGAGAATTTTACTTGAAACCAAACCTGGCCACCAATCGGCAAAATCCATGGATATCATTTTTCTTCGTGAACTCAAAGTCACTACATTGATCGGCATTTACGAGCGCGAAAAAGTCGTACCGCAAACTTTGCAGATCGATCTCGACATTGCGCTGCCCAACAGCCGCGCCTGTTTCAGTGACGACATCAACGACGCGCTGGATTATGCCGATGTCGCTGAACATCTTCAGACCGTGCTGAGCGAGGGACATTTCTCGCTGATGGAAACGCTGGCCGAACACATCGCGCAAATCATCCTGAAAGATTTCAACGCGCCGTGGGTCAAGGTCAGCGTCGCCAAACTGCAGGCGATCCGCAACTGCAAGATGGTGGGGATCAGTATTGAGCGAGGGCAGATAAAATAGTATGCGGTCGTCATTCCGGCGCAGGCCGGAATGCAGTCTTCAAAATTCAAAGTCAACACCGCCGGTCTACCACCGGCGGTTTTGATTTTAGTTTGCGTGAACGAAAAGAGATGGCTTCTCCCGCCCCGGATGCTTCGCAACGCCGTGTCGAAGCCACTACTTCCCCGGATGTGCCTCCCCCAACTTCCTCCAAGTATCCAGCAACGTATCCGGATTAAGCGACATCGATTGAATCCCAATATCCATCAGCCACAATGCAAAGTCGAAATGGTCCGACGGCCCTTGTCCGCAAATGCCGACATATTTACCCAGGCGGTTGCAGGTGCTGATGGCCATCTCCAACAATTTTTTGACTGCGGCATCGCGTTCGTCAAATCGGTTCGCCACCAGGCTGGAATCCCGGTCCAATCCCAAGGTCAGCTGGGTCAGGTCGTTCGATCCTATCGAGAAGCCGTCAAAATGCTGCAGGAATTCTTCCGCCAGCAGCGCGTTGGACGGGATCTCGCACATCATGATCAGGCGCAATCCATTTTCTCCGCGCTTTAGGCCGTTTTGCGCGAGCAGTTCGACGACTTCACGCGCCTCCTGCACGGTGCGCACGAACGGCACCATGATCTCCACATTGGTGTAGCCCATTACGTCGCGGACCTTTTTCATCGCACGGCATTCCAGTTCGAAGCAGTCCCTGAAACTCTGCGCTACATAGCGTCCTGCGCCGCGAAAACCGAGCATCGGATTTTCTTCCAGAGGCTCGTAGAGTTCACCACCGAGCAACTTGCGGTATTCGTTGGATTTGAAGTCCGATAGGCGCACGATGACTGGCTTGGGCCAGAATGCTGCAGCGAGTGTGGAAATACCCTCGGTCAATTTGTCCACATAGAAAATCAATGGGTCGGCGTAACCGCGTGATTGTTGCAGTACGGCCGCCTTCAATTCGGCGGACAGGGTTTGATAATGCTCCGCTGCCTTCGGGTGTATGCCGATGAGGTTGTTGATGACGAATTCCAGTCGCGCCAGACCGATGCCGGCGGAAGGCAACGATGCAAACTCGAATGCCAGCGTGGGGTTGCCCACATTGAGCATCAACTTTACCGCCAACGGCGGCAAAGCCGTTTCTTCCTGTTGGGTAATTTCAAAAGGCAGCTTGCCCCGATAGACGAAACCGGTGTCGCCTTCCGCGCAGGATGCTGTGACGATCTCGTTTTCAACGAGCACTTCAGTGGCATGGCTGCAACCCACGATAGCAGGGATGCCCAGTTCGCGCGCGATGATCGCTGCATGGCAGGTGCGCCCGCCGCGATTGGTGATGATGGCCGAGGCCTTCTTCATCACCGGCTCCCAGTTCGGGTCGGTCATGTCCGTGACCAGCACATCGCCCGCTTGTACCTTGTCCATTTCGGCGGCGCTCGGCACCAGCCGCACCGGACCGACACCGATCTTTTGCCCGATCGCGCGACCCTCGATCAGCACCTCGCCGCGTTTCTTGAGACGGAATTTTTCCGCAGCGCCTGCAACAACCTGGGACTGAACCGTTTCCGGGCGTGCCTGCAGGATATAGAGCTTGCCATCCATGCCGTCCTTGCCCCATTCGATATCCATCGGCCTGCCGTAATGTTTTTCGATGGCCATCGCATGCCTTGCCAATTCCAGCACTTCCGTATCGTTCAGCGAAAAACTGTCGCGTTCCGATTGCGGCACTTCTTCGATACTGGTTGAACGACCGGCGGCCTGTTCTTCGCGGAATACCATGCGCTGCTGCTTGGAACCGATGCTGCGACGTACAAGCGCCGGATATCCTGCTGCGAGCTGTGGCTTGTGGACATAGAATTCATCGGGATTCACCGCACCCTGCACAACCATTTCACCCAAGCCGTAAGACGAGGTGATGAACACGACGTCGCGGAAACCCGATTCGGTATCAATGGTGAACATCACGCCGGCCGCACCCAGATCGGAACGCACCATGCGCTGCACGCCCGCCGACAGGGCGACGGAAGGCGCCGTATAGCCGGTATGAACCCGGTACGAAATGGCACGGTCGTTATAAAGCGAGGCAAAGACTTCCCTTATCGCGTGCAGGATATTGTCTATGCCGTGTATGTTCAGAAATGTCTCCTGCTGTCCTGCAAAGGATGCATCGGGCATATCTTCCGCTGTAGCGGATGAACGCACCGCAAAACTGGCATCGCTGCCCGCCGCAAGCTTGGTATAGTGCTGGCGTATCTCTTCCTCCAACCGCTTCGGCAGCGAGGCCGCCAGTATCCAGCCGCGTATGTCCGCGCCGGCCTTGGCCAATGCATTCACGTCTGACACATCGAGCGCCTTCAACGTTTGCTGGATACGCTTTTCAAGGCCATTGTCCTTCAGGAAATCGCGATAGGCTTGCGCCGTTGTCGCAAATCCGCCCGGCACGCTCACGCCGGAGGAGCTGAGGTTGCTGATCATTTCACCCAATGAAGCATTCTTGCCGCCAACCTGTTCGATGTCAGCCATGCCCAATGACTGAAATGGAATTACATAGGGTTGCATGCATGTTCTCCTGTTTATCTGTAAATTGGTGTGCTGCTGCGCTACCAAACCATGCTCATTTTTTTCTGTTGATCGCCTGGATGATTTGAACGGCAACTTCCTCGATCGAGCGTGATGTCATATCGAACCATTCTATACCCTCGCGCAGCATCATGCGCTCCGCTGCGGCAACTTCCTCCCGGCAGGTATCCAGTGCGGCATATTTGCTGCCTGGCCGCCGCTCCTCGCGGATATGGTGCAATTGCTCCGGCGCGATGGTCAATCCGAACAGCTTGTTGCGGAACGGCAGCAAGGTTTCCGGCAGTCGGCCTCGCTCGAAATCCTCCGGGATGAGTGGATAGTTTGCGGCTCTGAGACCGAATTGCATCGAAAGGTACAAGCTGGTCGGGGTCTTGCCGCTGCGTGAAACGCCAACCAGTATCACGTCGGCATTCTTCAGGTTTGCATCGGAGACGCCGTCGTCGTGCGCAATCGCAAAACTCATCGCGGCAATGCGATTGGCATATTCGTTGCTGGACTGGCCATGTGACCGGCCTACGGTATGCGCCGAGCGCACACCCAGTTCCTTTTCCAACGGAGCGATGAAGACCTCGAACAGATCGAGGAACAGGGCATCCTCCTGGCGCAGCATCTTGCTGATTTTCGTATCCATCATGGTCATCGCAACCAGCGGGCGCACCCCGTCCTGCTCGCGTGCCTCGCGGATGCGCAACCGGCATTCCTCGGCCTTTTCCGGACTGTCGACAAACGGGAACCGCAGCTGGCGGAAATTTATTCCATTGAACTGGGACAGCAGCCCCTTGCCCAGGGTTTCGGCGGTGATACCCGTGCCATCCGATATGAAAAAGACCGCGCGGCCGGATGTCCTCACCAAGCCCGCATGCGGTTTTTGTGCAGATTTTTTTGTGGTTGTCTTCATGGGATCGCCATCATCCAGATCCAGGCGTCAGTCATTGCATGCGGAAACCAGAAACAAACCAAGCAGGCGCCATACAGGATTGCAGAATAGAGGTCGCCAGCACCGGAGTCAAATGCTGTTCTTCAGACATCCCTTTTTGTTTTCAGCCGCACTCATCCGCGCGGATGATGTTGCGCATGAAGTTGTTTCAAGCGCTCCCTCGCCACATGGGTGTATATCTGCGTTGTGGAGATATCCGCATGGCCCAGTAACATCTGCACCACCCGCAAGTCAGCTCCGTGATTCAGCAGGTGCGTGGCAAAGGCATGGCGTAGCGTATGCGGCGACATCGGTTTATGCAGACCACCTTGCTTGGCGTGCTTCTTGATCAGATACCAGAACATCTGGCGCGTCATTCCCTCGCCTCTGCCAGTAACGAACAATGCGTCACTGATCCGCTTATCCAGCAGCACATTGCGGCCATCCGCCAGATATCTGCTCAGCCAATCCAGCGCTTCCTCACCGAGCGGTACTAGCCGTTCCTTGCTGCCCTTGCCCATCACGCGTACCACACCCATGTCCATGCTCACTTGCGAGACACGCAACGTTACCAACTCGGACACACGTAGTCCGGTGGCGTACAGCACCTCGAACATGGTGCGGTCCCGCAAGCCCAACGGTGTTTGTATATCCGGCGCGGCCAGCAGTTGCTCGATATCCTGCTCGGTCAAACTCTTGGGCAGGTTGCGCGGCAGCTTGGGCGTATCGATCTGCAGCGTCGGGTCGGTAGCGATCTTGCCTTGCCGCAACAGATAGCGGAACAAACGTTTGAGGCTGGAAATATTTCGGCCTGTACTGCTGGGTTTGGCCTTTTGCGTGACCACCAGTTGCGCGAGATAACCCTGTACATCGCCATGGGTAGTTTGCAATATGGATGAGCCGCGCTGTTTCTCCTGCCAGTATGCGAACTTGCGCAGATCGCGCCGGTAGCTATCTAGTGTGTTCCGCGACAAACCGTCTTCCAGCCACAGGTTGTCGCAGAATTCGTCGAGCAACTCAGCGTTGTTCATGCTCCAGCAGCCAGCGTTTGATGTCCAGTGAAGCGCCGCTCGCATGGCGCATAAATCCCCCCAGGCCGGATTTGCCCACCACGCGATGACAGGGGGTGATGATAGGGATCGGATTTGCACCACAGGCTTGGCCGACGGCTTGAGCACCGGAATTCAGTTCCGCCGCCAGCTCGCCGTAACTGCGCGTATTTCCGCGCGGGATGTTGCGCATGGCGAGCCAGACTTTTTGCTGATGTGCGGTACCGACAGGCTTAAGCGGCACAGTGAATTTCATTGCCGGGTTTTCGAAATAGCGCTGTAATTGTTCGCATACAGTGGCGGCAAGTGCGCTGGTCGGGCGTTGCGGCTTTTCAGTCGCAGACAGAAAATCAATTCCTAGCAGAACGCGCTCATCGCAACGTATGCCGAGCACACCGAATGGAACAGTCAGTTTTGCCTGATAACCCATGACGTAATGATACGCGTAAAAAAACGGGAGGCAACGCCTCCCGTTTTTATGGGCGCCGATTGCAAGAAGTTTATTCTGCCGATGGCGCCGATGCTGAACGCATAGCCAGCTTTTCCTTGATACGCGCCGACTTGCCGGAACGATCACGCAGGTAGTAAAGCTTGGCGCGTCTCACCGAGCCGCGGCGCTTCACTTCGATGCTGGCGATGGAGGGCGAGTAAGTCTGAAACGTACGTTCCACGCCTTCGCCGGCCGAGATCTTGCGCACGACGAATCCCGAATTCAGCCCGCGATTGCGCTTGGCGATCACGACCCCCTCGAAAGCCTGAACGCGCTTGCGCTCTCCTTCAACCACATTCACGTTCACGACGACCGTGTCGCCGGGCGCGAAAGAAGGGATCTTCTTGCCCAAACGGGCGATTTCTTCTTGTTCCAATTGTTCGATCAAATTCACTTTACTGCTCCTTTTTTATCGAGTCTTGTTCCTTCTACAGGACACCTCTATAAACCCAAACTCCGTTGCGATACTGTGTTGCTCAAGAAATTTTATCGCTTACATATAACTCATATGCGGCACTCAAAATTTCTTTCGCGCTTTGTCTCGCTTAGGATTTTGAATTTCTATAGGTATCCTGAAATTCTTTCAGAAGACCAGACTCCTCTTTTGTCAAATCGCGCCTGTCCAAGAGATCCGGCCTGCGCAACCACGTCCTGCCCAACGACTGCTGAAGCCGCCAGCGCTGTATGTCCGCATGATTGCCGGACAACAACACCGGGGGCACGGCTTCACCATTAAACATTTCCGGGCGGGTGTAGTGCGGACAATCCAGCAAGCCCTGCACGAACGATTCCTGCTCGGCTGATTCGGCATCACCCAGTACACCGGGAAGTTGCCGCACCAGGCTATCTATCAACACCATCGCTGCCAACTCGCCACCGGACAAAACATAGTCACCGATGGAAATCTCTTCATCCACATACTGGCGAATCAGGCGCTCATCTACGCCTTCGTAGCGTCCAGCAAGCAGTATCAAACCTTCACCTGCTTGGGCCGCCAATTCCTTGACCACCGGGTGGGTCAGCAACCTGCCTTGCGGTGACAGATACACCACACGGCTATTCTTCACACCGCTGGCTGCCTGCCGCTGCTTTGCTGCAGTTATCGCTGCAGCCAGCGGCTCTGCCAGCATCACCATACCGGGACCACCGCCATAAGGCCGGTCGTCGATGGTGCGGTAATTGTCCGTGGTGAAATCTCTCGGATTCCACGTCTTTAATTCGTAGTTGCCTTGCTCCGCCGCGCGCCGCGTGATGCCGTATTGCGTCAGTGCATCGAACATTTGCGGGAACAGCGTGATGACATCAAAGACCATTATATTCAGTAGTCCGCAGCCCAATCCACCTTGATCAATCTATTCTGCAAATCCACCTGCTTGATCGCAGTCGCCACAAACGGTATCAGGATCTCACCGTCGTCACCCTTGACGCTCAACACCTGGTTCGCGCCTGTTTCCAGCAGGTTTGCCACTGTTCCCAGTCGCATTCCCTCTTCATTCACCACCGCGAGGCCGATCAAATCCGACCAGTAATATTCATCTTCTGATTGCCGCGGCAAACTGCTGCGCGGCACGGCAACCAGCAATCCTTTCAACTTTTCTGCTGCGTTTCGATCCGGACAGTCCGGCAATTGCGCGGCAAGTGTCTTGTTATGCACCTCGCACTGCTGAACTTCCACCTCGCGCCAGGGACCGTGCTCGTTTCCTATCCACCATGACCGGTAATCTAGCAGGGAATCAAGTTGCTCGGTGTACGGCTGGATCTTTACCCAACCGCGTATGCCCTGTGCCGCCGCGATACGCCCCATGATCACCATGGAGCCAGTGTTTTCAGGCGGCAGCTTTTGCACCGGCGCGTTTGACCAGCTTGGCTACGGTGTCGCTCAATTGCGCACCCTTGCTTTGCCAATGGCTAACGCGTTCCAACTGCAAGCGCAACGATTCCTGGCCTTCGGCAACCAGCGGATTGTAGAAGCCGACGCGTTCGATGAAACGGCCATCGCGACGATTGCGTGAATCTGCTACCACCACATTGTAAAACGGACGATTCTTCGAACCGCCACGGGAAAGACGAATGATTACCATATGAAATCTGCCTATGTTTTGTTAGCCCAGCGCCAAATTTTCTAGCCCAGACAAAAGGGGCGCGGATTCTACGACATTTTGGGTGTTTAGCGCAACCCGGAGGAAGTTGAAGGGATTTGATTATCGGTGCAGCAACACTTCCAGGACAAACCTGCTGCCCAGGTAAGCCAGAACTAACAGCACAAAACCACCTACCGTCCAGTGCACCGCGACACGCCCGCGCCATCCGTAAAAGCGATGTCCCCACAACAGCACGGCGAATACTCCCCAAGAGACGAAACCGAACAGCACCTTGTGGTTGAACTGCCAAGGCTTGCCGAATATTTCTTCGGAGAACACCATGCCGGAGGCCAGTGTCAGTGTCAGCAACACAAAACCTATGCCTATCATCCGGAACAGCAAAGTTTCCATGGTCATCAGCGGCGGCAGGCTGCGCAGTACGCGCGGCAAGGTAGCATGATGCAGCCGCTTTTCCACCTGCGATATCAGCACTGCATGCAGCATCGCGATGGTAAACAGGCTATATGCGAGCATGGCGGCAGCGACGTGCGCCTTGAAGGCAAACAAACCGGTGTTGGTCAGCACATGGTCGGTATGGAACAGCTCCGGCAGCAGCACGACAACAGCAGCCACGGGCAATACTATCGTCTGCAAACCGCCTATCGGATAAAAGAAACGCGCCACCCAGTAAACCAGCAGGGTCAGCCACACGATAGCGGACAGCGCATTCAGCACACCCAGATCGAAATCCCCCCCGGAGAAAATACCCTGCACTAGCAAGTAGCCATGCATTGCCAAAGGAATCAGCACCAAGTGACCGGCCGCTCCGCGGCTCAACAAATCACCGTCGCCGCGTACATGCGCCTTCCAAAAATAGGCGGCCAGCACACCATAAGCAACACAGGTGAACACGGAGAGAATAAGGTTGGACATTTTTTGTCGGGATGTTTTAGACTTGAGCTAATTCTACACCAAACTTGTGAAACAACCATGCTGGACAACCTGACGCAACGCCTTTCCGGCGTCATCAAGACGCTACGCGGCCAAGCGCGCCTGACCGAGGACAACATCCAGGACGCCTTGCGCGCAGTGCGCTTGGCCTTGCTCGAGGCTGACGTTGCGCTGCCGGTCGTGAAGGAGTTCATCGCCGACGTCAAACAGGCAGCACTGGGACAGGAAGTTATCGGCAACCTGAACCCCGGGCAAGCCCTGATCGGTGTAGTGCATCGCGAACTCACCAGGCTGATGGGCGAGCACTACGACGCACTCGATCTCGCCGTCACCCCGCCCGCCGTGATCCTGATGGCGGGCCTGCAGGGCGCGGGGAAAACCACAACCAGCGGCAAGCTTGCCAAGCTGTTGCGCGACCAGCAAAAGAAAAAAGTGCTGCTGGTCAGTTGCGATGTTTATCGCCCTGCCGCGATCGAGCAATTGCGCACACTGGCAAAACAACTGGAGATCGATTTTTTCGCTTCGGACATCAGCCAGAAGCCGCAGGACATCGCGCTGGCCGCGCTGGACTATGCACGCAAACATTACCACGATGTGCTGATCGTTGATACCGCCGGCCGGCTGGCCATCGATACAGAAATGATGGAGGAGATCAAACAGCTCCATGCAGCACTCAATCCGATCGAAACCCTGTTCGTCGTGGATGCGATGACCGGACAGGATGCGGTAAACACCGCCAAGGCCTTTGGCGATGCGCTGCCGCTTACCGGGATCATCCTGACCAAGCTTGATGGCGATGCACGCGGCGGCGCGGCGCTGTCGGTGCGCCAGATCACCGGCAAACCGATCAAGTTCGTTGGTGTCAGCGAAAAGCCGAACGGTCTGGAAGCTTTCCATCCGGAACGCATGGCCTCGCGCGTGCTCGGCATGGGCGACGTGCTGTCGCTGATCGAGGAAGCTCAGCGTGAGGTCGATCACGCCGAGACGGAAAAACTGGCCAAGAAAGTTCAAAGCGGCAAAGGTTTCGACCTCAATGACTTCAAACAACAGATCGTGCAGATGCGCAAGATGGGCGGCATGTCGGCGATGATGGACAAACTGCCGGCACAGCTCTCCCAGGCTGCCGCGGGCAGCAAGGTGGATGACAAACAGATCGTACGCACCGAGGCCATCATCAACTCGATGACGTCGCTCGAACGCAGCAAGCCGGAACTCATCAAGGCCTCGCGCAAGCGGCGCATCGCGATGGGCGCGGGCGTGCAGGTGATGCATGTCAACCAGTTGCTCAACCAGTTCGAGCAGATGCAGAAGATGATGAAGATGCTCGGCAAGGGAGGAGGCATGGCAAAGATGATGCGCGGGATGGCTGGCAAATTCCCGGGGATAGGACGCTAAATATCAATTGACATAAATTGGTGTCTCTGAAAATTCAGAGTTCGCACAAATGCAAGGCGCGAGGAAATTTTTGCAGCGCCGCATATGTGCGTATATGTAAGCAAGAAAATTTTCGAGTAACGCAGCAGTTGGGATGAAATCTGGATTTTATGACTATTAAGGCCATTATTTTCGACGTGGACGGCACCTTGGCCGATACCGAGGATGGACACCGCAAATCATTCAACAAGGCATTCTCCGAAAACGGCCTGGACTGGAACTGGGACGTCGCGCTGTATGACAAGCTGCTCAAAGTGACCGGCGGCAAGGAGCGCATCAAATATTTCGTTTCGGATTTTCTGCAAGGCTATACCAAGCCCGAAGACTTCGACGAGTTCGTCAAACATCTGCACAAGGTCAAGACCGCGCATTACACCGCGATGTTGCGCGGGAGCCATATCCCGTTGCGTCCCGGCATCAAGCAATTGATCCACGAGGCGCATGGGGCAGGCATCAAGCTCGCGATCGCGACCACGACCTCCCCGGAGAATGTCTCCGCGCTGCTTGAAGTTGGCCTGGGGAAGGATTGGGAAAAGTATTTCGCCGCAAACGGCTGCGGCGACATCGTGCCGCACAAGAAACCCGCGCCGGACATTTACTACTGGGTACTGGACAAGCTCAATCTCCCGGCCGCAGATTGCATCGCGCTGGAAGATTCCTACAACGGATTGCGCTCCGCACTTGCCGCAGGCATCAAGACATACGTCACCACCAACCCGTACACACACAAACAGGATTTCGCCGAAGCGGCAGGCGTGTTCGACGATCTGAGCGATTTGAAAGGCTTCTATCACGCAACCGGACTACCCCTTCCCAAACAGCAGGTTTCTGTTTAGCATCCTGCGGTATGTGGGGGTGTAGCTCAGTTGGGAGAGCGTCTGGTTCGCAATCAGAAGGTCGTCAGTTCGATCCTGATCACCTCCACCACAATCCTGTATTATCCCGTCCAAACCCGTACATCAAACCCGCATAAATACTAGTGATTAGCGGGTTTTTTGTTTAATGCCGTCTTTCCCCGATTTTTGCAATATGCCCCCAATTGGTGGCATAATTCTCCCAGTTATGCCCCCATTGTGATTTTGATGCCCCCAGCGAGGTGACGCCATGAAATTGACTGACACAGCAACAAGGAAAGCAAAACCCGAAGCAAAGCCCTACAAGATGGCCGACGGTGGGGGAATGTATCTTGAGGTGATGCCAAACGGCTCGAAGTACTGGAGGCTCAAATACCGTTATGGTGGCAAAGAAAAGAGGCTTGCCCTAGGTGTCTATCCTGACGTACCGCTGACCCTTGCGAGGGAGCGCAGAGAAGAAGCACGCAAATTACTGGCAACCGATGTTGACCCAGGCGAGCATCGCAAGGCCGCCAACGCTGCAAAAGCTGAACGTGCTTCCAATAGTTTGGAGATTGTCGCTCGCGAGTGGTTCGCTAAACAAGCGCCAACATGGGCAGCTAGCCACGCCGACAAGATCATCCGGCGACTGGAGCGAGATATTTTCCCGTGGGT
>Ga0210097_1000504_pt1 | contig 13237 bp, 10 predicted proteins | sample Joice_CattailNLA_2_FD_185521 | JGI IMG/M metagenome (GOLD analysis project Ga0210097, IMG submission 185521) | Wetland microbial communities from San Francisco Bay, California, USA, that impact long-term carbon sequestration - Joice_CattailNLA_D2... | ecosystem: Environmental > Aquatic > Marine...
TTCCGTTTCGAGTTCAAGACGTTCCCGTGGGGGAGCGACTACTATCACGAGCACGGACAGATGATGCCTCCCGACGGCCTGGAAACGTTGCGTGCCTTCGATGCGATCTTTTTCGGCGCCGTGGGGCACCCTTCCATCCCGGACCACATCACGCTGTGGGGGCTGCGCCTTCCCATCTGCCAGGGGTTCGACCAGTACGGGAACTACCGGCCCGCGCGCATCCTGCCGGGAATTTCGGGTCCCCTCCGGGGGCGGACCGGCAAAGATCTCGACTGGATCGTGGTACGGGAGAACACGGAAGGCGAATACTCCGGCGTGGGAGGAAGGGCGCACCAGGGACTACCTGGCGAAGTGGCCATGGAGGTGTCGGTGTTCACCCGATCCGGGGTGGAGCGCATCATGCGGTTCGCCTTCGCCCTGGCGCGGAAGCGGCCCCGGCGACTGCTGACGCTGGTGACGAAGTCGAACGCCCAGCGTCACGCCATGGTCATGTGGGACGAGATCTTCGCCGAAGTCGCCCGGGAGTTTCCGGATGTGACGACCGACCGGATGCTCGTCGACGCGGTCACCACGAGAATGGTGCTCAAGCCCGAGACGCTCGACGTGCTCGTCGCCTCCAACCTCCACGCGGACATCCTCTCCGATCTCGCGGCGGCGCTGTCGGGAAGCCTCGGGATCGGCCCGACGGCGAACATCAACCCGGAAAGAACGTACCCGTCGATGTTCGAGCCGATCCACGGGTCCGCCTTCGACATCATGGGGAAAGGGATCGCCAATCCCCTGGGCACGTTCTGGACCGCGGTCCTGATGCTGGAGCACTTGGGGGAGGGGGAAGCCGGCAGGCGCCTCATGGGCGCCATCGAGAAGGTGACCGGTGCAGGCAAGACCCTGACCCCCGATCTGGGCGGGACGGCATCGACCGGCGAGGTCACCGACGCCGTGATCGCCGCGTTGGGGAAATGACCTGCCGATGAAGATCGTCGACATCAAGGAGCGCACCGCTTCCATCGCCTCCCCCATCCGCAACGCGTACATCGACTTCAGCAGGATGACGGTATCGGTTGCGGCCGTGGTCACCGACGTGATCCGGGACGGCAAACCGGTCGTGGGATACGGGTTCAACTCCAACGGCCGGTACGCTCAAGGGTGCCTGCTGCGGGAACGGTTTCTCCCCCGCGTGCGGGAGGCCGATCCAAGGACGTACGTGTCCGAGGCGGAAGACAACCTCGATCCCTTCCGGCTCCGGGACATCCTGATGGCCAACGAGAAACCGGGCGGCCACGGAGAACGCTCGGTGGCGGTGGGCGTCATCGACATGGCCGTGTGGGACGCTGTGGCCAAGATCGAGGAAAAACCCCTTTACCGTCTTCTCGCCGACCGCTACAACGGCGGGGCTGCCGCGAACCGGGTGTTCGTCTACGCCGCGGGCGGCTATTACTACCCCGGGAAAGGAACACGGGAGCTGCGGGACGAAATGAGCCGCTACCTGGATGCCGGGTACCGGGTGGTGAAGATCAAGATCGGCGGGGCCCCCCTGGCGGACGACTTAGGAAGGATCGAGGAGGTTCTTTCTCTTGTGGGAAGCGGAGACCGTCTTGCCGTCGACGCGAACGGCCGGTTCGACCTCGACGCAGCGGTGGAGTACGGGGAAGCTCTTGGCCCTTATGGCCTTCGCTGGTACGAGGAGCCCGGAGACCCCCTCGACTACCAACTCCACGCCGATCTGGCGGCACGGTACCCGGGGCCCATCGCCACCGGGGAAAACCTTTTCTCCATGCAGGATACGAGAAACCTCTTGCGCCACGCGGGGCTTCGGAAGGACAGGGACATCCTTCAGATGGACCCGGTCCTGTCCTACGGCCTGGTGGAGTATCTCCGGATGCTCGAGGTGCTGGACGGGATGGGCTGGTCACGAGACCGCCTGATCCCCCACGGCGGACACCAGTTCGCCCTCAACATCGCCGCCGGCCTCGGCCTGGGAGGCAACGAATCGTACCCCGAGGTGTTCGCCCCGTTCGGGGGGTTTGCCGATGGAACACCCGTGGAGGATGGAATGATCCGCCTGCCGGAAGTCCCCGGCGTCGGCTTCGAGGCCAAGTCGGACCTGATGGATCTCATCCGCTCGCTCTTCGGCCCCTAGCGGCGATCGGATCGGTCGGCTGCGGAGTTCCCGGTTCCCTCCTTAACGATCCGGAATTCCGAATCGGTACCCGATGCCTGCATAACCAGAACTGTCGTCCGCCGAGACCGAATCGCCATTTAACGTTCTGTATGTGTAGTTCACGGTCGAAAACCAGGACCGCGTCCAGTCGATTCCGGCGGATACCGAGAGCGCGTGCACATCCACCGTTTCCTTGAACACATCGGCCCCGAAGGCGGAGGAGAACCGCCTCCCGCCCCTCCCGGAACCGCCGCCACCAGTCGGCGGTGCGGCCACATTTGTAGAAAGGAACGAGTCTCCACGGGAATATTCGTAACCCGCCTCCGTGAAAACCTTCGTTGTCCAGCGCATCCCGAGGTACAAACCGAAGGTGTTTTCCGTGTACGAGTAGACGTCTTCCTCCGCCCGGCTGTCCGTGTAGACGTAATATTCCCCGAGGTAGAAGCCGTTCGGGAATTTCTGTGAGAAACCGACCCTGCCACCGAACGCCCAGGCCGACTGCTCCGAATCCTGCACCGCTTTCCCCTGGAGAAAGGGGGTGAGGGATGCTGTCCAGCCGGGTCGGATGATGTACGCGATCCCCGGAGAGAGCATGACCGCCGCGTAGTCGACATCGGAAAGGGAAGGGTAGACCGCGCCCTGAACGATGATCCCCATCGTCCAGTCCAGCCGGGTTTCCGCGGCGTGGCCCTTCCAGTAGCTGCCGTAGGCCGAGAGGTACCCGCTCCCGTCGCCATCTTCGATGGAGCGGCTCAGGTTTGTGTCGAACCCCGCGTGTACGCCGGCTTCCCAGCCGGCACATGCCGGGGATGCCTCCCAAAACAGGGTGGGAACCACGAAAATCGCGAGCAGCGCCTTCCACTGCCTAAGGATCATGTCCACCTCTTTTCGTCGTCTCTGGGTGTCACCTGCCCCTGCCGCCCATGCCTCCCATGCCCCCCGGCCCCTTCCCGCCGCCGCCCCGGAGCATCGGGGACCCGGATCCTCCACCCACTCCCATTCCACCGCCTTGGCCCTTCCATAGTGGATATCCTTTCTCGTCACGGAACACCCACGCCTGGCCCGAGGACAGGACGCGGATCTCCTGGGCGATGATGTACATCCCCATGTCGCGGCCAAGCGTCTTGGAGCCGCGGACGCTCACCTGCGCGCCTTCGGGTATCTCCGTCCGGAGGTCCTCCCAATACCACGACGGGGAGACGAGGACCGTGTAGGTTTCCTTTCCCGATTCCAGCCGGAAACTCATCGGCCCCCGCTCCGGCCTGTCCACGTCGCGAGCCGTTCCGCGGACCTCCCCGACCGTGTTGGGGTCATACCCCCCGGGGTAGTGGATCCCGCTCCCTTCCAGAACCGTCCCGTTCCCGGCCGCCAGCACGGCGCCCGCGGGAAAGAGCGGGACGAAGAGAAAACCGAGGAGCAGGGCGGACAACGCCGCCCTGTTCCGCCCGGTTTTCACCCCCCTACCGGTTTGCCGGAGCCCCATATCCCGTTCCGTCCTTGGGCAGGTAAGGGCCTGTGCCGTCTCCCGGACCATAAAGGTTTCCTTTCTTCTCCCCGGTGGCGCCCACCGCGGATTCCGCGGCGGTTGCCGCGGACCCCGTGCCGGACTCCTTGTGAATCCGGTCACGATCACGATCCCGGTCCCGGTCGCGATCCCGGTCGCCTTCCCCGTCCCGCATGCGAAGTAGCTCCATATTGCGGGTCCCGACCTGGTTCTGCATCTGGGTCCGGTTCCCGATGGACTCCCCTCCCATCCTGCCCGACCCGCCACCGCCCCTGCCTCCTCCGCCGCCACCCGCCAGGACCGTCCATGGAATGACGAGCGCGGCAAGAAAAGCAGCCGCCAGAACCGTCGCGCCAAACTTGGTCTTCATCTCTCTTACCTCCTTCAGGTTGTTTGCTCCTCTCCCGATGAAGGCAAGAGCAATGGGCGTGCCGGGCCGAGGATCCGGCATGACGGCCCGATTTCAATGGGAAATCCGAATCCTGACACCCCCGGCACCCCCCTCAGGAGTGCAAAATATGCACTCCGGCGTGCAAACCGTGCACCCTTACAGATCGTACTCCTTGATCCGGTACTGCAAGGAACGCAGGGAGATTCCCAGTATCTGCGCCGCCCGCTTCCGGTTCCCCCCGACCTCCGAGAGGACCCTCCGGATCGTCTCCCGCTCGGAGGACCGGAGCGCCCCTTCCCCGGGGGGTATGTCGCCCTTCCGTTCCGCAACGCCCTCGAGGTTCAGGAGGGAGGGGTCTATTTCCCCGTGTGCGAGGATCACGGCGCGCTCGATCACGTTCTGCAACTCCCGGATGTTCCCCGGCCACCGGTATGCGGTGAGCGCGGTCTTCGCGGCCTCGGAGAACCCCGGCGTTTTCTTCCCGAAGGCGGTGGCGAACTTCGCCGCAAAATACTCCGCGAGGGGAAGGATGGCGTCAACGCGTGAGGCGAGATCGGGGAGCGCGACCGGGAAGACGTTCAACCGGTAGAAGAGGTCCTCGCGGAAACGGCCCGCCGCTACTTCCGCTTTCAGATCCCGGTTCGTCGCTCCCACGATCCGAACGTCCACCGTGATCGTCTTCGTCCCGCCTACCCGCTCGAACGACCGTTCCTGCAGCACACGGAGAAGCTTCACCTGGATGCCGGGGGATACCTCCCCGATCTCGTCCAGGAATATCGTACCTTCGTCGGCGAGCTCAAACCGCCCCTTCCGGGTCGCCACCGCACCGGTGAACGCCCCCCGCTCGTGACCGAACAGTTCGCTTTCCAGAAGCGTCTCGGGGAGTGCCGCGCATTGCACCGGCACGAAGGGCTTCTCCCCCCTGGGACTCAGGTTGTGGATCATGCGGGCGACCAGCTCCTTCCCTGTCCCGCTCGGCCCCGAGATGAGGACGGTCGCAGTCGTCGGGGCAACCTCGCGGACCATCCGGTGCACCTCCTTCATGGCTCCCCCCAGGAAGATCGTCCCCACCGGGGGAAACTGTTTCCCAAGCTCCTCGGAGAGCAGGGAGATTCGGGCTTCCGCCTCCGCCTCGCGAAGGACCCGCCGGACTACGTGGCGAAGCTCTTCGGGGTCCCGGAGAGGCTTCGTGAGGTAGTCCGAGGCCCCCGCCCGCATTGCCTCTACGGCGTTCCCGATGGAACCGAAGGCGGTGACGATGACCCAGCGTGCCCCGGGGCGCACCTTTCTCCCTTCCCGCATCAATTCCAGTCCGGAAATGCCGGACATGCGCAGATCGGTGAGAACGAGGTCGAAATCCGACCGGTTCAACGCATCGAGCCCCTCCTTCCCGTGGCCCGCCGCCTCTACCGTGTACCCCTCCTCCTTCAGGACGGAGGCGAAGAAGGAACGCATCATCTCGTCGTCGTCCACCACCAGGATGTTCTTCGGCATCTCCGGTCACCCCTTCCCGGGGAGCCGGACCCACAGGACCGCGCCGCCCTCCCCGTCCCGATTGCGAATCCCGATGCGACCCCCCATCCCCTCGACCGCCTTCTTCGAGTAGGCCAGCCCAAGCCCGGTGCCGTCCGACTTCGTCGTGTGGAACGGCGTAAACAGCTTCGGCAGGTCGGCCCCGGGGATTCCCGGTCCCGTGTCCTTCACCCGGATTTCCGCCCACTTGCCGTCCCTCCACCACTCGACCCGCAAAGTCCCCTCCGGACCCATCGCCTCGATCGCGTTCCGGACCGCGTTCCGCAGGACCCTCCCGAGCTTGTCGGGATCGGCTAACACATACGCGCCCGGCTCGACGGAAATCTCCACTTTCCCGGCCCACCCTGTGGACTCCGCGGTCACGGTGTCGCGGACGATGTCGAGGACGGGGACGGGGGAAGTCGCGTACGTTTCCTGCCGCGAGAACAGGAGGAGCTCGTTGACGAGGGACTCGATCCGGCCCGCAGCCCGCAACGCATTATCCAGCCCCGCCTTCCTCGGGTCGGAGGGTTCGACCTTCTCGCTCACCCACTGGGTGAATCCCTTGAAGCTGCCGAGAGCGTTGCGGATTTCGTGCGCGAGGGTTGCGGTCATCTGGCCGATGAGGGCGAGCCGTTCCCGCCGTTCCGCCTCTTCCCGGAGGCGGAACTGTCGGGAAACCATCCGGTCCAGGGCAATACCCACCGTCCAGAGCAGGAGCAGCACGGCCGCCACCGTCCAGCGCATCCTGCGCGTGCCGGCAAGGATCCGGTCCGCGGGCGTCGTGTGGAGCACGATCCGGAGCAGTTCCGGGCCGCCGTGGAGGGGATGGAGGATATAGTCGTATTCGTACGCCGGCAGCCCGGTCCCCAGGACCACCCTCCGCCCGGAGGGCTGCCCGGTCCGGAGCCAATCACCGGGATCCTCCGGCAGCCGGGTGTTCATCATCCGCGGATTGGTGTGGAACCGGATCATCCCGTCCCCCTCCGCGATCAGCGCGTAGGCAACCACCCGGTCCGACAGGATCCCCTGGACCTCGCTGTCCGATCCGCCCCCGCCGGCGCGCAGGGCACTCTCCGTGGCGGAGGAGAGGGCGAGCGCGGTGCTCTCCAGCGACTGGTCGGCGAGAGATTCCACCGTTCGCTCGTTCATCACCGTCGCATAGAGGATTGCGGCGGATGACACCGCGAGGAAGGCGAGCAGGATGACCCGCAGGACAGCGGGAAGAACGAGGCGCATAGGCAGGGATCCTCTCCACCCGCCCCCACCGCCGGGCAGGGACGCAATATATCCATCGTCTTTTATATTAGCACCACTCCGGAAAAGAAGTGCCCTCGCACGCGGGCCGTCCGCGATGGCTCCTGCCGGAACTTACTCGATTCTCAGCTTCTCCAACTTGCGGTAAATCGTCCGGCGGCTCATGCCCAGCAGGCGGGCGGCCTCGGTTTTGTTGCCGCCGGCCTGCGCGAGGGCCTTGCGGATGGCCCTGGCCTCGTCTTCGGGATTCCAGTCGTTGGACAGTGCGTGGGACTCGAAATATTTGAGGAAGTCGGGAGGCAGGTTTTCGGCGGTGATCACGCTCTGGCGGCAGCGCACAAAGGAGTGCTCCAGAAGGTTTTCCAGCTCCCGCACGTTGCCGTGCCAGGGATAGTGGAGAAACATCCGTTCGACGTCCGAGGAGATGCCCTTGATCTCCTTGGTGAACTTGCGGTTGAAATTGCGCCGGAAGTGCTCTGTCAATAGCGAGATGTCGTCCCGGCGCTCGCGCAACGGCGGAACGGGTATCTGTACCACTTTCAGCCGGTAGTAGAGATCCTCGCGGAACTCGCCGCCGGCGACCCGTTCCCGCAGATCGCGGTTGGTCGCGGCCACCAGGCGCACGTCGACCTTGATGGGGGTGGCGTCGCCGACCCGCTCGAATTCCATGTTCTCGATCACCCGCAGCAGCCGCAACTGCATGCGCTGGGATATTTCGCCGATCTCGTCCAGGAAGATGGTCCCGCCGTCCGCGCGCTGGAAGCGGCCGATCTTTTCCTTCACCGCACCGGTGAAGGCACCTGCCACGTGACCGAACAGCTCGCTTTCCAGCAGGTTTTCCGAAAGCGCCGCGCAGTTGACTTTGACCAGCGGGCCCTGCCGCCGGTCACCGCAGTAGTGCAGGGCGTTCACCACCAGTTCCTTGCCGGTGCCGCTCTCGCCGGAGATCAGCACCGTGGTCTGGACGTCCGCCAGATCGCGGATCATGGCACGCACTTTCTCTATGCTTTCGCTTCGGCCCACGATGCTGTCGATCTTCTGGCGTTCCTGCAAGCGGCGCTCCAGGCTCAACAGCCGGGTTTCGTCGCGCACCACCATCACCGCACCGGTGACCCGGTCTTTCACCCCCAGGAGCGGCGAGGCGGTCACGCTGACCACTTGCTGCTTCCCCTGGGCCGAACGGCACTCGACGAAACGCAGCGCCACCGGCTGACGGGTTTTCAGTGTCTCGCCCAGGGCACCGATGCAGTTGCCGTCGCATCGGTCCGCAAGCTCCCACAGCGGTTTCCCGATCACCTCCTCCCTTTGGAATTGGCAGATCTTTTGGGCGGCATCGTTGATTTCCTCGACCACCATGTTTCGGTCCACGGTGATTATGCCGTCGTTGACGCTGCGGAAGATGGCCTCGAAGTTCATCCGGCACTGCTCCCTCTCGTCCCTGACGGCCTTGTGTTTGAGCGCGATGTTGACCGTCCTCAAAAGGGTATCCTGGCGGATGGGTTTGATGATGTAGTCGAAGGCGCCGATGCGCAGGCTTTCGGCGGCGGTGTCAACGCTGGGAGCACCGGTGATCATGACCACTAGCGCGTTGGGAAGAATCTCCTTGGCCTCTTTCAACAAGTCGATGCCGCTTCGACCGGGCAGGATGATGTCGGCAAAAACCAGATCGAAGTCTTTTTCCCGCAGCAGTGCGATCCCCTCGTCACAGTCGGCGGCGACGGAGACCGTGTGGCCTTCCTCCGACAAAAAGAGCTTGAACGTGTAACGGATACTTTCCTCGTCGTCGACGACAAGAATACGGGTCGGCATGGCAATATCCTTCATTGCTTTGACTCAAAGTGAACCGGAAGGTCAATCACGACTTTCGTATACTGCCCTTCATGACTTTCGAGGTTCAACCGGCCCCCGTGCCCCTCCACGATGCCGTGGCTGATGCTCAAGCCCAGACCAGTGCGCTTTCGTTCGGTCTTCGTGGAGAAAAAGGGATTCATCACCTTGTCGATGATGGCCGCCGGGATTCCGCAGCCGTGATCCTTGAAGCAGATCCGCACCTGCCGGCCATCCTGGAAAGTCAGCGGTTCGGCCGTAACTTCCAGGACCTTGTCCTCATGGGTATCGGGGTATTTTTCGTTCAGGGCGTGCCGGGCGTTGCTGATGATGTTGACGAAGACCTGCAGGATTTCATGCTGTTGCGCCCATATGTCCGGCAGCCCATCCGGAACGTTCGTTTTGACCGTAATGTTGTCCTTGCGAAGCTGGGCCGCGTTGAGCGTCATGGAGTCGAACAGGACCTCCGCAACGGAAACAGCGCCTTTATCATCATGCCGTCGACGGGCAAACGACAGCAGTCCTTCGACGATACGGCCGATGCGGTCGCCTTCCTTGACGATGCGCCCGGCAATTTCTCGCACCATGCTGCGCTCATCGGACCGGTTGACCAGGATCTGGGCGTAATTGATGATGCCGTTGACCGGGTTGTTGATCTCGTGCGCCACGCCGGCCGCCAGCTCGCCCAACGCGACCAGTTGTTCGGCGCGCATGATGGCAACCGCAGCGGCCTGTTTTTCGGTCACATCCCGCCACAGTGCCACCACCTTCTGCTGGTTGTCGCTGTCCGTCACCGGTGTGTAGGCTTTTTCGAAGCTTCGGCCGTCGGAGGTCTTGTACTCGGCCTCCTGGATCCGGCCGGTTGCAATCGCTGCCTGCATGAGACACGGCTCGCAGGGACGTTGCTCTCCGTAAATAACCGCATGACAGGTCTTGCCGGCGCAATCACCGAAATAATCGCGGAAAATTTCGTTCTGATATTCCACCGTGTGCTCACCGCTGATGATACTCACCCCTTCGTGGAGGTGAGAAAGAATCCGTTCCAGCATGTCGCGTTCGGACGCGAGGGCGATCTGGGCATTTGTCAGCTCGGTGATATCGCGAAACGACTCTACTACGCCGATAATCTGCCCTTCCGGACCGACAAACGGCGTGGCGTTGATTATGCAGGGGATCCTTTTCCCGTCCCGTCGCACCTTGTCCACGTGACTTTCCACCGTCTCTTTTCCGTTCAGTACTCTTTGAATGGGGCATTGCTCGGTAAAACAGGTCGGACCGGAGAAGATCTCGTGGCATTTTTTCCCGAAGGCATTCGTTTCGTCCACACCGGTCAGGGATTCGAAGGTCTTGTTGATTTTCAGCACATTGAAGTTCCTGTCCACCAGCCGCATACCCACCGAGGCGGTCTGGAAAATCTGGTCCAGTTCGGCATTGGCCCGGTGCAGTTCCCGCTCCATTTTTTTGCGGTCCGAGAGGTCAAAAAAGGTTTCCAGGAGGTGTTCTCTTCCGCCGTAATTCACGCGGGTGACACTCTTTAGAATCGGCAACTGCCCCCCTGCTGCAGTCAACAAGACGCGTTCGGACAGGTCGATGGTTTGCTCTTGATCCAGAATCGGGCATTTGCCGACCTCGGCCGGGCAGAGGTATTCGTGGCAGACCTGGTCCTTTACGAATCTTTCGGGGCTTCCGATCAATTTGAGGGCGTTGGAGTTGGCCCAGCTGATCTTGCGGCTGTCCGCATCCACCAGCACGATACCCGCCGGGTTGTTCTCGAGAATCCTGGATAACTCTTTTTCCCGGTCCGCCAGCGCAGCTTCCGTTCGCCGCCGAATATTGATGCTTCGCTGGGCGTACACGCTGAAAAAGATAATGAGGAAGGATACAAGCAACCGTTTCCAGAGTTCGTGCACATCGGGAGTGAACAAATGGTCCAGAAAATTGCCGTCACCGAAAACGGTGACGTGCATCAGCGATTCCAGAAACCAGTACAAAAAGCTGAGTCCGACGCCGATCCATATGAAATTCTGTGCCAATATCACCGATTTCGAGGAGCGCAAAATCCTCATGACTTCTCCTCCCTCAAACAACGGGATTGGCTACGAACCGGCAATACCTTCCACGCTTGCCTAGAATACAATTTGTTTCCGGGTCAAGGTAGTGCTAAACAGGGCAACTCTGTTCCGATTCGACAACACGCAAACAGAACCAGCCGTGGGAAAGAGATCGTGATGGGCCATCCCCGACCCTTCATCCCTCTCGGGAATGTGCCGTGGCACACACGGTGTCTTTTTTCTATGTGTCATGGCACACATATCCTATGCTCCCGACAGTTTTCCCGATAGTGCCCAATCATATCAGAACCCACTGAAATCGCTAGTACTTATTCGCATATCGCGATCTGACAGGCACCTGGACGGGCGATGGCACGCATATTGGTATTGTCCGTATCGGGATTTTCTTTCCAATACCCGGCACGAGGATTTCCCGCATGCACCGTGATGTCCATAAGCAAACCGGGAGTGGAAACGGGACGTGCCCGGTTTTGGAAAACCCCGAGCCGGACTGTTACAGCCTGAACCTGACGAGTCTGAATATTCCGATGGCCGTTCAATATTGCCTTGGTGACTTCAGAGAGTGCCCCGTCTACAAGCGAACCATGGGGTATTCGGAAACATGAAATCCGGATCGGATCCGGCATGCAAGAAGGCGTGAAACAAGGGGAAACGGTGGCGCGTGTCCCGGTTTACAGGAAGTCTGCAGGGACAACGGGTATTAACCGCTCGAGAGAGAGGAGGCCGCAATGAAAACGAAGGTGATGACCACAATGCTGGTCGGTGTTGCGATGATCTTGACAACCCCGCTTGTAACCCTGGGAAAAGGGAAACCGGAAACCCCGGGCAGCGGCGGAGGCAGCGCCGGGGATGCGGCCGGCGCCCTGTACGGCGACCTGTACGTGATCGAGCGCGACGGAAACGGGGTGCCGGTAACAAGACCAGTGGAATATAACGAGCTGGACGAGAATGGTAATCCAACCGGCCAAACATTAACAGCGTATTGCAACCAGCCCCTGGCCAACAACTGCGCCAAGTTGCCATTTTGGGGAGAGTGCGGTTTGACGCCGATGCCCGAGGGGGTCCTTGAACTGCCGGATTGCGTATTTGATCCCGAGGCGAACGATCCCTGCGAGGTGTACAGCACCACAGAGTACTTCGAGTTTGTCAACATGCTTCAGACGGTGAGCTTCGGTCGCGAGAGCGTTGGCCGTTCCCCCGCCTCCGTCCTCGACAGTTCGTATGGGGAGGCCCTCAAGATGATCAACCTGACAGCCAAACAATGTGACGATACTCCGGGCGAAGGGCCGGCCATCAAGCTGGACCCCGCGGGCAGGATCATGCTCTGCCTGGCGACCGAGACGGACCCCAACACCTACGCCTGGAAGACGATCGACGCCCCGCTCGAGAACCTGGGGATGTACCGGGCAGTGATGACGGACGGGTGCCTCTCCCCGATTGACGAGACAGTGGTCGGCGAGGGAGGAGCCACCAGCACCAACACGATCTCATTGAGCGGTTCGGCGAGGGGCTTCCTTGATGGCGCTGGACTCTCTCACCTGAAGTGCGGAGACATTCTCCCCGAAGCGAAGACGAAGGACGACATGCTCTCGGCAGCCGTCTTCCTCGGCGCGGCGGCGGACAAGACCAGCCCGGTCACCCTGGACGAGATCATCAACATGAACACCTACCTCGGGGTCAACCCCTATACATACGTGCGCGAGGGGAAGATCCGGACCCTGACGGTGACCTACTTCGAATTCGCAGATTCGGGAGGCCCGGGAGGATGGTTCGCGTACAATTTCGGGGTGGACGCCTGCGTGCCCGGCACGTCCGCGAATCTCCTCGTTGCCAATGGAAACATCTTCCAATCCCAGACCATCGATGTCTTTGGGGAATCTCCCCCGGGGGTGGACCTGCGCGGCGATAACGGCGTTGCCCTCACCGTTTGCCGGGATGGATTGCCGCTGGGCGAGGTTTGTGACAACCCGGGTATCAATACCGTGTACGGGCCTGAAATTACCGATATTGGCTGCGGCGGCGCGAACTGGTTCGCCCAGGCCGCGGAGGACGCGCGCAAGACGATCTGGTACCTGCACAACTATGAGGTGCCCGAGCTTGCTTACTAGGTACATCGCCGGGGCCGCCCGCGTTCGGGCGGCCCCTTTAGGAACCACAGGGGGGCGTCCGACCGTCCCCCGCCTTCTTTGCCGTTAGATCCTGCGCAATCCCGCGCAGAGGAGGAAAACGATGATCACCCGATACCTGAAGTCTCTCTTTCTGGCGGTGGGGGCGGCAACGATGGCGGCAACCACCGTGCCCGCGGCAGGCCCCCCCCCGCTTGCGCTCGACTGGGTAACGGTGGCGAACAACAACGACAAGATGCCGGGCGCCCCGTTCGATCGAACCTTCAACAGCTACAACCAGCCCTCGGTGAACGCGGCCGGGCTGGTCGTCATACGGGCGCGCAGTACAGGCGGCGGGGGTCAGCCGGCGACCCACGGGATCTACACGCGCGACATGTCCGTGGGCGG
>Ga0210097_1000505_pt1 | contig 13200 bp, 12 predicted proteins | sample Joice_CattailNLA_2_FD_185521 | JGI IMG/M metagenome (GOLD analysis project Ga0210097, IMG submission 185521) | Wetland microbial communities from San Francisco Bay, California, USA, that impact long-term carbon sequestration - Joice_CattailNLA_D2... | ecosystem: Environmental > Aquatic > Marine...
CAGCAGTCAGAATCAACCGCGTCATGATATCAGGCGCTGCACGCCTGCGGGCCGAGCTCACACAGGTGTTCCCTGGCCAGGGCAAACCCGAAGCTCGAACCGACGCCCGGTGTACTGGAGATTTCCAGCTCCGAGTGATACTGCTCGAGGATGTGCTTTACGATGGACAGCCCGAGGCCGGTCCCGCCCGCCTCGCGCGAGCGTCCCACGTCAACCCGGTAGAAACGTTCGGTCAGGCGCTGCAGATGCTGTGGCGCGATACCCGGACCGGTATCGACCACTTCAAACCGGACGCCGGCCGAGATCAGGAACGCCGCGACCCTGATCTCGCCGCCTGCCGGTGTATAACGCACGGCGTTCATGACGAGATTGGAGACCGCCGCATGCAAATCCTCCTGGTTGCCGAGCAGGCCGATGTCCGGTTCGACCTCGACATTAATGACATGCCCGCCCTGTATCCCGCTCGCCTGGCGCGCCTCCTCGACGACCTCGCCGACCAGCGTGGAGAAGTTGACCGCGCGCTTGCCTTCGGGTTCCTTGCGGCTCTCCAGACGTGCCAGTGTCAGCAGGTCCTGCAGGATCCGCATCATGCGCTCACTCTGGCGCTTCATCCGCGCCAGCGGCCGGGCAAGACCGGGATGCCTGTCGAGATCGCCTTCCAGCTGTTCGAGCGAGCCCTGCAGCACCGCGAGCGGTGTACGCAGCTCGTGCGAGGCATTGGAGACAAAGTCGCGGCGCATGATTTCCAGCAGGTATTGCTGTGTCACGTCGCGTGCCAGCAGCAGATATTGCTTGCGTTCGAAAGGCACGATCCTGATCAGAACCCTGATTCGCTTGTTGTGCGGGGATTCAAGATTTATGGAATTTTCGAATTTGCCGGACAACAGGTAACGCTGAAACTCGGGATTTCTCAGCAGGTTGGTCACCGGCTGGCCGGTGTCGGTGCGCTTGACGCCAAGAATCGCGGTGGCGGCATCGTTCATCCACTGGATACGGTGTGCCTTGTCGAGCACGACGGTGGCATCGGGCAGTGCCTGGGTCGACGCCTTGAACTGCTGGAGCAGGCGGCCAAGCTGTTTCTTGCGCTTGGCCGCCTTGCGGCGCTTCACCTCGAGACGGTAATACACATAGCCCCAGATGCCGCGCGCAGCAGGAGGGAGCCTGTTGCTGCTGTCTTCCAGCCAGCGCGCCAGGCGCCGGATATGATAGAGGTGCCAGGACAGGTAACCGAGCACAGCGGCCAGCAGCAACCAGCGTGACAGCCCGGCGAACTCGCAGACGACCCAGATTACCAGCAGCAGCGCGCCGACCGTCAGCAGCTCCTGGCGCAATGAAGCGGGTTTGTACAATCAGGAACCCCGCAGGCTGAAGCGATAACCGGCACCCCGCACAGTCTGGATCAACCCCGCCTTGCCAACCGGCTCCAGCGCCTTGCGCAGACGCCTGATATGCACGTCCACCGTGCGCTCCTCGATGAATACCTGGTGTCCCCAGACGCCGTCGAGCAGCTGGCCGCGCGAATAGACCCGGTCGGGGTTCATCATGAAATGCTTCAGCAGACGGAACTCGGTCGGACCAAGAGCGATCTCGGTCGCGTCGGCCATGACCCGGTGCGTACTGCCGTCGAGTACCAGGCCTCCCAGTTCGTGCCGCTCCAGGTCCGCGGGTTGCTGCTGGTTGCGCAGCTGGGAACGGATCCGCGCCTGCAGTTCCTTGAGGGAAAAGGGCTTGACGATATAGTCATCCGCGCCGCCATCCAGGCCGGCCACGCGGTCATTGACCTCGCCGCGCGCCGTCAGCATGATCACGGGCAGCGTCCTGAAACGATCGATGCGCCGGATCTGGCGCAGCCAGTTCAGGCCACTGGTGTCCGGCAGCATCCAGTCGAGCAGCACCACGTCGGGCAGCTGCTGCTCCAGCAGTTTGCGCGCTTCATTGACGGTGCCGGCACTGAACGTCGTGTAGCCCGACTGCTCGAGAGACTCGGCCAGCATCTCCCTGAGATCGGCCTCGTCCTCCACGATCAGGATCGAGGGCATCCCTGTACAACCTTCGGCAGCGCCGGCACGAAGCGGCTCAAACCCCGAACTGCTGCTCGAGCTCGTCAATGGTCGTGTGTCGTACATCCTTGCCCCTCACGAGATACACGATGTATTCACAGATGTTCTTGGAATGATCCCCGATACGCTCCAGCGCCCTGATGACCCAGATCAGCGACTGGAATTCCTCGACATCGGCAGGCTCGCTTTTCATGTGCGCGATGAGTTCCGACAGCAGTTCGAAATAGCGCTTGTCGATGTCCTTGTCCTTGCGCGCTGTCTTCACGGCGGCCTCCAGGTCCATACGCACGAATGCATCCAGTGCCTCGCGCAACAACCCCACCACCATCAGCCCGAGTGCATCGATCTGCTGCATCAGCACCTCCATGTTGGCGAAGCTGGCGGACTCGAGATCCAGGGTGGCACGCGCGATCTTTTCGGACTCGTCGCCGATGCGCTCGATGTCCGTAATGGTCTTGATGATGGCCATGACCATGCGCAGGTCGCCGGCCGCCGGCTGTCTGCGTGCCAGGATGTAGGTGCAATCCTCGTCGATGCCCACTTCCTGTGCATTGACGCGATGATCGGTGCGGATGACGTATTCGGCCAGCTCCGAGTTATGTTCGCGCAGCGCGGTGAGGGCATCATTGACCTGGCTCTCCGCCAGTCCGCCCATCGCAACGACGCGGTTGCGCAAGCTTTCCAGCTCACGGTCATATCGATGGTGAATGTGTTCACCGAGACCGGCTCGATTCATAGTCTGTACCTGCTCGTCAGTAACGCCCGGATGAACAGCAACTTCTCCGCTCACCGCCGGCATGAGTGTATGCCTGAATTATGACATATTTGTGACACAAAGCCCCTGTTTACACAGGGGTTTCCGGTGACTTTTTACAGCTTGTCATACTGCTGTCACAAAGGACCGCTAGAGTCTCGGCAAATTCAATACCCGGAGACGGGGACTATCAACAGGAGATACCATGCGCAATCCAATCATCAACAGTACGCTTATTGCCGGCCTGCTGGGACTCGGTCTGTCGACGGCCTACGCCGCCCGCGATAACATCATGATCGTCGGCTCCAGCACCGTCTACCCGTTCGCCACGGTCGTCGCCGAACACTTTGGCAAGAACACCCGGTTCAAGACCCCCAAGATCGAATCCACCGGTTCCGGTGGCGGTCTGAAGCTGTTCTGCGCCGGCGCCGGTGTTGATACCCCGGACATCACCAACGCCTCGCGCAAGATCAAGGCCTCCGAGATCGAGACCTGCAGGAAAAACGGTGTGACCGAAATCGTCGAGGTCAAGATCGGCTATGACGGCATCGCGATAGCCAATTCCAGGACGACCGCCCCGCTGACGCTTACGCTGCACGATCTTTTCCTGGCACTGGCCAAGGAGGTCCCGGCCCCCGACGGCAGCGAGACACTGGTCGCCAACCCCTACAAGACCTGGAAGGATGTCAACAGCACCCTGCCGGACACCGCCATCGAGGTACTGGGTCCGCCGCCGACCTCCGGTACCCGCGATGCCTTCGTGGAACTGGCCATGGAAGGGGGTTGCGATACCTTCGCCTGGATCAAGGCCATGAAGAAGGTTGACAAGAATGCCTACCAGACGACCTGTCAAACCATTCGCGAGGATGGCGCCTTTATCGAGGCCGGTGAAAATGACAACCTGATCGTGCAGAAGCTGGAAGCCAACCCGAAGGCGGTCGGAATCTTCGGTTTCAGCTTCCTGGACCAGAACAGCGACAAGATCCAGGGCTCCATTGTCGAGGGCGTGGCTCCGGACTTTGAAACCATCGCCAGCGGCGAGTATCCTGTTTCGCGACCGCTGTTCTTCTACGTCAAGAAGACGCACGTGGGTTCCATCCCCGGTATCACGGAATACCTGGCCGAGTTCACCAGCGAACGGGCCTGGGGGGAAAATGGCTATCTGTCCGACAAGGGCCTGATCCCTATGCCTGCCGAGGAACGCAGCCAGATGGCGAAAATCGCCAGGGACCTGACCACGATGTAAGCAGGCCTCGCAGCAATGCACGACCAGGGGTGGATGTGCGGGAAACACATCCACCCTTTTTTCCCCGGGCGGAACGATAAGTGGATGCAAACAGATTACTGATCCTGGTGTGCCTGCTGGCCTGCGGCGCCTATCTGCTGGGCCGACAGCGTGCATACAGCATCAGCGGCGGCGCTATCCGCAAGCTGAGATCGCTGCCCGGTCATTACGGGTTCTATTCCCTGATTCTCACCGCCGTACCCGCGCTGTTCCTGCTGTTCGCCTGGTCGATGCTCTCGCACACCGTGATCGACAGGATGGTACTGGCGAATTTACCGGCGGACATGCTGGACCGGCCGGCAGCGGAACTCGAACTGCTGCTGAATGACGTCAAGAACAGCCTGCAGGGCGTGGGCAGCAGCAACAGCAACACCGCCCTGATCGGGTCACTCGCCGCCCGCTACACGGAACTTGCCAGGCGCGCCGGGCTCCTGCAGTGGATACTCACGATTTCGCTTTGTACAGCGGGCATGGCGTGGGCCTGGAAACACATACGCATCGATTATCCGGCGCAACACCGCGTTGAACGCATGGTTGTCTACGCCCTTATCGGCTGCTCCCTGCTGGCCATCCTGACCACCCTCGGCATCGTCCTGTCGGTGCTGTTCGAATCACTGCGTTTTTTCCACGAGATACCGATCACCGACTTTCTGTTTGGCCTGGAATGGAGTCCGCAAACCGCCATCCGCAGCGATCAGGTCGGCGCCTCGGGATCCTTCGGCGCCATTCCCCTGTTTACCGGCACCCTGCTGATATCCGCCATCGCCATGCTGGTGGCCTTTCCCGTAGGGCTGATGTCCTCGATCTATCTCGCAGAGTACGCCGACCGGCGCGCGCGTGCCGTACTCAAGCCGGCGCTGGAAATACTGGCCGGCATTCCTACGGTGGTATACGGCTTCTTCGCCGCGCTGTTCGTGGCGCCCATGCTCCGCGGCCTGGGCGAGGCGGTCGGCTTGGGCGTGGCCTCGGAAAGTGCGCTCGCCGCCGGGCTGGTGATGGGCGTAATGATCGTGCCGTTCGTGTCATCGATCTCGGACGACGTGATCACCGCCGTGCCGAATGCCATGCGCGAGGGCTCCTATGGCCTGGGCGCAACGAAGTCGGAAACCATTCGCAAGGTGGTGATACCCGCCGCCCTGCCCGGCATCGTCGGCGGCGTGCTGCTGGCGGTGTCGCGCGCCATCGGCGAGACCATGATCGTGGTGATGGCGGCCGGCCTGGCAGCCAACCTGACCGCCAACCCGCTGGAGGCCGTGACAACGGTCACCGTGCAGATTGTTACGCTGCTGGTCGGTGACCAGGAATTCGACAGTGCCAAGACACTGGCCGCCTTTGCACTCGGGCTGGTGCTGTTTGTCATCACGCTGGTCCTGAATGTCATCGCGCTGCACGTGGTACGCCGCTACCGGGAGCAATATGAATAGCCGGAACAACGGAAACACTGCCGGGCAAAGCACGGCTGAGAGGATGCAGCGCAAACTGCGGCGGCGGTACGCAGCGGAGCGGCGTTTCAAGCTCTACGGGCTGGTATCCATTCTGCTGGCGCTGATGTTCATGCTGTTCCTCTTCATCGGCATTTTCGGCAAGGGATATACCGCCTTTCAGCAGACCCAGATCAGGCTCACCGTCGATCTTGCCAGCGTGGAATTTCCCGCCTCCGTGGAGGACATCGACGGCTTCTATGCGGTCGATTATGCCGGGCTCATCAAGAATGCACTGTACGCCCTTTTCCCCGAAGCCAGCAGCCGGCGCGACAGGCGCGCACTCTACCAGCTGATCAGCCCGGGTGCCGTTTACGTCCTGCGTGACCGCATCATGGCGTCGCCGGAAATGATCGGCAAGGCCGCGGATGTCTGGCTGCCCGCCAACGATGATGTCGACATGTTCGTCAAGGGCAACTTCAATACCGGGGAGACTTCGACCGGCCGTTTAGATGACCAGCAGGCCGCCTGGATCAGGGTCCTGCGCGAAAACGGACGCCTGGAGAAACACTTCAACACCACGTTCTTCACCGCCAGCGACTCGCGCGAACCGGAGCTCGCGGGCATACGCGGCGCGCTGGTCGGCAGTTTCTTCACCCTGCTGGTCACGCTGCTGCTGTCGTTCCCCATCGGGGTCGGCGCCGCCATCTACCTCGAGGAGTTCGCCCCCAGGAACCGGTGGACCGACCTCATCGAGGTCAACGTGAACAATCTTGCTGCCGTGCCGTCCATCGTGTTCGGCCTGCTGGGACTGGCTGTGTTCATCAATTTCTTCGGCGTGCCGCGCTCGGCGCCCGTAGCCGGCGGTTTCGTGCTGACGCTCATGACGCTGCCGACCATCATTATCTCGAGCCGTGCGGTAATCAAGGCCGTGCCGCCCTCCATCCGCGAGGCGGCGCTTGGCGTCGGCGCATCGAAGGTGCAGATGGTGTTCCATCACGTGGTGCCGCAGGCGCTGCCGGGCATGCTGACCGGCACCATCATCGGCATGGGCCAGGCACTGGGTGAAACCGCGCCGCTGCTCATGATCGGTATGGTGGCATTTATCGTGGACATTCCGGGCAGCATTCTCGATCCGGCAACGGTGCTGCCGGTACAGATCTTCCTGTGGGCGGACAGCCCGGAACGGGCATTCATGGAACGTACCGCCGCCGCCATCATGGTGTTGCTTGCCTTCCTGGTCGTGATGAATGCCACAGCGGTCTATTTGCGCAAACGCTACGAGAAAAAGTGGTAGTCTGGCTGGAGTGAAACAGTGACCGAGAGCATCATGGAGCAGAACCAATTCACCGGTGCCAAAACCGCCATCGATTTCGCCAACCTTGAAAGAACCGGCGATCAGGAACACGTCCACGAAACCGTCGGCGATATCACGATCGAGGACCCGCGCTTTGTGTGCCGCAACGTCGACGTATTCTATGGCGAGAAACAGGCCATCAGGAACGTCTCCATCGATATCGGCAAGAACGAGGTCATCGCCATGATCGGGCCATCGGGATGCGGCAAGTCCACCTTCCTGCGCTGCATGAATCGCATGAATGACACCATAGAGACCTGCCGGGTCAGCGGCAGCATCCAGCTGGACGGCGACGACATCTACAGCAAGTCGACCGACGTGGTCACGCTCAGGGCCCGGGTCGGCATGGTATTCCAGCGCCCCAACCCTTTTCCGAAATCCATTTACGAGAATGTCGCCTATGGGCCGCGCATACACGGCCTGGTCGACAGCAAGGTCGACCTGGATGAAGTCGTGGAAACCAGTCTGCGCAAGGCCGGGCTGTGGGGCGAGGTGAAAGACCAGCTGCACCACCCGGGCACCGGCCTTTCGGGCGGCCAGCAACAGCGCCTGTGCATCGCGCGCACCATCGCCGTCAGGCCCGAGGTCATTCTCATGGACGAACCCTGCTCGGCACTGGATCCGATCGCCACGGCGAAGATCGAGGAACTGATGGACGAACTGAGCCAGAACTTCACCATCGTGATCGTGACTCACTCGATGCAGCAGGCGGCCCGCGTGTCATCACGTACCGCCTACTTCCACCTCGGCGAACTGGTCGAGGTGGGCGATACCAACCACGTATTCACCAATCCGTCGCATCGCCTGACCGAGGGCTACATCACCGGCCGCTTCGGTTGAGCCTGCCAGCATCTGCAGTGACGGTCCCGGGTTGCATCGCGATCCCTGCCAGACGGCGTTGACGGACAGGCAGGAAAGCCGGTCAGCAGAACAACAATCGAACGAAATATTCGGGGATAACCGGCCCTGTAACGCACCCGGCCATTACTCACACGACCGCAGGAATCCTTCATGCCCTGTGTTCATGTGACAGACCGCCTGGCAAATTCTTCCGTGCCGGCCTGTCGCCGACAGTCGAAAACCGTCACACCGCGCAACGCATGCCGAACCAGAATTGCGCGTCTTTCCCGAGAAATTCACGGAAGTTCATATAATGTGAACCGTCGCAGGAAAAGTTCAGGCCGACCGTGCCGTTGAATATATTCAGCGAACCGGAGCGCAGGTAGATGTTTTCATCGGCCTGGCGGAGCATCCGGAAATGCTCGAGCACGGGCAGTACGTATTCGGCCGGCACCTGCGCCGTGTCCGGGTAGGGGCGGCGCGGGTAGGCCAGGCAGGTGTCGGGGCTGACCAGTTCATCGAGTCCCAGCAGTCGATAACGGAATGGATCGTCGGTGAGCCACACGGTCGCCCGGTTGCTGGAAAAATGCAGCTTGCCGTGAAACACGCCGCGCTCGGCCATCAACTCGTGCAGCAGACTCAGCACGTCCCCCAGCCGACGGTCGATCACGCTGTCCTCGCGGCACTGGCTGAACAGACCGCCGCGGATTGCCGGATCGCCCCTGAGCTGACGCCACTGCTGCAGCTCGCTGTAGATGGCACCTGTATGCGGCAGTTCGCGCAGGTCGAAGTCGGCGCCGAGGAAGCCGGCACGCTGCATGCTGCGGTCACGCATCACCTGGATGGCGGTGATCGAGGGGCGTGTGCTGTTCTCGCTGAAATAGACTTCCGACAGACGGAAGTCGGACACGCCGATGATGTTCTGCATGTAATCGCGGCCGGCGCGGTTGCGCGCATAGTGACTGCGATCAACACCATCGCGACCGATGTTGGCGGTGATCTGATTGCCGGCGGTATCCAGCACGTACAGGTTCCTGCAGTAGCGCAGGTGCTCGATCTCGTCGATCAGCAGCAGCTCCAGTGCATGGCGTATGTCGATGAGCGGTGCGAGACGGCGCGCCGCCTTGAACATGGAGACCGTCAGCAGGTCCGTCAGCATCTCGCGCTGGCGGGAGATGGCTTCCCCGATATCGGCTGCAGGTGCAAGTTCGCCTGGCTGTCGCACACTCTCGAACATGCGCGCCATCCTGGGCGGTGCCCGTGACAGTGCCGTTAAGGGAATATGACGTTTCTGTTAAGAAAACGCGGCGCCGTTGCGCCGCGCGGGCGTGGCTTCACCCGTTATGCACAGCCCTGCGGTAACTGGTATTGCGGTCAGTGGCTGTGAATGTTGTGCGGCCGGCGCGTGACAATGACCCCGCGCAGGATCAGACCCAGCGTCAGCAGCACGCCCGTGGCCAGCAGCAGGCCGATGGCAAAACCGGTCTGCGCAGCATGTGCCGGCATCTCCAGCATGTGTACCAGGCCGTGATAGATCGCGAAACTGCCGAAGAATGCGTGCAGGAAGTACGAGGGATTGGCGATCGCCACGGCGATGACGGCCACGACCAGCAGAAACAGCAGCGGGGTGGTGATTTCCAGCTGCGGCCAGGACTGGCTGGCCACACCCAGCAGCATGCCGCCGGCAAACAGCGCCAGGAAATACGACATGTCGCGGACGCCGTGATCTCCCGAACGTGCCGCCCAGAAACCGGCTCCGATGGCAACGAGCAGGTGGTCCAGGCCGCTGACCGGATGCATGAACCCGTCCACCAGCCCGCCGGTCAGGTGTACGCCGGTGTGCGCTGCCGCGATCGGTGCGGCCAGTATGGAGATAAGTGCCAGTACGGCGGAAAGAATCACTTTCAGTTGCATCTTTTACTCCGGTTGCTCATCGTTTGCTGGATGTCTGCAGGCCTGCCATCAATACCATGCATTCTATCAGGTTTATGCTAGCGAACCTTGACCTTGATCAACTCTTCGCCATTTGGATCGGTGACATGTACCGCACAGGCAATGCAGGGATCGAAACTGTGTATGGTGCGCAGGATCTCGATCGGTTGCGTCGGGTCGTACAGCGTGTGGTTGTCCTGCAGCGCCGCCTCGTAGGCCCCCGGCTGGCCGTTCTGGTCGCGCGGACCGGCATTCCAGGTACTGGGAACGACCGCCTGGTAATTCTTGATGACCTGGTCCTCGATCACGATCCAGTGTGCCAAGGCACCGCGCGGCGCCTCCATGAAACCGACACCACGGGCCTGCTTAGGCCAGCTGGAGGGCGCCCAGAGCTTCTCGTTGAAGGTTTTCGTGTCGCCGGCCTTGATGTTCGCGATCAGGTGGTTGTACCAGGTCTGCATCATGTCACCGATGATCTTGGTCTCCAGCCCGCGTGCCGCGGTGCGGCCCAGCGTGGAAAACAGCGCCGTCACCGGCACATCCAGCTTGTTCAGGGTCATGTTGACCAGTTCGCGGGTCTGGTCGTGGCCCTTGGCGTACAGCACCAGCACGCGTGCCAGCGGTCCGACCTCCATGGCATGTCCCTTCCAGCGCGGCGACTTCAGCCACGAATAGGACTTCTCCACGTCGAGCATGTCATACGGCGGCGTCGGTCCGGAATAATTCAGGCTGGTTTCGCCGTCGTAGGGATGCAGGCCGGCGTCCTTGCCCTGGCTGTAGTCGTAATACGAATGCGCCACGTGTTCCTGAATTTCCTCCGCGGCATTCATGTCGACTTCGTGAATGGTCGTGATGTCGCGGTTCAGGATGGCACCGCCCGGGATCAGGTAGCTGGACGGGTCGTCCATGCCCTTTTCCGGGAAATCGCCGTAGGTAAGGAAATTGCCCAGCCCCTCGCCACGCGATCCCCAGTCCTTGTAGAAGCCGGCGATCGCCAGCAGGTCGGGGATATAGACCTGATCGACGAAGCTGTTCATCTTGGTGATGATCTCCTGCACCTGCGCCAGCTTCTTGCTGTTGATGGCGGAGTCGGAGTTGAGATCGATCGGGCAGGCGACGCCGCCGACCAGGAAATTCGGATGCGGGTTCTTGCCGCCGAAGATGGCGTGCAGCTTGGCGACGTCACGCTGCCACGCCAGCGCCTCGAGGTAGTGCGCCACCGCCATGAGATTGGCTTCCGGCGGCAGCTTGTAGGCCGGGTGTCCCCAGTAGGCCTGGGCGAAGATCCCGAGTTGCCCGCCCTCGACGAAGTCCTTGAGTTTCTTCTGCATGTCGGCGAAATAGCCGGGCGAGGATTTCGGGTAGCTGCTGATCGACTGCGCCAGTTCCGAGGTTGCCTTCGGGTCGGCATTCAGCGCGGATACCACATCGACCCAGTCCAGGGCATGCAGGTGATAGAAGTGCATGACATGGTCGTGGATGTACTGCGCACCGTTCATCAGGTTGCGGATCAACTGGGCATTCGGCGGGATGCTGTAGTCCAGGGCATTCTCCACCGCACGGATGGAGGCCAGGCCGTGCACCAGCGTGCACACGCCGCAGATACGCTGCGCAAACGCCCAGGCATCACGCGGGTCGCGCCCCTGCAGGATAATCTCGATGCCGCGCACCATGGTGCCGGCGGAGTAGGCCTTGGCAATGCGATCGCCATCCATCTGTGCCTCGATGCGAAGATGGCCCTCGATGCGGGTAACCGGATCAACAACAACGCGCTCGTTCATAATCGTAGTCTCTGTTATGAATTCATGTAGGCGGAGAGGATGGCGTACTGTCGTTCGGTCTCCAGCTCGCCGGAATTTTCACCACTGACGATCGACTTCGAGGTCTGGGCCATGCGACAGCTCATGGCCGCCTGCCAGGCCGAACCTCCGGGCAGCTGTCCGAGCGGTGTGAGCGCCGCAATGGCCGCACGCGCCACAAAATAACCGGCCTGCGCCTCCCAGTCACCTTCCGCACCGCAGCGGGCATGGCAGTCGATGGTGGCGGCCTTTACCGACTTGAGCGCATCGGCCAGCGCCGTGGTGGAAGCCCCGCCGTCGGCGGCCACGACCATGGCGCGATTGATGCGCTCGTCCGTGCACAGCGGCAGAACATCCTCCACAAAACGCACCGCCGCCAGGCGCTGCTGCCTGGCGTCGAGCCCGTCGAGTGCCGCCCTGAATTCCCTGTCGTTGGTAATCATTGTCATGCCTGCGTCCCGAGAGTTGTCAGTCGTCCACCAGATGCTCGGCGATGGTTTCGGTCAGGCTGAGCACCGGGATATCCATGTTGTTTTCCTCCAGGCCATCCTCTAGCTGGATACGGCAGTTGGAACAGGCCGACACCAGCGCGTCCGGCCGCACGACATCGAGCTGTTTCTTCTTGCGCTTGAAGGCCGCGAGCCGCAGTTCGTCGGCGCGCTCGTTGGCGCTGACACCGCCGCCGGCGCCGCAGCACCAGTTCATCGTGCCGGTCTCCGGCATCTCGACAAAATTCTCCGCCACCATGTTGATCAGGTTGCGCGGCTGGTCCACCACGCCGCCGCGCCGCGCGATCTGGCAGGGGTCGTGATAGGTCAGCCGCTGAGTTTCCTTGCCGGAGGTCTTCAGACGGCCCTGCTTGCGCAGGTCGTCGAGCAGCTCGAGGATGTGTACCACCTTGAAGTTATATGGCTTGCCTATCAGATTCGGGCCTTCCCAGCGGATCGCCATGTAGGCATGGCCGCATTCCGGGCTGATGACACTTTTCACTTTGAGTTTTTCCGCGGCATCGACAATGCGTTGCACCAGCTGGGCGGCGATCTCCGACACACCGATCTGGATGCCGCTGTTGGTGGCCTCGAAGGCCTCGGAGGATATCGTCCAGCTGACCCCGGCCTTGCTGAATATTTTCGCTACCGCTCCGATGAATTCCGGAAAGTTCATGATTTCCATCGAGGACAGCAACAGCATGTAGTCGGCCCCGGCCACATCCACCGGGATCTTCATGCCGATATCCTTCTCGGTATGGCCGATCTGCGCCAGCAGCGCAGGCAGCTTCACACCCATCGGACTGCCGATGGTGACGGCACGCGTGGTCGCACCGATCAGCCCCTCCGGCGCATGACCGGCGGCCGCCATCCCTTCCCGCATCCGGCGGATCATGTAGGCGATGTCGTTGCCGACCGGACACACCATGGAGCAGCGCCCGCACAGCGTGCAGCTGTCGTAGACCAGCGTTTCCCATTGCGCCAGTTCCGTGTCGGTCACCGGCTTGCTCAGGCCGACGGCCTTCGCCAGGCGTCCCCAGAAGGTGTATTCCTGCTTCCACACCCGGCGCAGCGGCTCCAGCTTGTGAATCGGCGTATACGACGGGTCACCGGTTTCGGTAAAGAACAGGCAGGCCTCGGCACACAGACCGCAGCGCACACAGCTGCTGAAGAACGACGCCACCGGCGCATCGATCTGTTCCTTGAAGGCATGGAGGCCACGTTCCAGGCTGGCGGTCATGAGTTAACTCCCTTGTAGCCGGCC
>Ga0210097_1000512_pt1 | contig 13076 bp, 10 predicted proteins | sample Joice_CattailNLA_2_FD_185521 | JGI IMG/M metagenome (GOLD analysis project Ga0210097, IMG submission 185521) | Wetland microbial communities from San Francisco Bay, California, USA, that impact long-term carbon sequestration - Joice_CattailNLA_D2... | ecosystem: Environmental > Aquatic > Marine...
AGGACATCGAAGATCAAGGCGGCAACGACCAGCCCGCACGCAAAATAGACGTGTTTGACATTAGTGGTCTGCAAATAGGTCAGCATGGAAAACAATGCCCCCGTGCCGCAGACCGCATTTGCCAGTGTGAACCAGTCGGCAAGGTGGAACTCACGAATCATGGAAAATGGCTTTTTCATTTCGTGGTCACACTTGGATAATGTGCAATGCTGATTCCTTTGATTGTTGCATGAGTTTTCTCGCCGGCCCGTGTTGAATATCTTTACGGCCCAATATTTAAAAGTTCCGTTGTCAAGGAAGAGTAGGCCAACTTTGGAGACGTGTCGTTATTCAACAATCCCAGCGAGCACATGAATTCGTAAAAGGGTTGCCCGGCACTCTGGGAAGTCATGGTCGCGCAATCGGTCGTGCTCCAATCACGCCGCTTGAAAAAGCTGATGTAGGGGATCCTGTTCGAACCGTACATCTTCCAGTATGTAAAAGTGTTGGTGATGAAATCGGCCTGCATCTGCTCCGTGCTTAAGAGGACAGTACTGGATGGATAGCCCCATTCCTGCATCACCAGCGGTTTGCCTGCTGCGGTAGCGACCATCAAGGCCATGTCCGTTCCGACGGTCGACGGGTCGCGGGGAACAAAGAGTGCGCCTGTCGGATAGTAGGTCAGGATGATCACGTCCATGTTCGCGTTCAGGCTGGCCACATCGGATTTGGTCTGCGCGGAGGCGTTGCCGACGAAGCCGTCGAAAGTCGTCGTGACGCCGACTTTGATGTTCGGATTGTATGTGTGGATATAGGCACGCGCATCCTCGATCAGAGCCTTGTAGGCTGCCGCCTCTCCGCCATTCGAGTTGAAGTAGGTATCGACTTCGTTGCCGAGCGAGATGTACTTCACGCTGCTGTTGAGAAAGGGTGCAACATTATCGATCAAAGCACGGTAGCGAGATATGACAGTTGGGTCGTCGAAAGCCAACCCTGATATATCCGATGGCATTGTTCTCTTATCGATCGCCACGATGGGGATGTTGATAAGGATAGAGGTGAATCCGTATGTCGCAGCCAAAGCATTCAGGCCGAAATAGGTGTTGGCGTCGTTAACCATGAATAGCGTGTAACCCGTCGTTCCCGTTTCCAGGCTGCTCCAGGGTGCGGCGGTTTGGGCGCCGCGCGCACCGGCGGTGTAGATGGCGTTGTATTCTGCAGTGTAATTGGTGATCGACTCTGATCCGATATTCGCGTTCATCGACACGACGGGATTGAATGCAGTCGAGTCCGATCCGCCGCCTCCGCCGCAGGCAGAAAGCATCATGATCAAAGCAGCGGCAATGGCTAAGCGGGGAAAGTTCATGATCTATACTCCCACGAGTCTGATGCTTGCGATTCTAAGAATTATAGGGCGAACCTGGCCCCTTTAATCGTTGACCACGTGGCGAATCCAGCCGGCGATCCGTCATCGCGTTGAGGCTATTTTTTCGGCGTATAGCTAAACTTCTGGCCGCCGACGCTGGCCTCATACATCAACCCGCCTTTTGCGACTGTGAAAATAGCCATGCCCCGGTAGTAGCTGCCGGTAGTACTGGCGTCATGCTCGCCGCCACTCGCACCGGCGGAAGAGCCGGTGGTCGTCGCCTGTGCTGAAGCGCCGGCGGTGATCGCTACCGCCGATGCCTGCGCGCCGAACTCGAAATTTCCACCGGTGAATTCGTCGAACGCGCGTTTGTCTTCAAAGAATATGATTTGGCTGAAGGCCTGCCCGCCTAACTGGAAGCCCACGGTGATCTGGGTCATCGAAGTATCGCCCACGTATTTGCCCTCGGCGTACACCCGGCCTGAGCCATGCGCGCCGCCAATGCCGATGCCGCCTTTGCCGATCGTCGGGAACACGGCATACCCGTAGCTCGTCTTGAAAAACTTTCCGCTTTCGCCGGCCTCGCGGAACACTTTGATCGTATCCGTGTAGTCATCGGCGAGGGCTTGGGCGGCCGGAAAAATCAATAGCGACAAGACGAGAAGTCTGCGCAGTAGTCTATACATGGTGGATCCCTCCATCGGTTGAGCGATGACAACGGTACAGTGTGCATGTAATGCGTGATGCTGATCCCGTTGGTCAATGGGTGCGACGGCGATTGACCGGCGTCTCGACCTTGGTAGTGCGGCGATCGGACAGTGCGGCACGGCGGATCAATTCGTTCCAGATCACATCGCTGTCATCGGACTTGAATTGCAGATACAACGAAACTTCCTCGGGGAAAGCGCCGCTGCAGCCGAGACGCTCCAGATAGCCAGTGTCTCCTCCCGAGGCATTATCGGCTTCCCAGGCCCGCATGATGGCCTGCCACAACGCCCGCTCGAACGGCTCGTCCTCGTCGTCAAAACCATACTGCCATTTCAGGAACGATGCTTCCGCGTGAGAGAGTTCGATGCTGCGTAACTTTATGCTCATGGCTCCTCCTGGTGAATGTAGGGTTGAAATGCGGGCGAAACCTCATTCGTCTTACTAATTCACGGGCTCCGTCCCTATGTAATCTTAGTTGCTAAGAGCTTCTTCGCGATTTTATCTGTCTCCACGACCGATATTTCTTCCACTAGCCCGAATTCAGTTCCACCACCCTTTATCAAACTTGCAACCGACACAACCATCACCCACACGCCCCGATCGCGCCGCAACTGGTACAGAACTCGCAGCCGTCCTTCTTGATCAGCGTGGAATTGCCGCATTCCTTACAGACCTTGCCCGCGATGCGCCGGATGCCGGTGGACTTGAGTTGCGCCTCGGGGATCTCCAGCACGCCCATCTGCTGGATCGGGAAGCCGAACTCGTCGAGGATGCCGAGCATCGAATAGCGGTGGATGATCAGCTTGGCGACGTAGGAGACCGTCGAGGGATAGCTTTCCATCTTGACACTGCCCGGCACGCGCGCCATGAAATCGCCGAGCGGCTCGCCGAAGTTGATCAGCTTGCGCAGCTTCATGCCTATCCAGGCCGGATCGATCACGCGCATGTCCAGGCTCAATACCTTGCACAATCCGTCCAGCGCACGCGGATACACGCCGGACAGCCACATCGAGTAGGGGCGGCGCTGCCCGTCCGGCAGCACCAGTTCCTTCAGGCCCAGCACGAAGTCGTCGCCGGTGCCGGCGTTGGAGATGTCCACCGTCCAGCTCATCGTGCCGTCGGTGCCTGTCTTCGGTTCCTTCTTCGCGAACAGCGCGTCCATCATCGGCGTGGTCGCGCCTTCGCGCACTTCCAGCGCGCCGAGTTGCTCGATGCGGTATTTCAGCAGGTGCGCGAACGCGGCCACCAGGCTGGGCATGCGCTTCGGCTCGCCATCCGGCGGCATCGGCATGTCGAACGCATCGTCGCCGGCGGTCTTCATCAGCATCTCGAGTTTCATGCGCACCCACACCGGGTCGCGCGCGCGCATGTCCATCGACAGCGTCTTGGCCAGCGCGCCGAGGCCGCGCGGCTGCTCAGCACCGTTGACCCAGACCTCGAACGGATGATTGGAGCCATTGGTGGTGTGCGAAACGAACACGACGAAACTGCCGAGCGGATGCTTCACCACCTGCGATACCCAGCCTTCGCTGCCGTTCGGCAGTTTGGGGCGGCCCGGCCAGCGCAGCGAGGCGAGCGCAGGGGTGGGGGTGGTCTCGAGCACGATGCGCCTGTCCTGGTCGAACAGGAAATCCTGCGGCTGTTCTTCTTGTGTCGCCGGCGTGACCGACAATACCGAACCCAATACGTTGTTGGGGCGATAGGTCGCCAGTCCCTTCAGGCCGGCCTTCCATGCTTCGGCGTAAAGATCCTTGAAATCCTCATAGGGATAGTCGGCGGGCACGTTGACGGTCTTGCTGATCGAGGTGTCGATGTACGGCGCAACCGCGGCCACCATCTTCATGTGGTCATTCGCGGAGATATCCAGCGCGGTGACGAACGCGGGCGGCAGATTATCGGTGTCGCCGCCCATGCTTTTGTACATCCGCCAGGCATGGTCTTCCACCGGATAATCCTTGGTGCCGCCTTCGGCCATGCGCTTCTTGCGCGTGTAAAACCACGAGAAGGGCGGCTCGATGCCGTTGGAGGCATTGTCGGCGAAGGCCAGCGAGATGGTGCCGGTGGGCGCGATCGACAGCAGGTGGCTGTTGCGTATGCCGTGTGTGCGGATCTTGTCCTTGATCTCATCCGGCAGGCGCGAGGCAAAGCGCGGCACGGTCAGGTATTGCTCGGCATCCAGCAGCGGGAATGCGCCGCGCTCGATGGCGAGTTCCACCGAGGCGAGATAGGATTCGTCGCGCATCACGCGCGTGACATCGGCGGCAAACGCGCGCGCCTCGTCGGTATCGTAGCGCAAGCCCAGCATCACCAGCGCGTCGCCCAGCCCGGTAAAGCCCAGCCCGATGCGGCGCTTGTGCTGCGCCTCCAGTTGCTGTTCGGGCAGCGGCCAGGCCGTGACGTCCAGCACGTTGTCCAGCATGCGCACCGCGACATGCACCAGTTGTTTGAATTGCTCGAAGTTGTAAGTCGCGCCCGTCGAGAACGGTTGTTCCACCATGCGGGTCAGATCGATCGAACCGAGGCAGCAGCAGCCATATGCGGGGAGGGGTTGCTCGGCGCATGGATTGGTCGCTTCTATCGTTTCGCAATACGAAAGATTGTTGTCGCGATTCATCAGGTCGATGAACAGCACGCCCGGCTCGGCGTGATCGTAAGTGCTCTCCATGATCTGCTTCCACAGATCGGCGGCCTGAACGGTGCGATACACCCACTTGCCGTCGTCGCGTCTGTACGCACCCTCTTCCTTGAGCGCGACACTCGGCTCGGCCTTATGCACCAAGTCGAAGGTTGTATCGTTCTCGACGGCATGCATCAACTCGTCGGTGACCCCGACCGAGATATTGAAGTTGCGCAGGTCGCCCTGGTCCTTGGCGTGGATGAAGCGTTCGACGTCCGGATGATCGCAGCGCAACACGCCCATTTGCGCGCCGCGACGCGCGCCGGCCGATTCGACCGTCTCGCAGGAGCGGTCGAACACGCGCATATAGGAGATCGGTCCGCTGGCGCGGGAATTGGTGCCCTTGACGATCGCGCCCTCGGGCCGTATCTCGGAAAAATCATAACCGACCCCGCCGCCGCGCCGCATTGTTTCCGCGGCTTGCTGCAAGGCATCATAGATGCCGGGCTTGCCGTTGTGGATGCCGGAGATCGCGTCTCCCACAGGCTGCACGAAGCAGTTGATCAGGGTCGCCTGGTTCTTCAGTCCCGCCGCGGAATTGATGCGGCCGGCCGGCACGAACCCGTTCTGCTGTGCCAGGAAAAATACTTCTTCCCACTTGGCGCGCTGCTCCGGTTTCTCTGCCTGCGCCAGGCCGCGCGCCACACGACGGCGCACATCCTCGACGGAGTACTCGCCGGGTTCGGCATATTTCTCCAGCAATACTTCGGTGCTGATCTCCTGGGTCGTCACCGCGGTTCCTTCGCTAACCGGATTGCCCGCGATCTTATTGGTGAACCTGCCGAGTATCTGCATGGCGGATGAAGTATTTTCGGTATCGCTGCCGGTGGCTGACGGATGAAGAATTTTTTCGATATTGAACATGATGCCGCTCCCTTTATTGCTCGGGATACTTTGTCCCGTTAAAACAAAAAACCACTATAGCTAGTGGCTTGCCAATCAATATCCACTAATTGTAGTGAGCAGGGGGTATATTGCAAGCAAAAATTTCAGCTAAATTTATTTGCCTATGCCCAACAGCAAGTTAGTTGCATGAATAATAAACAAGGCACGCAATTTGCTGTTTGACCGCCAATTTGTCAGCCCGGCCAAAAACGACCGGAATTCAGCATATGGATGGCCAGCCGGACTGGCATATCACGATGAGGCGCGTCACTTGAGCAGGATTTCCGGGTCATCGTCATAATCCGTGATCATTTTTTCAATTTCGCCTTTCTCATTCAAGCGCACGATCTTGAAGTCGTGAAATACGTGATCTTCCATGTACCAGTAATTGATCCCGATCAGGCTGGCGAATTGTTTCGTGGTGTTTTCGTCGCCGGTAAGCAGATGCCAGTTGCTTCTCTCTTCATCGCGGCTGGCCCGGAATTGCCGCCAGGTTTCGGGCGTATCGTTTCGCGGATCTATACTGATGATCATGAAGTCGATGTTCAGTTTTTTCTGGTCTGCCAACGCCTGGATGGTTTTCAATTTCGAGATGGAGATGGAGCACGAGAAGCGGCAAGTGCTGTGCTCCATCGTGAGTATCATGGGCTTGCCGCGCCAATCGGACAAATGGACTGTTTCGCCGCGATCGTTAACGAACGGATAGGGCACCGAATAAAAACTGATCGGGGCACACCAGGCAGGGAGGGGAAGAAGCGATGCGAGGAAGAGCAGGATCGCACCCATCGCATACCGAAAGTGCCATGCCTCCTTCTTGGCAAATGTTTCGTTATTCATTTCCAATGCCATCGCAGCCATGCTTTCAATAATGCACCTCAGGATATTGATAACGTTTTTACCTGCGAGTTCAATGCGAGACCCCGATCCGCAAAGATTTATTCGTGCCCCAGCAGATTGATCATCCCGTCCAGCCCGACAAAATTCAATGCGTAGCTGGCATGTTCGCGCACCACAGGCTTGGCGTGATACGCGATGCTGATGCCCGCCTGTGCCATCATCTTCAGGTCGTTCGCGCCGTCGCCTATCGCGATGACCTGGCCGGGTTCGAGGTTCAATGCTTCGCGGGTCTTCACCAGGCTATCGGCCTTGCCTTGCGCGTCGAAGACCTTTCCGATCACCTTGCCGGTCAATTTGCCGCCGGCGATCTCCAGGGTGTTGGATTCTGTGTAGTCCAGGCCCAGTCTTTCCTTGAGGCGTTCGGTGAAGAACTTGAATCCGCCGGATACCAGCAGTGTCCTGATGCCGCGCGATTTCAGCGCCGCCAGCATGGTCTCCGCACCGGGCGATATTATCAGGCGTTCATCATACACCCGCTGCAAGGCGTGTTCGTCCAGTCCCTCCAGCAGCGCGACGCGGCGGCGCAGGCTTTCGGCGAAGTCGATCTCGCCGCGCATCGCCGCCTCGGTGATCGTAGAGACCTGGGGCTTCAGTCCGTGCATGTCGGCGATCTCGTCGATGCACTCGATCTCGATCAACGTGGAATCCATGTCCATCACCACCAAGCCGAAATCTTTCAGTGAACGATCTTGCGGAACGAACCCGTAATCGAGCCGGTTCGCCAGGCAGTAGGGCGCGATATCCGGATGAGCGCGGGCTTCGGTCAGGCGAAACGCTTGAGCGGCGATCTGCACGCGCTGCCTGCTTTGTGCAAGCAGGCCGAGATGGTCGAGTTGTGCCGCGGCGACGGGCAGGGCGCCCTGGATGATGAGGTTCATGTGGTCAGGGGGCAACAAAAATATAGTGTTAGATATACGCGTGGTGAGGTCAGCGTATTTTAATTCAATTCCCGGTTATGTCCGGGATGTTGATGCGCTTGTGTGAACTGGACGGGTAGGCGGCCGGGGCTTCGTGTTAGAATGCCTGCCTTTTTTGATTCGACGTGGAGAAGAATATGTTTATCAGCAACGCCTACGCAGAAGCGGCCGCAGCGACGCCGGAAAGCGGGATCATGAATTTTCTGCCTTTGTTCGCACTGATCGCCGTGTTCTACTTTCTGATATTGCGCCCGCAGTCCAAGCGCGCCAAAGAACAGAAAGCCATGATTTCCGCGTTGCAGCGCGGCGATGAGGTTGTGACGGTTGGCGGTGAAGTCGGGACCGTCAGCAAGGTTTTCGAGCAGTACGTTGCGCTGGAAATCGCCGAGAACCTCGAGGTGAAGGTGCAAAAGAGCGCGGTTCAGAGCGTGCTGCCGAAGGGTACGATCAAAGCTATAAAATAATCAATTTGCGGCGGCGTGTCCGGAGATCTGACACGAGCGCGGTAATCAAGAGGCTGTAATGAACCAATATCCATTGTGGAAGAATCTGCTGATCCTGGCCGCGTTGCTGGCCGGATTGATCTACACCCTGCCCAATTTCTACGGAGAATCGCCCGCCGTCCAGGTTTCGCCGGTGCGCTCCAGTTTGAAAGCGGATGCCGCTTTGCTGGACCGCGTGAGCAATATCCTGAAAACGGCCAGCCTTGATCCGGAATTGATCATGCTGGACGGCAATAGCGTCAAGGCACGTTTTGCCGTTACCGACAACCAGCTGAAAGCCAAAGATGTACTGGCCAGCCAGCTCGGCGAAGATTACGTGGTGGCACTGAATCTGTTGCCGCGCTCGCCGCGCTGGCTGACCAGCCTGAATGCGCTGCCGATGTATCTCGGCCTGGACTTGCGCGGCGGGGTGCATTTCCTGCTGCAGGTGGACATGAAGGCCGCCCTGACCAAGGCGATGGAAGCCGCCGCCGGCGATATACGCAGCGCGTTGCGCGAGCAGAATATCGCTTATACGGGCGTCGATCGGGACGGGAAGGTGTTGACGGTGAAGTTTCGCGATGCCGATTCACGCAGCAAGGGGGAAGCCGAGATCAAGCAGCGTTTTAACGACTACACGCTGAGTGACAAGGATGAGGGCAAGGAACACAACCTGCTCGTCACGCTCAAGCCCGAAGCGGAAAAGCGCATCCAGGAATCCGCAGTGCAGCAGAATCTTGTCACGTTGCGCAACAGGGTGAACGAGTTGGGGGTCGCCGAACCGGTGATCCAGCAGCAGGGCGCGGACCGCATCGTGGTGCAACTTCCCGGCGTGCAGGACACCGCGCGCGCCAAGGAGATTCTGGGGCGTACCGCCACGCTGGAAGTGCGCATGGTGGATGATGAGCACCAGATCGTTCCGGGAGCAGCCGCACCGTTCGGTGACGAAATATTCAAGGATAGAGATGGCAGGATGATATTGGTGAAGAAGCAGGTGATACTCACCGGTGACAGGATCAACGACGCACAGCCCGGTTTTGACAATCGCACCAATCAACCCGCGGTGCATATCAATCTGGATGGCGTGGGCGCGAGATTGTTCAAGGAAGCGACGCGCGAAAGCGTCGGCAAGCGCATGGCGATCATCCTGTTCGAGAAGGGCAAGGGCGAAGTCGTGACCGCACCGGTCATCCGCGAGGAGATCGGCGGCGGACGCGTGCAGATCAGCGGCAGCATGACTACCACTGAAGCGCAGGACACCGCGCTGTTGTTGCGTGCCGGCGCGCTGGCGGCACCCATGGAGATCATCGAGGAACGGACCGTCGGGCCCAGCCTGGGTGCGGAAAACATCACGCGCGGCTTCAATTCCACCAAGATCGGTTTCATTCTGGTTGCGATATTCATGATCGCCTACTATCTGATGTTCGGCACGATCTCGATGCTGGCGCTGGCGGCGAATCTGCTGTTGCTGGTGGCATTGTTGTCGATGTTGCAGGCCACGCTCACGTTGCCGGGCATGGCGGGTATCGCGCTGACGCTGGGTATGGCGATCGATGCGAACGTGCTGATCAACGAGCGCATACGAGAGGAGCTGCGCAATGGCGTCACGCCGCAGGCGGCGATACATGCCGGATACGACCGGGCGTTCGGCACCATCCTGGACTCCAATGTCACAACCCTCATTGCCGGGATCGCGCTGTTCATGTTCGGTTCCGGGCCGGTCAAGGGTTTCGCGGTGGTGCTGTGTCTGGGCATCATGACTTCGATGTTCAGCGCGGTGCTGATTTCACGCGCGATCGTGAATCTGATATACGGTCGCAAGGCGCGGCTCACCAAAGTGGCGATAGGCTAACCCTCTCCCTAGCCCTCTCCCGCTTGCGGGAGAGGGGACGATGGCTCTCTCTCCCCACCGGGGAGAGAGTCGGAGAGAGGGGGAATTAACGAGGAACGAATAACATGGAATTCTTCAGGATCAAACACGACGTCCCGTTCATGAGTTACGGGCGTTACACCACATCGATCTCGCTGGTGACTTTTTTGTTCGCGATATTCTTTCTCGCTACCAAGGGGCTGAATTTCGGGGTCGATTTCACCGGCGGAACGGTGATGGAGGTGCACTATGCGCAGTCGGCCGATCTTCCCAAAGTGCGAGAGCAACTCGCCGAAGCGGGTATGCCGGATGCGCTGGTGCAGAATTTCGGTTCCAGTTATGACGTTCTGATACAGGTACCTCTCAAGAAGGACGTTGCAGGAGCCAAACTCAGCGAACAGGTACTGGCAACCCTGCGCAAGCAGGATGCCAGTCTGGAAATGCGCCGCGTGGAATTCGTCGGGCCGCAGGTCGGCAAGGATTTGATCGACAACGGCGAGTTGGCGCTGCTGCTGGTCAGCCTGGGTATCGTCGGTTATCTGTGGTTGCGCTTCGAGTGGAAATTCGGCCTGTCGGCGATCATCGCCAACTTGCATGATGTGGTGATCATTCTCGGCTTCTTCGCTTTTTTCCAGTGGGAGTTCTCGCTATCGGTGCTGGCGGCGGTATTGGCGGTGTTGGGTTATTCGGTCAACGAATCGGTGGTGGTGTTCGACCGGATCCGTGAAAACTTCCGCACGATGCGCAAGGCCGGAGTGGCGGAAATCATCGACAATGCCATCACACGCACCATGTCGCGCACCATCATCACACACGGCTGTACGCAGATCATGGTCGGCGCGATGCTGTTCCTCGGCGGCGAGACGCTGCATTATTTCGCCATGGCGCTGACTATCGGCATCCTGTTCAGCATCTACTCCTCAGTGCTGGTTGCGAGTCCGCTGCTGATGATGTTCGGCGTATCACGCGCAGATTTCATCAAGCCTGAGAAGACTACCGAAGAAGTATTACCCTGAGGTCCCCTGGCGTGGATCTGCTCACGGCATTCATAGACATCGTCCTGCATCTGGACGCACAGCTGTTGTCGCTTACCCAGCAGTACGGTGTATGGGTATATGCCATTCTTTTCCTGATCATCTACAGCGAGACCGGGCTGGTGATCGCGCCGTTCCTGCCGGGTGATTCACTGTTGTTCGTGGCGGGCGCTTTGTGCGGCATGGGCGCGCTGCAACTGGAATGGCTGGTGCCCTTGCTGGTGTTGGCGGCATTCAGTGGCGACAATACCAACTACTGGATCGGACGTCTGGTCGGCATGAGCCTGCTTAAGCGCACCAGGCTGATCAAACGCGAGCACATCGACAAGACCCATGCGTTCTATGAAAGGCACGGCGGCAAGACTGTCATCCTTGCGCGCTTCCTGCCGATCATCCGCACCTTTGCCCCGTTTGTGGCGGGCATAGGCATGATGGACTATCGCAAGTTCGTGATGTTCAGCGCCTTGGGCAGCGTGGCGTGGATCACCAGCCTGACTGTGGCGGGCTATTTGTTCGGCAACATCCCGGTGGTGAAAAACAATCTGACGCTGATTATCGTCATTATCATCGTGATTTCCCTGCTGCCAGCGATCAGTGAATTCATCCGTCATCTCAAAAGCAAACAATCCGCCTGATCAGGCTGCGTTGTCCGCTTTCCGGCCTTGTTGTATATACTGTTTCGCAGTTTTGCATGTCATGTTTTGATCCGGGTAAATTGGAGTCCTAACTTATTCGGTAATTAACCAAGGGCAAAGATGCCAACAGAATCAACTGGTGCTGAAGGCCGAAATTCGCAAAATGAAGCGTTGAAGCACACGTCTTCGGCCGCACCACAAAACCAGCCTTTCCCTGTTTTGGCCCTGGCTGTGCTCGGGGTGGTCTACGGGGACATCGGTACCAGCCCGATTTACGCCTTGCGCGAATGTTTCGCCGGCAAGCATCCCATTCCAATTTCATCTGACAACGTACTCGGTATTCTCTCGCTGATATTTTGGGCGCTGATCCTGGTTATTTCGATCAAGTACATGGCCTACGTGCTGCGTGCAGATAATCGCGGCGAAGGCGGCATCTTTGCTTTGCTGGCTCTGCTCCGGGCGGACAGGGAGCAACACCGGTGGTTCCGTCGTGTTCTCATTCTGCTTGGTTTGCTGGGTGCCTCCATGCTGTATGGCGGAGCGATGATCACACCTGCGATCTCGGTGCTGAGCGCGGTGGAAGGACTGCAACTTGCCGCACCCGGACTCCAAAGCTATGTAATACCGGTAACCGTGATCATCCTGATCCTGTTATTCAGCGTGCAGGGCTTTGGAACTGCCAAGGTTGGCGCTGCCTTCGGCCCGATCACGCTGATCTGGTTTCTCGTGCTTGCTCTGCTTGGCATTCGCGGCATCATCCAGGCGCCCGTGGTGTTGCTCGCAATCGACCCGTGGTATGCGGTCAAGTTTTTTCTGGAAAATGGAATGACCGGTTACTTCGTTCTTTATGCCGTGTTTCTCGTCACCACCGGCGGTGAAGCGCTGTATGCCGATTTGGGCCATTTCGGGCGCCTGCCCATACGCAAGGTCTGGTTTACGTTTGTGCTGCCCGCATTGCTGATGAATTACTTCGGGCAGGGTGCGCTCCTGATCGCCGAGCCCGCCGCAAGCATTCACCCTTTCTATCACCTCGCGCCTTCCTGGGGACTTTATCCCCTGATCATTCTCGCCACTGCGGCGACTATCATCGCTTCGCAAGCGGTGATCACTGGCGCCTTTTCGCTGACACGGCAGGCGATACAGCTCGGCCTGCTTCCGCAGCTCGCCGTGAAGCAGACGTCCGCAGATGCGCGCGGACAAATCTACTTGCCTGTCGTGAATTGGATACTGATGACAGCCGCCATCGTTTTGGTGCTTGCATTTCGTACCTCGGGAAATCTTGCGGCAGCCTACGGTGTGGCGGTCAATTCCACCATGGCAATCACAACAGTGCTGGCGTTCAATGTGGCGCGAGAGCGCGGTGGTTGGAGTTTGCCTGCAACACTAGCCTTTTTGCTGGTGTTTTTGGCTATCGATCTGGGATTTCTGGGATCCAATTTACTCACCATTCCCGACGGCGGGTGGCTGCCATTGTTCATCGGGGGGATATTGTTCGCTGTGATGACCACATGGCGTCGGGGTTCACGCATTTTGGCGGAGATCATTGCCAATTCCACGACCAATCTCGAGACGTTCATCGGGCGCGTGAAAGGCGAACAGATACCGCGTATTCCCGGAACTGCAGTA
>Ga0210097_1000517_pt1 | contig 13006 bp, 10 predicted proteins | sample Joice_CattailNLA_2_FD_185521 | JGI IMG/M metagenome (GOLD analysis project Ga0210097, IMG submission 185521) | Wetland microbial communities from San Francisco Bay, California, USA, that impact long-term carbon sequestration - Joice_CattailNLA_D2... | ecosystem: Environmental > Aquatic > Marine...
CTTTTACCTGATCTGGAAATTTCGAAAGTCGGCTTTCGGGCTAACAATTTGCCGGGATAAATATCGGATTTATGCCATGAGTAGTCGGTGAATATAATCGCTGAATATCTTCTTACGTCAGCATTATGTAATTTTAGTAAACTGCCGGATTGTTCCAGTAGTGGATGTTCAATGATGTTGCAACGAATAGCAGCTTTTCGGCCAAAGAGGACTAAAGCAAATTCATATAAGCTCGTCTGCTTACGACACTTGCCGGATATTCATTTTCCACGATAGCAGATAGTCGACTTCAAAATATGAGCTATTTACAATTTCCACATTTAATGAAATCACTTTTTAAATAAGGGGAAGTCAAAAATTTCTACAAGAGGTTGCTATTAACTCCAAATATGTAGTTAGAAATCATGATAAAGATTTGATCAAAATAAAAAGCTCCTTCTTAGGAGCTTTTTAATATTTAATCGATAGTTGTAAATATAATCCTCAAAATTATATATTCAGTAGTTATATTTCTTCCACTTATCATCCGTCCCTACTTGGATTTCGACCAACTTGTGATCTTTCCTCATTTGTATCGGAGTGGAACGAGCAATAGTAGTTGTGGCGATAGGTTTGGCAGCCAATGTTCGCGTTTCCCTATCGGCTAGTTCCACCTTGAATACACTCACCGCTTCAGACAAACTGTTTGCCTGTTCTTTCATCGATTCGGCCGCAGCAGCCGCTTCTTCCACCAGCGCGGCGTTCTGCTGTGTCACCTCGTCCATCTGGGTGATCGCCTTGTTGACCTGCTCGATGCCCGCGCTTTGTTCATTTGATGCAGCGGCGATCTCGGCCATGATGTCGGTGACCCGTTTCACCGCATTCACGATCTCTTCCATCGTCGCACCGGCCTGGTCCACCTGTTTGGCGCCGACATCCACTTTCTTCACAGAGTCGCCAATCAGGGTCTTGATCTCCTTGGCGGCGGCTGCCGAGCGCTGCGCCAGGTTGCGCACTTCACTCGCCACCACCGCAAAGCCGCGTCCCTGCTCGCCGGCGCGCGCCGCTTCCACCGCGGCGTTCAACGCCAGGATGTTGGTCTGGAACGCGATGCCTTCGATGACGCTGATGATGTCGACGATCTTCTTCGAGCTGGTGCTGATCGAGGCCATGGTCTGCACTACATCGCCCACCGCCTGACCGCCCCTGACCGCCACACCGGATGCGTTTACTGCCAGCTGGTTGGCCTGTTTGGCGTTCTCGGCGTTCTGCCGGACCGTCGAGGCCAGTTCTTCCATGCTCGAGGCGGTCTCTTGAAGGCTGGAGGCCTGCTGTTCGGTGCGTTGCGACAGGTCGCTGTTGCCTGCAGCGACCTGCTGTGAACTGGTGGTGATCGCGTCAGTGGTGCTGCGTACACCACTGACGATACCGGAGAGATTGGAGTTCATGTCCCTCAGTGCTTGAAGTAATTGCCCAACCTCATCCCTGGATTGCACATCGATTTGCTGAGTCAGATCGCCTTTCGATACAGCACTTGCCAACAACTGCGCCTTTCTTAAAGGATGTGTTATGGAGCGGGTGATGAGCCAGACAATAAACGTCCCCAGCACCAGCACTGCTACCGCCAGCGACATTTTCCATAACCGAGTACTTGAATAAGTTGATTGTGCCGCTGACATGCTTTGATTAGTGATTTTTTTCTGGTATATCAATACCTTGCTCATAGAATTCAACCATTTTTCATGGCTTGGTCGAACTTCCGTCAATAAAACCTGTATTGCTTCTAGACGCTTGTTGTCCCTGACCAGTTGCATAGCCTTCTCGAACAACGGGCGGGTAGCAGCACGGGTCTCATCGACCTTTGCAAGCAGCGCTTTGCCATCCTGGCTTAATATTGTTGAGTTTAAAATACTGAATGCATCTTTATAGCTATCCCATGCTTTGGCAATCAGTTTGTTTTCATCATCCAGGATTTCCTGGTCTGTTTCCAACACTAAATTACGTTCTGCGTTTCCGATGGTTTGGATAATCACGCGCATTTCCATGACATTTTCCATTTTGAACAGGTTGTCAGTCATCTCGTCCAATTTGGTTTCGATTTCAGCCGTTCGAGACAAATCCAATGCCGTCATAGTGACCATCAAAACCATGACTACGCCGAAGCCCAAGCCCAGGCGCGCGCCTACCTTTACATTTGCAAACCACTTAATTTTCATATCATTATTTTCGAATTACCGATTACGGCCATACTTGGAGTACAAATTAAACTGAAAATGTTAGGGAAGTGAAATTTAAATTTAGAGTATTATTTTTCTGTTTTAACCAAAATGGTACGCAAATAGGCAACTAAATCGTCAATCTGCTGCTCGGAAATTTGCTCGCCCCATATAGGCATTTCTTCTGAGCGACCCATCGCTTTCCCGCCGCGCGTAATGATTAATTTTTTGTACTCGTCATTCTTGTCGCTCAATGTCAAATTTGCCGGAGGCGGGTCAAACAGCACAGAAGCGCGCCCTTTGCCATTCCCATTGATTCCATGGCAAAGAATACAGTTGGTTTTAAAAACCACCCCTCCTCGTAAATCAGGTTTTTTCACCAAATGAAGATATTCGATAACATCATCAATTTGTTCTGGCGACAATTCATCTTCCCAGCCAGGCATAACACCCGATTGGCCGATAGCCTTTCCGCCTAAACGGATTATCTTTTCATTGTATTCAATTGAGTTGGATTTCAAGCTAAGAATAGATGAGCCATACAACTTGGCCCCTCTGGATACTCCATCCCCACGCTCTCCGTGGCATAAGATACAATAATTCCGGTATACAATTTCGCCGCGAATGGCAGGATTGTTTCTAGCCTTAGCCAAATCTTCAAGGGAATCGGTTTCTGCATTTTCCGGTGGGTCGATTGCGTAGGCAGGGGAAAATCCAGCCATAAATGCCACCGCCATCAGGGCCGAAAAAAGCCACTTGTAGTCACGCATCACTTCACTTCAAGCTTAAGTAGCATTTGTGGATGAATGGCACATTCGATCTCGGCTTCACCCGGCTTATCGAAAGTTACGGTCTTGGATTGGCCTTTCGGATACGACCCCAAGTCAAAAGTTTTAAGATCGGAAAGTGAAAATACATTGTGGAACCACGGATCCTCATTCAAAAATTTGATCGAATCCCCCGCCTTAATCGTCAGGTTGGCAACCTTGGCCCCATTCATCTTGAAGGTCTTGTCGTTCTGTGCAACCGTATATTCTTGCGCTTGCGAAATAGAGGGCAACAATGCAACGATGGCCGCAAGCGTTATGTGTTTGATTATTTTATGTGACATTTACTTCGGCTCCTTGAAAAGTTTGAGTAAATATTAATCGATTTTTTGACTGATCGAGTCATTGTGGCAACGAAGGGACGGTGATCGAAGGCGTAGTGCCCGTCAATGCGTCCAAGAAGGCCAATAGATCTTCTTTTTCCCGGTTGGACAACTTCAATGGTTTCATGTTCGGATCAATGTTGGTGGTAATTTCGCCGCCCCTGTCATAATGCCCGATAACATCTTTGAGCGTTATAGCTGATCCGTCATGAAAGTAAGGCGCTGTAAGAGCGAGGCCTCTCAACTGCGGTGTCTTGAAAGCTCCTTTAAGTCTTTTTACCGGCTTCTGCAGGTATCGGCCCATATCCGGGTTCGGGTCGCCCCATGATGAAAGCCCGATGTTATGGAAACCATTATCCGTGAAATTCGGTGCCGAATGGCAGGCAGCACAATTACCCTTATTTTCATCCAGGAAGATGCTGAATCCGTTTACCTGTTGGTCAGTCATTGCTTTTGAATCGCCTGCAAGCCAGCGGTCAAATGGCGAGTCGTTCATGACCACTGTGCGTTCAAAGTCCGCAATGGCCTTGGATAGACTGTCGGAATTGATAGCTTCACCGGGATACGCTTCACCAAACATCTTGCGGTAACCGGGAGATTCATTCAGCCACTTAAACAGCTTGGCGATGTCCATATTCATTTCGAGGTTGGCCTCCATCGGCCCCATGGCTTGATCTTCCAAATCCTTTTTACGGCCATCCCACATCATGATTGTATTATATGCGCTGTTGATAATGGTCGGTGATGCCCTGCCGAGTACAGTGCTGTGAACACCCTTGGCAACCGGAAAGCCATCCGACCAGCCTAGGCCCGGATTATGGCAGGTGCTGCAGGACATATTGCCGTCACCAGATAAACGCGGGTCAAAAAAAAGATGCCTCCCGAGATCTGTGCGCGCGGTATTCGGCTCGTTATCTTTGGGGGAAGGTGCGGCAGGAAGAATCCATGCTTTGAGACTGGGATGGCCAGCTTTTAATACTGGCTTGTCTTCTGCGGCTGCGATGCCTGATGAAAACACGGCAATCATGAAAACAGATAATGTTGAAAATTTGGTAATCATCTTTCACCTCGTACAGTTTGTATAAAGCTCAAAACAATATTTAGTGATGTTTTGAGGGTTCTATAAAACACGCAGCACGAATCGTGCTGACCTTGCTTTGCAATTGCTTTGATTCTGTCGGTCTTGAGCACTTATCTTTCGATATTTTTGCCAAGCGGTATTGGATTTTAGGTAGGTCTATTATTGAGTCAATGTATAACTGACCAATGGTTTGATATTTGAGATGAGCGGGAATAGCATAATTGTCATATGGGTAAATTAGGAATTAATCTGCGAATGATATTTTCAAATTTATGGTTTATTTCCCAATTCGGAGCGAATGTCCTGACCGCGTTCGTTGATGCCAGTAACTAATGTCCGTCAAATTTTGACTGGGTCAAGTGTCTGCTTTGGGCACGATACGGAAGTTAACAATATAGAAAGCAGGCATTCTGGAAACGCTTATCTCTGTGTTGAAATTTTTTTGCAGGATCATTCGCAGTTCTTGTTGAGCGACTGCTTTCAGGAAGTGAATTTATTTTAAGTTCAAGGCTCGCGATTCAAGTATTTGTTGTCACGAAATCTGGTTTCATGAATTGCTGCGTGCCCAGCGCACGATCCCACCTGTATTCATCGCGCCTGCCTGGCGCGCCACTTCGAGCCCGCCTTTGAACAATGCCAACGTCGGGATGCTGCGGATATTGTGGCGTGCACCCAGTTCCTGCGCCTCCTCGGTGTTCAGCTTGGCCAGGCGGATATGAGGTTCGAGTTGCGCCGCCGCCTGCACGAAGGCGGGCGCCATCATCCGGCACGGACCGCACCAGGGCGCCCAGAAATCCACCAGCACCGGGATGTCGTTGCGCGAGATATGCTGCGCGAAATTATTGCCGGTCAGTTCCACCGGGTGCGCTTCGAACAGGTTGCGTTTGCATTTGCCGCAGGTGGGTTGGCCACCGAGCTTGTCTGCGGGTACGCGGTTCACCGCATCGCAATGCGGGCAGACGATGTGTTTGGAATCGGACATGGTTTTCCTCGGGATGTGTTGTTTTTGTTATCTGAGGGCGTAACGACAAAATTCAACTTGCAGGAATCCCCGAAAGCGTTTTGACCGGGCTGGGTACTGTGGCGAGCTGGTTTACCGCCAGGCCCTCATGGAACATCCACAAGGAACCGGGCGGCATCGTGATCCACGGTTCGTTGTCGGTCAGCGGCTGGGTGGCGATGATAGCCGCGCGGTCGTCCGGCATCGTCATTTCGGTGAAATCCACCATCACATCTTCGTCCTTCAGGTGTGCGACATTGAACGGCGCGCGCCGGAGCAGGTAGCTCAACTCGGTGGAGCAATGCGCAAACAGGCATTCGCCGTTGGACAGCATGAAATTGAAGATGCCCATGCCGGAAAGCGGATAGATCAGTTCGTGCAGCAAGGCGAACAGTTCTTCCCGAGTCGGCCGGTTGTCGCCGAATTGCCGACGCAGGTTTTGCATCAGCCAGCAGAAGATCAGTTCGCTGTCGGTATTGCCGACCGGCTGGAAGCTGCCGTCAAGCTGCGGCTGGAATTGCGGAAGATTGCCGTTGTGCGCGAAAACCCAGTACCGCCCCCACAGCTCGCGCATGAAAGGGTGTGTGTTCTCCAGCGTCACCACGCCCTGGGTCGCCTTGCGGATATGCGCGATCACATTCACCGATCGGATCGGATATTTGCGTACCAGTTCGGCGATCGGGGATTGCGCGGAAGGCAGCGGGTCGAGGAACAGACGCACCCCGTTGCCCTCGAAGAACGCGATGCCCCAGCCATCCGCATGCACGTCGGTAGCGCCGCCGCGCTGCTGGAAGCCGGTGAAGGAAAAACATATATCGGTCGGGACGTTGCAGTTCATCCCCAGCAATTGGCACATAATTTATCTCTCGAATCGCATCGACAGGTCCGCAGCCTCGATATCCTTGGTCAGTGCGCCGATCGATATCCGGTCCACGCCGCTCTCCGCGACGTTGCGAACATTCTCCAGTGTGATGCCTCCAGAGGCTTCCAGTTCCGCGCGTTTCGCAGTGCGGCTCACGGCGAGGCGCATATCCGCCAACGAGAAATTATCCAGCAGGATCAAACGCGCGCCTGCATCCAGTGCCTCATCCAGTTGCGCCAGCGTTTCCACCTCGATCTGGATGGATATTCCGGGCGGCGTGATCTTGAATGCCTGCTCCATGACCGCGCCGATCCCGCCTGCCGCCGCGATATGATTCTCCTTGATCAGTACGCCGTCGAACAGTCCGATACGCTGGTTGTGCCCGCCGCCCATCTTCACCGCATACTTTTGCGCGATGCGCAGGCCGGGCAATGTCTTGCGGGTGTCCATGATCTTTGCACCGGTACCTGCCACAGCGTCCACATAGCGTCGCGTCAGCGTGGCAGTGGCGCAAAGGGTCTGCAGCAGATTCAGCGCGCAGCGTTCTGCGCTGAGCATCGCCCGCGCATTGCCGCGTAGCTCGCACAGGGTCTGATTCGCCTCGGCTGCTTCGCCTTCCTTTGCCAGCCACTTTATTTTGCAATCGGGGTCCAGCGCGATGAAACATTCATCGAACCACGGCACGCCGCACAACACCACTTTCTTGCGCGTGATGACCGTTGCATGCCCCGTCGCATGTTCCGGGATCAGTTGCGCGGTAAGGTCCGCGTCGGATGTCACCGCATTGCGGTTCTCCGTCCCCCTCTCCTTTTTATAGGAGAGGGCAGGGGTGAGGGTTCCAAAGTCCTCATCCAGTGCGGTCTGGATGTTCTGGCGAATATTCGGGGCGAGGTCGGTATCGAGCGGCATGGTGCATCCTTGCAAGACGTTTCAGCTTGCGAAACAAGTTACCAGATGTTGCGGGTATTGTCTGCGTCTTAATCAGGATTTGACGCCGCCCAGCAAGTTGGCGGGCACTGCCTCGTGGATGCGCTTGGGGGTGGAGAGATTGAGATTGTCCATGATGCGGATGAATTCCTCTTCGGATTTGCCCGCGATGCGCGTGTTCAGCACCTTCTCTTCGCCGATGCTGCTCACCCGCCGTCCCTTGTAGTCGTGACCGGGATAGACCAGCGTTTCATCCGGCAGCACGAACAGCTTTTGCGTGATGCTGCGGTAAAGTTCTGTGGCGCTGCCCTGCTGGAAATCGGTGCGGCCGCAGGCGTTGATCATCAGCGTGTCGCCGCTGAACAGGCGGTCGCGCCACAGATAACACAGGCTGCCGGGCGTATGCCCGGGCGTTGCGATAACGCGCAGGGTCTCGTCGCCAAAAACCAGCGTGTCGTCGTCGGCCAGTTGGCGGTCATAGCCCGGCGCGCCGCAATTCTTTGCGATCACCGTGGTGGCGCCGGTGCGCTGTTTGAGCGCCTGCGAACCTGTGATGTGATCGGCATGCACGTGCGTATCCAGCACGATGCGAAGTTTCAGTTTGAGCGATTCGAGCAGCGACAGATATTCATCGACGTGTTCAATCACAGGGTCGATGATCACCGCATTGCCCTGTTCATCGGCAAGCAGATAGGTGAGAGTGGAAGATTCGGGGTCGAACAATTGTCGGAAGGTCATGGCGGCGCCTTTCATGACACGGGTAGCCTTTTATATTGGGCCCAACCGCCTTTTTGCAAGTCCTGAGCGTATGGATGTACCGTATTCGCGATACGGCATCAGGTCAACTGTAAGTACCGGGGAACCACTGCCTCTTGAGATTCCGGATTATTGCCCCATTTAGCGAAGGGACAAATCAATTCTATGCGGGAGCGATCATGCGTTTCGACAAATTCACCACCAAGCTGCAGCAGGCGCTGGCAGATGCCCAGAGCCTGGCCGTTGGTGCGGACAACCAGTTCATCGAGCCGCAGCACCTGCTGCTGGCATTGCTTAACGATACCGAGAGCGGTGCTGCATCGTTGCTGTCGCGTGCCGGGGCAAATGTCGGCGCTTTGAAACCGGCTATTCAGCAGGCCGTGGATCGCCTACCCAAGGTGGAAGGCCACGGCGGCGAAGTGCAGGTGGGACGCGACCTGACCAATCTGCTCAACCTTACCGACAAGGCCGCGCAGAAGCGCGGCGACCAGTTCATCGCCTCGGAGATGTTTTTGCTTGCGGCTTGCGACGACAAGGGTGAGACCGGACGGCTGATCAAGCAACACGGTGTAGGGAAAGCCCCGCTAGAGCAAGCGATCAATGCCGTTCGCGGCGGTGAATCCGTCGGCTCGCAGGAAGCGGAAGGCCAGCGCGAGGCATTGAAGAAATACACCATCGACCTGACCGAGCGCGCGCGTCAAGGCAAGCTCGACCCGGTGATCGGTCGCGACGACGAGATCCGCCGCGCGATCCAAGTATTGCAACGCCGCACCAAGAACAATCCCGTGCTGATCGGCGAACCCGGCGTGGGTAAGACCGCGATCGTTGAAGGTCTGGCGCAGCGCATCGTCAACGGCGAAGTGCCCGAGACATTGAAGAACAAAAAGGTATTGAGCCTGGACATGGCTATGCTGATCGCCGGTGCCAAGTATCGCGGCGAATTCGAAGAGCGCCTGAAAGCCGTATTGAAAGAGCTGGCGCAAGATGAAGGTCAAACGATAGTGTTCATCGACGAGTTGCACACCATGGTGGGCGCGGGCAAGGCCGAGGGCGCGATGGATGCGGGCAACATGCTCAAGCCGGCGCTTGCGCGCGGCGAGCTGCATTGCGTCGGCGCGACCACATTGGACGAATATCGCAAGTACATCGAGAAGGATGCCGCGCTGGAGCGCCGCTTCCAGAAAGTGCTGGTCGAGGAGCCGAGCGTCGAATCCACGATCGCGATCCTGCGTGGACTGCAGGAACGCTATGAACTGCACCATGGTGTGGACATCACCGACCCGGCCATCGTTGCCGCGGCGGAACTGTCGCATCGCTATATCACCGACCGGTTCCTGCCCGACAAGGCGATCGACCTGATCGACGAGGCCGCCGCGCGCGTGAAGATGGAGATCGATTCCAAGCCCGAGGTGATGGACAAGCTCGAGCGTCGCCTGATCCAGCTCAAGATCGAGCGCGAAGCGGTCAAGAAGGAAAAGGACGAAGCCTCGAAGAAGCGCCATGAGCTGATCGAGGACGAGATCAAGAAGCTGGAGCGCGAATACGCCGACCTCGATGAGATCTGGAAAGCGGAGAAGGGTGCGGCGCAAGGCACCGCCAACCTCAAGGAAGAGATCGACCACGTCAAGGCCGAGATGGCATCGCTGCAGCGCGAAGGCAAGCTGGAAAAGGTCGCCGAGCTGCAATACGGCAAATTGCCACAGCTCGAAGCCAGGCTGAAGGAAGCTACGCAACGCGAAGCAGAAGGCGATGGCAGCAAGAACAAGTTGCTGCGCACACAAGTCGGCGCGGAAGAGATCGCCGAAGTGGTGAGCCGCGCGACCGGCATTCCTGTCTCCAAGATGATGCAGGGCGAGCGCGACAAGCTGCTGCACATGGAAGACAAGCTGCACGAGCGCGTGGTCGGCCAGGACGAGGCGGTAAAACTTGTTTCGGATGCTATCCGCCGTTCACGCTCCGGCTTGAGCGACCCAAACCGTCCTTACGGTTCGTTCCTGTTCCTCGGCCCCACCGGCGTGGGCAAGACCGAGCTGTGCAAGGCGCTGGCCGGATTCATGTTCGATTCCGAAGATCATCTGATCCGCATCGACATGAGCGAATACATGGAGAAGCATTCCGTCGCGCGCCTGATCGGCGCGCCACCCGGCTATGTCGGCTATGAAGAAGGCGGCGGGTTGACCGAGGCCGTGCGCCGCAAACCTTACAGCGTCATCCTGCTCGACGAAGTGGAGAAGGCGCACCCGGATGTGTTCAACGTGCTGTTGCAGGCGCTGGACGATGGCCGCATGACCGACGGCCAGGGCCGCACCGTGGACTTCAAGAATACCGTGATCGTGATGACTTCAAACCTCGGCAGCCAGATGATCCAGCAGATGGAAGGCGACGACTATCAGGTGGTGAAGCTCGCGGTGATGGCCGAGGTGAAGAGCTACTTCCGTCCCGAGTTCATCAACCGCATCGACGAGGTCGTGGTGTTCCACGCGCTGGATGAAAAGAACATCAAGTCCATCGCGAAGATACAGTTGCAGTACCTGGAGAAACGTCTCGCCGCAATGGAGATGAAACTGCAAGTCACCGATGCCGCACTGGCCGAGATCGCCAACGCGGGTTTCGACCCGGTGTACGGCGCAAGACCGTTGAAGCGAGCCATCCAGGCACAACTGGAAAACCCGCTCTCCAGGCTGATCCTGGAAGGTCGCTTTGCAGCCAAAGACACCATCAAGGTGGATTGCCAGTCAGGTGTTATGAGATTTGATAAAGGGTGACAGCCGCAAGGGGTGCACCAAAGGTACGCTGGCGGCATCTGCTCGCAAGCTCGCAGGCCGCTCAGTCAGGGCCGTGGTTGTACAGACGCTAAAGCGTCAACAACCACGCTCTGAAGTTCGAGAAGTAATTCTTTATGTTTCACCTCCCGCATGCGGGACTACCAGCGACTTGGCGGCTTTGCCGCCTAGTCGAATGGCTATGACCAACGACTTAGCGTATGTCTTATCGCGCTTAGTCGGATGGCCAGTAGTTCTATCAGTAGTTCTATCAGAGGGTTAGGGTGAGTGTAGCCTGGCAATGCCGTGCTATTCCCCTTGCATATGATTGTTGGACTATTTGACAACACGCTAACCTGTTGTTATTCTCTCCAACATGAATGCCCGCGAATTATTCAATCGCCGCGTAATAGTCACGGAACAAGCGTTTGCGGAACAGGTGCTGTGGGAAGTGCCCGAACCTGTTTCCGGAAGCAAGCATAGCTACAAGTACCGGCTGGCATTTGTTGTTGAGGGAAATTGTGTGCTGCGTTAAGACAACGAGGCGGGCAAGGGCGACCACAGGCATGTGCGCGGCAAGGAAGTTAAATACCGCTTTGTTTCGGTCGATAAGCCGGTCACAGATTTTTTCGAAGATGTAAGGAGGATGCAAAATTGAAAACAGTAACGATTGACGTCCGGCGATTGACCGACACAGTGGGTGATTTCACCCAGACCTGGAAGAGCGGCAAAGCTTCCGCGCCCCGCATCAGCTTCGAATCGCCAGAATTTCTGTTCAAAGTACTGTCTGGAAAACGTTGGGAACTGTTGAACGCGCTGACCGGCGCAGGCGCCATGTCGATTCGCGAAGCGGCGCGGCGCGTTGAGCGAGATGTCAAAGCGGTGCATGGCGACGTAACTGCGCTGCTCAATGCGGGCATATTGGCCAAGACCGATGATGGGATGATCATATTTCCCTATGACGCAATCCATGTGGATTTCTTGCTCAAGGCGGCTTGAAAAACAAATTCGATCCGGATATGAGAATGAAAAATAAATTTATAGGGATTTTGCTGGCGTTTACGCTGGTCGCATCCGGCACAGCGCAGGCGCTCGCGTTGCTTGCGCCGGTGGAACAACAGTCACAGGCCGCAATCTTGTCCGCCAAGATTCTGGACCGTTATCAATACAGGCATGTGGCACTTGACGATAATCTGTCTGCGCAAATATTCGACAACTATCTGAAAATTCTGGATGGCAGCAAGATATTTTTCCTGCAGACCGACATCGATCACTTTGCCGGTGCGCGTACCCGGCTTGACGATGCCATACTCAAGCAAGACCTCAGCATCCCATTCGGAATCTACAATCTTTACCAGCAGCGCATAGCCGAGCGCTATGGTTATGCCCGCGCCCTGCTGAAAAAAGGTTTTGATTTCGGTAAAACGGAAAGCTATCAAATCATCCGAAAGGATGCACCATGGCCGAAATCCGAAGACGAGTTGAACGACTTGTGGCGCAAGCGAGTCAAGAACGACTGGCTGCGCCTCAAACTCGGCGGCAAGGACAATAAAAGTATCGTCGGAATACTGGACAAGCGCTATGCCAATACCCTGGAAAGTTTTGCCAAGGTCAAAAGTGCAGACGTGTTCCAGGGCTTCATGAACGCCTATACTATGGCCATGGATCCGCATTCCAATTATTTTGGAATGCGCGAATCCGAAGAGTTCGATATTTCGATGAAATTATCACTGACCGGCATCGGTGCATCGCTCTTTAACCAGGACGAATACACGGTGATCAGGGAAGTGCTGGCAGGCGGCCCCGCGGCGTTATCGGGCGAGTTGAATGCCGGAGACCGCATCGTGGGTGTCGGGCAGGGCGAGGAGGGTCAGATCACCGACATCATGGGCTGGCGCATCGACGATACCGTGGCGGTGATACGTGGTGCCGAGGATACCGTGGTGCGTCTTGATGTGCTGCCCGCCGAGGCGGGGGCTGACGGCAAGCACAAGATCATCTCGCTGGTCCGGAAAAAGATCACGCTGGAAAAACAGGCAGCCAAAAAATCCATCATCGAGGTGAAAGACGGCAGCGCGACGCACCGTGTCGGCGTGATCTCGCTGCCCGGCTTCTATCAGGATTTTACTGCCCGGCAAAAGGGAGACAAGGATTTCAAAAGCGCGACCAGGGATGTAGCGCTGCTGTTGGAGGAACTGAAAAAAGACAGGGTGGATGGCGTGCTGGTGGATCTGCGCAACAACGGCGGCGGCTCACTGAATGAGGCCATCGAT
>Ga0210097_1000518_pt1 | contig 13004 bp, 11 predicted proteins | sample Joice_CattailNLA_2_FD_185521 | JGI IMG/M metagenome (GOLD analysis project Ga0210097, IMG submission 185521) | Wetland microbial communities from San Francisco Bay, California, USA, that impact long-term carbon sequestration - Joice_CattailNLA_D2... | ecosystem: Environmental > Aquatic > Marine...
GCCACGGAGTGGTTGCAGACGCTCGCCAGCTGGACACGTTCTCGCTTGGTTGCGGCTTGGAGAAAGTGTCTGAGATCCATAATGCTAAACTTTAACGAGGTAATAACCGACTAACAAGAAGATCTGGCTTGAAAATATTTATCAGTATGCTAAATTTGAATTAACTAAATCACTTAGTGATTTCTATGAAGCGCTTACGTGAACAAATCCGCCTAAACAACCTGGAGACCCTGATCGCCGAGACAGGGTCGGCCGCCAGGGTTGCCCAATTGGCGGGGACCAGTGAGTCCTACCTCAGCCAGGTGCGACGCAATCTGCCAACCCAGAAAGGCACACCGCGCAAACTGGGGGATGAGCTGGCGGCGCGTTTAGAAAAAGGGCTGGGGAAACCCCCGGGCTGGATGGATGAGCCGCATGACGATGAAACCGTTGCATCGGATACCCATCAGTTGATGCGTATCGGTAATCGGGTACTACAGGTAGGCGGTGAGCGGTTCACCGTACCCGGCACCGCCCAGGGCCAACGCTCACAGGAGCCAGACGCCGCGGGATCCTCTGAAGAACAGAGAGAATCATCAGCAACACGCGCACCAAAAGACGCACGTAAAACCGGGAAGGCCAGCAAGCCGTCACCGTATTCTCGCCGCCTGCTCACCGCCTATGCAAAACAGCGAAAACTCGCGAAAACCAGTGCAGAAACCGGTGCGGAGATCATCACCTTATGCCCCCTGATCTCATGGGTTCAGGCTGGCGTCTGGTCAGAAATCGCCTATGACTTCGATGTCAGAGACGCTGAGGATCTATTGCCCTGCCCTGTTCGTTGCAGCCAACGCACCTTCATACTGCGTGTCAAAGGAGCCAGTATGGAGCCCAAGTTCCACAATGGGGATCTTGTCTTCGTGGACCCGGACGCGATGGCTGACAGTGGTCACTATGTCATCGTACAGCTTGAAGACGCTGATGAAGCCACCTTCAGACAGCTGATCATCGAAGGTGGCCGTACCTACCTGAAAGCACTCAATCCCGATTGGCCCAGTCGCATCATCGAGATTGATGAAAATGCCCGGTTCTGTGGTGTCGTGGTTTTCAAGGGCGAGATGCTGTAGCCCAGGCGAACCGAGTCCACCCTAAGCGTTCTATCAGGGATACCTCCCGGCGCTTCATCCAGCGTTACTGCACTCACTTCGAGCAAGCCATTTATCCGCTTGCTAAACATTTTCCCTTTGCGCGGTAAATTTGCCGCGTGCTAACGTCACTTCGCGCGATGTAACTGGCATGCTTCAGCGGTTACCTCGGTGCATCACCTACTGGACGATGACTCGCTCGGAAAGCGGAATGACGGGAACTGCTCAGATTGCACCCACCATCCTTCCCCGTCTGCTACGGCTGCGGGATGCGCCCCTCTATCTGGGCATGGATCGCAATCGCTTCAACACCGAAGTGCGTCCGCATCTGACTGAGATCCCTATTGGTAATCAAGGCATCTCCTTCGACCGGCTTGAACTGGATGCCTGGGTAGACCAATATAAGTCCCGCAACGGGCGTCCCAGTCAACCGAGAGGAGAACTGACATGGGACGTAAAAGGACGCCAGGGCTCGTTAAGCAACACGGGATCTGGCATATCGACAAGCAAATCCGGGGAAGCCGCCTTTGCGAAAGCACTGGCTCGCGCAACCTCGAGGAAGCGGAAGCCTATCTTGCACGGCGCATCGAGCAGATGCGACAAGCAAGGGTCTACGGAGTAAGACCAGAGAGGACGTTTCGGCAGGCAGCGACCAAGTACCTGGAAGATGCCATGGATGCCGGTGAGTTGAGGAGTCTGGAACGTAACGCACAAGCCTTGCGATTGCTGGATCCGTATATCGGGCAGCTACCATTAACCCAGATACACATGGGAACACTGGAACCTTATATAAAGGATCGCAGGAATCAGGGCATACGCAGCGGAACGACACGCCGCGATCTGGCAGCCGTTCGACGCGTATTGAATCTGGCCGCACGGCTTTGGCGGGACGAACACGGACTCTCGTGGTTGGAAACGCCGCCACTGATTCAGTTACCCAAGAACCTGGATGCACGCAAACCGTATCCATTGTCCTGGGAGGAACAGCGGTTGTTGTTTCCCTTGTTACCGGCGCACTTGCAGCGTATGGCGTTATTCAAGGTGAATACCGGCTGCCGGGAACAGGAAGTCTGTGGGCTGCGCTGGGACTGGGAGGTCAAGGTGCCGGAGATGGAGACCTCGGTCTTCATTATCCCGGATGTGCAAGTAAAGAACGGCAGTGAACGGTTGGTGGTGTTAAACGAAGTGGCCCAATCCGTGATTACTGAGCAGCGCGGGAGTGATCCCGAGTTTGTATTCACCTATCGCGGACACCGGATCACGCGGATGCACAACACCGCATGGAAGCGGAGCCGACAGCTGGCGGCGGAGCAGCACCCAAAGGTGTTTGGTCGAGATTGCCCGGAAGGTTTGCGGACAATACGGGTTCATGACCTGAAACACACCTTCGGACGTCGCTTGCGAGCAGCCGGTGTGTCATTCGAGGACCGTCAGGATCTGCTGGGACACAAGTCGGGGCGCATTACTACGCACTACTCGGCGGCGGAGTTACAGAACCTCATCGAGGCCGCCAACCGGGTGTGCAGGCAAAAGTCCCGAAAAAGTCCCGAACTGGTGGTACTGCGCAGAGCCTAGCCGTTCAGACGCCACCGTAATGGCCTGATTTAAAAAGACTATTTTGGTGGCTACGGGTGGACTTGAACCACCGACCCCAGCATTATGAGTGCTGTGCTCTAACCAGCTGAGCTACGTAGCCATGAATAAGGGGGCGCTAGATTACCCGATATTGGCCTCCCGGGACAAGTTCTGTTGCGACTTCAGATGGATGCGAGGGACGCAGGCGCCGGTTCGACGGCGGCATGTTCGCAGGCAAGTCCACTCCTACACGTTGAAGCGGAAGTGCATGACGTCGCCGTCCTTGACGATGTAGTCCTTCCCCTCAAGGCGCAGCTTGCCGGCCTCCTTCGCACCGTGTTCGCCGTTGCAGGCGATGAAGTCGTCATAGGAAACCACTTCGGCGCGGATGAAACCCTTCTCAAAATCGGTGTGGATAACACCCGCGGCCTGCGGGGCAGTGGCGCCAATTTTTACTGTCCAGGCGCGCACCTCCTTGGGACCCACGGTGAAATAGGTCTGCAGGCCAAGCAATTTGTAACCGGCGCGGATCACGCGGTTGAGACCCGGTTCCGAGATGCCCAGTTCGTCGAGATAGTCCTTGCGCTCGGCGGCCTCCAGTTCGACCAGCTCGGCCTCGATGGCGGCGCACACGGCGACCGTCTCGGATCCCTGCTCGCGGGCGATGCCCCGCACCGCTTCCAGGTAGGGGTTGTTCTCGAAACCGTCCTCCCGGACATTGGCGACGTACATCACCGGTTTGGCGGTCAGCAGGTGCAGGTCGTAAATACCCTGCTGCTGCTCCTCGTCCAGGCCCATGCCGATGACCAGTCGGCCGCTGTCGAGATGCGCGCGTACGGCTTCGAGCAGCGCCAGTCGAGAACGCGCTTCCTTCTCCCCGCTCTTCGCGGCTTTTGCGGTGCGAGTGATGCCTTTCTCCACGGTCTCCAGGTCGGCCAGCGCCAGTTCGGTGTTGATGACCTCGATATCGCGCACCGGGTCTACGCGACCGCTGACATGCACCACGTTTTCGTCCTCGAAACAGCGCACCACATGACAGATGGCATCGGTCTCGCGGATATTGGCGAGGAACTTGTTGCCCAGCCCCTCGCCTTTCGAGGCCCCGGCCACCAGCCCGGCGATGTCGACGAATTCCATGGTGGTATGAAGGACCTTCTGGGGCCTGGCGATCTCCGCCAGCCGGTCAAGACGCGGGTCGGGCACCGGCACGATGCCGACATTCGGGTCGATGGTGCAGAACGGGTAGTTCTCCGCCTGGATGCCCGCCTCGGTGAGGGCATTGAACAGGGTGGACTTGCCGACGTTGGGCAGGCCAACGATACCGCATTTGACGCTCATGTGTTCCCGCTTTTCCTGATGTCAGATGTTGCCTGGATGATATGAACCGGAGTAGGACCCGTGCCACGCGGGGAAGTCGTTTGGCCGGAAGCCCCATGCTTTCCCGGCGAGGCGCCGGTCCTACCCGTCCTCGCACGATCTGCGCCTGTTCCTGGCATCCGATCCACAATTTTGAGACAGGCTTTAATGCTCATCCGCAAAGACGCAAAGTTCGCAAAGAAACTTATTAATAACAGCACACAACGCTTTGCGTTCTTTTCGCCTTTGCGGTGAGTCTGATTCTTCAGAGATGTACTCACACGGCTTGCTGCAAAACGCATCCGTCATTATGTTGCGGTGTGCAGTTGTTTCATCGCCGCCTCTATATTGCCGGCGATGATATCGGGCAATACGCCGAGCGCCGCCTCGATGGCCGCTTCGATAGCCGCCTGCTCTTCCCGCGCGGCGGATTTGAGCACGTAGCCGACCACATCGTCGCGATGACCGGGATGCCCGATGCCGATGCGCAACCGCAGGAAGTCATTGCCGCCGAGGCTGGGGATCAGGTCGCGCAGGCCGTTGTGTCCGCCGTGACCTCCGTCCTGCTTGAGCCGCGCCGTGCCGGGAGGCAAGTCGAGATCATCATGCACCACGAGGATGGCGGGACGCGGAATCCGGTAAAACGCAGCGAGCGCGGCCACCGGCCGGCCACTGCGGTTCATGAACTCCTGCGGCTTCTGCAGGCGGCACTCCTGCCCGTCAATGCGGCAGCCGGCCACCTCGCTCCCGAAACGGGCCTCGGCGCGGAACTGCCCCGCACAGCGGCGCGCAACCTCGTCCACAAACCAGAACCCGGCATTATGCCGGGTCTGTTCGTACTTGGCTCCGGGATTGCCCAGCCCGGCAATGAGCCGTATGACCGCCAAGGCTTAATCGCTTGAACCTTCGGGGGCGGCTCCACCTTCGGGAGCCGGAGCGGCTTCTTCTTCTTCATCTCCACCGGTGCGGCGGGCATGGATCGAGACCACGCCCAGATCGTGGTCCTCGCCACGCGCCAGTTCGACCAGCGTCAGGCCCTGCGGGACCTTCAGCTCGGAGAGGTGCAGCGACTCGCCCAGATGCAGACCGGAGACATCCACCTCGATGTATTCCGGCAGATTCTGGGGCAGACACTCGACTTCGACTTCGATGAGTTCGTGCATCACCATGCCGCCGCCGAGCTTGACGCCCGGCGCGATGTCTTCGCCCAGAAAGTGCAGCGGCACGTGCATCCGCAGCGTCTCGGTTGCGCTGACGCGCAGCAGATCGACATGCAGGATGACAGGCTTGCTGGGATGACGCTGCAGGTCGCGAAGGACCGCGCGCGTGTCCGTGCCGCCGATATTGACGGTGAGAATATGGGAATAGAAAGCCTCGTGCTCGAGGTTGCGCAGCACTTGATTGTGATGCAGGCTGAGCGCCTGAGGTTCCTGACTGCCGCCATACAGGATGGCGGGCACCTTGCCGTCACGACGCAGGCGGCGGCTCGCACCCTTACCCGTGTCATTGCGCGGCTCTGCATTGAGTTCAAAGCTGATAGCCATGTTGCATCTCCGAAAAATAACGCCTTGCGGCGCTGGTATCGTCTCCGCCCGCGACCAGGCGAAGACAGGGTACAGATCCGTCACCGGATGGGGACGAATCCGCGGTTAATCAGTGTCCATCCACAAATAATCTCACTGCAAATGCGCAAAGTGATTAATTGCTTTATTAAAGAATTCTCTGCGTTCCTTGTGTCTCTGCGGTGAAAGCAGCGTTTGTGGAGGCTATTAATCTAGTCCATGTACAGCGAACTGACGGACTCCTCCATGCTGACGCGGCGCATGGTCTCCGCCAGCATGGCGGCAATACTCAGCTGGCGGATGCGTCCGCAGGCCTGCGCACTTTCCGACAGCGGAATGGTGTCGGTAACCACCAGTTCATCGAGAACCGATGACTCGATATTCCGCACCGCTTTGCCGGAAAGTACCGGATGGGTGCAGTAGGCCACCACCCGCTGCGCCCCTTCTCGCTTCAGCGCCTCGGCGGCGTGACACAGGGTGCCGGCGGTATCAACCAGGTCATCGACCATAACGCAGCTGCGGCCTTCGACTTCACCGATAATGTTCATCACCTTGGACACGTTCGGCTTGGGGCGTCGCTTGTCGATGATCGCCAGGTCGGCATCATCCAGCCGCTTGGCCAGGGCGCGCGCCCTGACCACACCGCCGACGTCCGGTGAAACCACCACGAGATTCGGGTATTTCTGCCGCCAGATATCGCCCAGCAGGATCGGCGAGGCATAGACATTGTCCACCGGGATATCGAAAAATCCCTGGATCTGGTCAGAGTGCAGATCCACCGTCAGCACCCGGTCGGCCTTGACGGTACTGATCATCTGGGCCACCACCTTGGCCGTGATCGGCACCCGCGCCGAGCGCGGGCGGCGGTCCTGGCGCGCATAGCCGAAGTACGGGATCACGGCGGTGATGCGCCAGGCCGAGGAACGGCGCAGGGCATCGATGATCACCAGCAGTTCCATCAGGTTGTCGTTGGTCGGCGCGCAGGTCGGCTGGACGACAAAAACGTCCCGGCCGCGCACGTTCTCCATGAGCTCGACATGGACCTCCGCGTCACTGAAGCGGCTGACGACCGCGTTGCCCAGGTTAATGCGCAGCTGGTTCACAATGTCCTGCGCCAGCTTGGGGTTCGCGTTTCCCGTAAACACCATCATCCGGGGATCGGAATCGGACGCAGGTAAACCACTCATAATCGACTCAGTTTCGTAATTAACGAAAACGGTTGTTGTTACCGGCCATCATCACAATACCCGGGCCCCGTGGGGCCGCGCCTGCGGCGCTGGCCGTAATGGCTGGGACGGCAGGATTCGAACCTGCGAATGCGGGGATCAAAACCCCGTGCCTTACCACTTGGCGACGTCCCAATAATCCGTCAAGGCGACGCTCGTGTACTCCCGTCGCAGGACTGCTCCGTCACCTCGTGCAGGGCAGAACGGTTCAACCCGCGGGCGACGAAACCGGTCCAGCCGTCGGGTAGTTGCCGCCCGGCCGCCTGTGCTTCGGCTTGCGTTGCAAAGGCTGCGAAAACACACGCGCCGGTGCCGGTCATGCGTGCAGGAGACAACCGGTTCAGCCAGTCGAGCGCCGCGGCCACCTCGGGATACCGGCGTCTGACAACCGCCTCGCAGTCATTATGGCCGCCGCCCGAAAGAAAGTCGGGTATTGTCATCCGTGGGCTGTCCCGTGTCAATTCAGGGTCGGAGAAAACAGCGGCCGTTGATACGCTTACTCCCGGATTGACCACCAGATACCAACGCTCTGGCGGATCGATGGGAGCCAGGATCTCGCCCACCCCTTCCGCCCAGGCCGACCGGCCGAAGAGAAACACCGGCACATCTGCGCCCAGACGCAGCCCCAGCTCAGCGAGCTCCGCCGGCTCCAACCCCGCCTCCCACAGCCGGTTCAGCACCCACAGCGTGGTAGCGGCGTCTGAACTTCCCCCGCCCAGACCGGCGCCGGCGGGCAGCCGTTTTTCATTATAGATATCAACGCCCGTGTGGATACCCGCCGCCTTCTGTAGCAGACGGGCGGCGCGCGCGGAGAGATCCGCCTCAGTGGAAACCCCCGGCGGCCCGCCGAAACGACGAATAGTGTCATCCGCCCTCAAAGCGAAATACAGCTGGTCGGCATGATCCAGAAACTGGAACACCGTCTGCAGGGTATGATAGCCGTCGGCGCGCCGGCCGGTGATGTGCAGGAACAGGTTGAGCTTGGCCGGCGCCGGCCAGGGTCCCAGCGCGCCAGCCGGAATCGACAGCCCGCTCATGGTAACGGGGCGGACGCCGCCTTCGACGGAGCGGCGGCCTGGGCATCCCCCAGCGTCCACTCATCCACCACGAGACGCACGCTGATGTCATCCGCCGTCAGGCGCAGGCGGGTCGGCCAGGCGCGACCCTCAAGGTCCTGAAAACGGTCATAGCGGATATCCCAGCGGGATTGCACCAGATGAATCAGCCGCCCGCCGGCGTCGGTGGTTATCACGGCTGGCTCCCCCGGCACCGGGACACCCCGCACCCAGTAACGGATCCCGGCCACGGGAAACCGCCAGCCCGTCACTTTCTGCACCAGAGCATCTACGTCCTGCGCGACATAGTCCCGCCCGTCGGCGGTCTGCAGCCGGACACTCGTGTCGTCACCCTCGACGCGCACCGCGCCCTGTCCCAGCGGGCCGCTCAGATCCAGACGGTAACGCCCGGCGGCCTCGCGCCAGTTCAGGCTGGCGTGCCACCCCTGCTCGCCCTTGATCAGCGAGACCCGGCCCCGGATCTGCCAGATGGCAAAACGAGGCGAGGAGAGGTCAAGCGCGGTGGGTGCGGCCTCGCGCGGGGTTTGAGTCGCACAAGCCGTTAGAACGAGCAGCAGAACTAAACCGTAAAGCCCTTGTGAGAAATGCAGACTGGGTACTCTCACGGCTTGAAGCGGTTGATGACTTCCTTGATAACCGGGTTATCGGGCGCGTTCTTGAGGGACTCCTGCCACACCCGGCGGGCGCCGGCCTGATCGCCCTGCATCCAAAGAACCTCGCCGAGATGCGCGCCGATCTCGCTGTCACCGGTCATGTCGTAGGCCCGCTGCAGATAGCGCCGCGCCTCCTCCAGGTTGCCGAGCCGGTATTGCACCCAACCCATGCTGTCGATGATCGCCGGATCGTCCGGTTTCTGCGCATAGGCTTTCTCGATGTACTTCCGCGCCTCGTCATAGCGGTTGGTTCGGTCGGCGAGCGTGTAGCCGAGGGCGTTGAGCGTCCTGACATTGTCCGGATCCTGCTTCAGGATCCGCTGCATGTACTGCTCGGCGAGTGCGACCCGATCGAGCTGTTCGGCCACCAGCGCCTGTGCATAGAGCAGGTCCTCCTCATCGGGATGGCTTGCCAGCGCCTCGGCGTACAGCGCATAGGCGTCCTGGTACAGCGCCAGGTCAGAGAGCACCTGCCCCTCGAGGAGGTAGTAATCGACGGCATTTTCCGGATTGTTCCGGCGCAGAGCCTGCATCTCTTTGCGCACCTCGTCCAGCCGCCCCTGCGCGGCGAGGAGTTTCGCCATGCGCAGCTGCGCCTGGGTCCAGTATTCACTACCCTCATCGACCTTGCCGTACCACTCGAGGGCCGCTTTAACATTGCCTCTTTCCTGCTCGGCATAGCCGAGGTAGTAATAGACGCTCTGGCGCTTGTCCTCCACATCCAGCAGCTGCTTCAGGTGCTGCTCGCCGGACTCCAGCTGGCCGGTTTCCAGTTCCAGCAAGGCCAGGGAGTACACCGCATCCGTGTTGTCGGGCGAGAGTTTCACCACGGCACGGAACTCCTCCCTGGCGGCCTTCAGATCGCCGGCGTCGAGCAGCATCCGTCCATAGGCCAGACGCAGGTCGGCGCTCTGCGGCTGCCGTGCCGCCGCCTGTTCGAGGAGCTTCAGCGCCTCTGGTTTCCTGTTCTGCCTGATCAGGATCTGGGCCTTCAACACAAGGGCCTGCGGCAGATCCGGTTGCAGCTGCAGGGCCTGGTCGACCGCTGCCTGCGCCCGATCCAGATCTTCAGCGAGGATGGCGATCCGACAAACCGCGAGCCGGGCATCGACGCTGTCGGGATAGCGGCCCGCGAGCTTTTCAATGGCCGCCAGTGCAGTCGTCTTGTCGGCGTGCTGCGCCAGAATGACAGTGGCGAGCTGGAAGCCCTCCTGCGGGTTCGCCGAATTCTTGATGAGGTAATCGAGTTGCGTGATCACTTCGTCCGTGTCGCCGGTCTTCAGCGCCAGCGCCGTCACGACCTTGCGCGCCTCGACGTTGCTGCTGTCGAGCGCCAGCCAGTGTCGCGCCGCTTTCAGGGCAAGGTCGTACCGCCGGGCGAAGGTGGCGATCTGTACCGCCCGCTCGGACACCCGGGGATCGTTCGAATTCAGCGCAGCCTGCAGGTAATAGGGAGCCGAGACATCGAGCCGCCCGCGCTGTCCGGCGATTTCCCCCAGCAGGATGTCGAACAGCAGTTCCTGGGTCAGGGGTTCCTGCTTCACATCCATCGGTTTACCGGGCGACGCCTTGGCTGGCGTGGTCTCGACTGGCGTCTGTGGCACGGAGGGCACGGCCTCCCCGCCGCCGAAATGGGCACAGGCCGTCAGCATCGATACCGTCAAAATGAGCAGCCAGGCGCACGGCCGGAAACCGGGCCCGGGAAGAGAAACTGGATACATGCTCGCCATTCTAGCAGTTTGTTTATTTAATTAGTTGCACTTTCAATCTGATTCCCCGCGTGGCTCCCTCCGTCGCGGGCACCCGGCGCCGAAACGGCATGCCGCTTGTATTAAATCATCCCACCATGCAGAATTTTACGTTTATCCAACATTTATCATGATCGCCCCTGTTATGCACCTGCTGGTTCTCGGCATCAACCACCGCACGGCTCCCGTGGAAATCCGCGGGCAGGTGGCGTTCCCGACCGAGCAGATCCCGCGCGCTCTGGGCGAGCTGACGGCGCTGCAGAACGTGCGCGAGGCGGCCATTCTCTCGACCTGCAACCGGACCGAGCTGTACTGCGCCAAACAGAACGAGGGACTGGAGGAATTGACCGACTGGCTGTGCCGGTTTCACGGGCTGGAGAAAGGCTCCCTGGAACCGCATCTCTATGCCTATTGGGAAGCTGACGCCGTGCGTCACATCCTGCGCGTGGCCGCCGGTCTGGACTCGATGATCCTCGGTGAACCCCAGATCCTGGGACAGATGAAGGACAGCTATCAGCAGGCAACGGAAGCGGGTGCTTTGGCAACCCTGGGAAACCGCCTGTTCCAGCATACTTTCTCGGTCGCCAAGCAGATCCGCACCGACACGGCGATCGGCGCAAGCCCGGTCTCTGTTGCCTTCGCGGCCGTCAGTCTGGCCCGGCAGATCTTCGGGTCGTTCGAGAAACAAACCGCGCTGCTGATCGGCGCCGGCGAAACCATAGAACTGGCCGCCCGCCACCTGCATGAACATGGCATCGGGCAGATGATCATCGCCAACCGCACGGTCGAACGGGCACTCGAACTGGCGGCCCACTTCGACGGCTTCGGGATCGCGCTCTCCCAGATCCCCGCGCACCTGGCCGAGATCGACATCGTGATCTCCTCCACCGGCAGCCCGGACCCTATCCTCGACAGGGAGATGGTCTGCGATGCCATCCGCGGACGCAAGCACCGCCCGATCTTCATGGTCGATATCGCCGTCCCCCCCGACATCGACCCGCGAGTGGGCGAACTCAATGACATCTACCTCTACACCATCGACAACCTCAAGGAGGTCATCGAGGAGAACCTCCGGTCTCGCCAGCAGGCGGCCGAACAGGCCGAGGAGATCGTCGATGCGCAGGTCGATCGCTTCATGACCTGGCTGCACTCGCTGGACGCCGTCCCCGCCATCTGCGCCTACCGCGATCATGCCAGGACCATCGGTGAGGCCGAGCTGAGTAGAGCGCGCCAGCGTCTATCCAACGGCGAAGACCCCCAACAGGTCATCGAACTGCTCACGCACAACCTCGTCAACAAGCTCGCCCACGATCCCAGTGTCAACCTGCGCGAGGCCGCCGAGCAGGGCAAAACCTCCCTGCTGGAAACCGTCCGCACGCTGTTCCGGCTGAAGGATGGCAACTGAGCCGCAGCCGCACAGTATGAAACCATCGATACTCAGCAAACTCGAAAGCATCGAGGAACGCCACACGGAAGTCAGTGCCCTGCTCTCCGATGCGCAGACGATACAGAACCAGGACAAATACCGGCAGCTGTCGATGGAATACGCACAGCTCGCCCCGCTGGTAAACAGTTTCCGCGCCTATTGCAAGGCCCGGGATGAACTCGCCTCCGCCGAGGAAATGCTGAGGGACCCGGACCCCGGCATGCAGCAGATGGCCGAGGAGGAGATCACATCCGCCGATGCCCGCATTAGCGTGCTGGAGCTCGAGATCCAGAAGCTGCTGCTGCCGGCCGACCCGCACGACAACAGCAACATCTTCCTGGAAGTCCGCGCCGGCACGGGCGGCGACGAGGCGGCGATCTTCGCCGGGGATCTGTTCCGCATGTATTCACGCTACGCAGAGATCTGCCGGTGGCAGATCGAGATCCTCAGCGAGAGCCCGGGAGAACACGGCGGCTACAAGGAAATCATTGCGCGCATCATCGGCCATGGAGCCTATTCCCGCCTCAAATTCGAGTCCGGGGCGCACCGCGTGCAGCGGGTGCCCGAAACAGAATCCCAGGGCCGCATCCACACCTCGGCCGCCACGGTGGCGATCCTGCCCGAGGCGGATGAAGTCGATCCGATCGAGATCAACCCCGCCGACCTCAAGGTGGACACCTATCGCGCTTCCGGGGCGGGAGGGCAGCACGTCAACAAGACCGATTCGGCGATCCGACTGACCCATCTGCCCAGCGGCATCGTGGTCGAATGTCAGGATGAGCGCTCCCAGCACAAGAACCGTGCCCGTGCGATGTCGCTGCTGGCGGCGCGACTGCTGAAGGCCCAACAGGAAAAGCAAAAGTCGGAGGAAACCGAGGCGCGCCGTTCCCTGGTCGGCAGCGGCGACCGCTCCGAGCGCATCCGCACCTATAATTTCCCGCAGGGACGCGTGACCGATCATCGCATCAACCTCACGCTTTACAAGCTCGACGAAATCATCGCCGGCAATCTCGATTGCCTGATCGACCCGCTCATCAGCGAACACCAGGCGGACCAGTTGGCGGCGCTGGAACAGGATCGTTAGGCCGCAGACGCCGTGTTGAGCAGTTCTATCGGTTCCCTGCTAAAGCAGGCCGCGGGGATTCTCGGCACCGATGCCGCCCGGCTGGAGGCCGAAATTCTGCTGGCCGCCTGCCTCGACAGGCCGCGCAGCCACCTGTTCGCCTGGCCGGAGCGGCAGGTCGAACCATGGCAACAG
>Ga0210097_1000519_pt1 | contig 12975 bp, 9 predicted proteins | sample Joice_CattailNLA_2_FD_185521 | JGI IMG/M metagenome (GOLD analysis project Ga0210097, IMG submission 185521) | Wetland microbial communities from San Francisco Bay, California, USA, that impact long-term carbon sequestration - Joice_CattailNLA_D2... | ecosystem: Environmental > Aquatic > Marine >...
CCCTCGATCAGCTGAAGAGCATGCCCACCGAGACCTACGCCCTGATGATCGAGTGCGGCGGCAACGGCCGCGGATTCTTCAATCCGCCGGTGCGCGGCAACCAGTGGAAGCACGGCGCGGTCGCCTGCGCCAAGTGGACCGGGGTGCCGCTCGCACATCTGCTGCGCGAAGCCGGGCTCAAATCGAGCGCGGTCTACACCGGGCATTACGGCGAAGACCCCGCGCTCTCGGGCTCGAAGCCACCGCTGTCGCGCGGCATGCCGATCGACAAGGCGATGGAGGAGCACACGCTGGTCGCCTACGCGATGAACGGCCAGGACATTCCCGCGATCCACGGCTACCCGGTGCGCCTCGTGGTGCCGGGCTGGATCGGCAGCTGCTCGCAGAAGTGGCTGACGCGGATCTGGGTGCGCGATCGCGAGCACGACGGGCCGAAGATGACCGGCGCCTCGTATCGTGTGCCGTCGTACCCGCCCAAGCCCGGCGCCAAGGTCGACAACAAGGACATGTTGGTCGCCAAATCCTGGGTCATCAAGTCGATGATCACGAGTCCTGCGCCGGACGTGACGGTCAAGGCCGGCACGCCGCTCGCGCTGCGCGGCTTCGCCTGGGCGGGCGATCGCGAGGTCGACAAGGTGCTGATCTCGACCGACTACGGCGTGCACTGGCACGAAGCCGACCTGAATCGCCGGATGAACGATTACGCGTGGTACCGCTGGAACGACAGCGTGTCCTTCGCAAAGCACGGCTACTACGAGATCTGGGCACGCGCCTTCGACGAGGAGGGCGATGCGCAGCCATTCGTGCAGCCGTGGAATCCGCGCGGCTACCTCGGCAACGTGATCCATCGCGTACCGGTCAATGTGGTCTGAGCCCCACTCGTGTTGCGACAAGCCCGGCCTGGCCGGGCTTTTTTCTGCCTGCCGTGCGCTCGGCGTGGCGTGTGCGCTCGCGCTCGCCGCGCCGGCGGCGGCCGACGACATCGCGGCGCGCCGGGTGTTCGAGGCGAACTGCGGCGCCTGCCATAACCTCGATCTGCCGCGCTCGCAGCGCCTGACGCGCGAGGTGTGGGACGAGGTGATCCGCGACATGGTGGAGAAGTTCAACGCCACGTGGATCACGGGACCCAAGGCGGAGATCATCGCCGCCTATCTGGCGAAGTACCGCGGGCAGGCGCCGCTGCCCGAGCCCGAGCTGCCGCCCGAGGCGAAGCGCTGGCAGCCCGAGGATCCGAAGATCCGCGCGCTGCTCACCCAGCGCGCCTGCGTGTCCTGCCACACGCTCGAGCGCCCGCTGCTCGGACCGCCCTTCGCGGTCGTCGCCGAGCGCTACCGCGACGATCCGGCGGCGCCCGAGCGGCTGGCGAAGAAGATTCGCGCCGGCGGCGCAGGCACCTGGGGCAGCGTTCCAATGCCACCCAACACCGGGATTCCCGACGCGGAGCTGAAGACCATCATCGACTGGGTGCTCAGCCGCAGGTAGGCCAGCGGGGCCGCTTGGCGGCGGAGCGAATGCACGGCGGCAATGCGAAACACAGCGCGGCGCGCGCGGGCCGCGCGGATGCCGTGAGGCATAATCGTCCGTCATCGCCGCGTCGTGGCGAAAGGGCGACCGTATGAGCGACCCCATCGGCATCCTGTCTTTTGGCGCCTACATTCCCCGGGCGCGCCTGCAGCGCAAGGCGATTGCCGAAGCGAACGCCTGGTTCGCGCCGGCGCTCAAGGGCCTCGGACGCGGCGAGCGCGCAATGGCGAACTGGGACGAGGATGCGCTCACCATGGCGGTCGAGGCGGCGCGCGATTGCCTCACCGGGATCGCGCGCGGCTCGGTGGACGCGCTCACGCTTGCATCGACGACGCATCCCTACGACGACCGCCAGAATGCGGCGATCGTCGCGACGGCGCTAAACCTCGATCCGGCGCTGCGCTCGATGGATGTCTGCGGCAGCCTGCGCGCGGCGACCTCGGCGCTGCGGGCGGCCTTCGATAGCGCCGCCGACGGCAGCATGACGCTGCTCGCCGCGGGCGAGCACCGCCTGGCGAAAGCGGCGAGCACGCAGGAGATGCAATACGGCGACGGCGCGGCGGCGCTGCTCGTCGGGCGCGGCGCGCCGATCGCGCGGCTGCTCGGCGCGCACAGCGAGACGGTGGACTTCGTGCATCAGTTCCGCGGCCGCGACCGGGCGCACGACTATGCCTGGGAAGAGCGCTGGATCCGCGACGAGGGTTACATGAAGATCGTCCCGGTGGCGGTCGCTGCGGCGCTCAAGGCCGCGGGCGTCGAGGCGGCCGCGATCGACCATTTCTGCATGCCCTGCACGCTGGCGCGGGTCACGCCGGCGCTCGCCAAGGTCATCGGTATTCCGGAGGCGGCGGTGCGCGACAACCTCGCTGCGGTCTGCGGCGACACCGGCGCCGCGCACCCGCTGGTCATGCTCGCCGCGGCGCTCGAGGACGCGAAGCCGGGCGAGCGCATCCTGGTCGCGGCCTTCGGCGAGGGCTGCGATGCGCTCATCTTCGAAGTGACCGACGCGCTCAAGCGCCTTGCGCCGCGGCGCGGCGTCAAGGGCTCGCTCGCACGGCGCAAGGAGGAGACGCAGTACCAGCGCTTCCTCGCGTTCAACGACCACGTGAATCTCGAGCGCGGCATGCGGGCCGAGACCGACAAGGGTACGCCGCTCACCGTGCTCTACCGCAACCGCGACATGATCGAAGGTCTGGTCGGAGGGCGCTGCCGCAGCTGCGGCACCTTCCAGTACCCCCGCACCCGCTACTGTGTGAATCCCGCGTGCAACGCGCTCGATACCCAGGACCCGCAGCCGTTCTCGGACCTCTCCGGGAAGGTCATGTCGTACACCGCCGATGTCCTGACCTACTGCCCGGACCCGCCCGCCTACTACGGCATGATCCAGTTCGACCAGGGCGGGCGGATGATGGCCGACTTCTCCGACATCGACGGGGGTAAACTGGACGTCGGCCTGCCGATGCGAATGATGTTCCGCATCAAGGAAGTGGATCCGTCGCGCGGCTTCGTGCGCTATTTCTGGAAAGCCGCGCCGGTTTAGGCGACGTCGGGGTCAGACCCCTGTGGATAAGTCAGCGACGCAACAAATGCTGAACCAAGACTTATCCACAGGGGTCTGACCCCAGAGTCGCGATGAAGGAGGTTACCGATGGCAACGGGAATCAAAGACAAGGTCGTGATCCTCGGCATGGGCTGCTCGAAGTTCGGCGAGCACTGGGACAAGAATGCCGAGCATCTGATGGTCGACGCCTTCGAAGAGGCGATGAACGACGCGGGCATCGAGCGCAACCAGATCGAGGCGGCGTGGTTCGGTACCGCGATCGAGGAGCAGCACGTCGGCAAATCTGGCGTACCGCTCGCGATGACGCTGCGCCTGCCCTACATTCCCGTGACCCGGGTCGAGAACTACTGCGCGACGGGGACCGAGGCGTTCCGCGGCGCGGTGTATGCGGTCGCCTCGGGCGCGGTCGACATCGCGCTCGCGCTCGGCGTCGAGAAGCTCAAGGACACGGGCTACGGCGGGCTGCCGCAGCGCGGCCGCGGCGCGCTGCAGAACATGACCTGGGCCAACATCTCGGCGCCCGGCTCGTTCGCGCAGCTCGCGGCGGCCTACCGTGCCAAGCACTGCGTCGATGCAAAGGACCTCAAGCGCGCGATGGCGCACATCTCGGTGAAGAGCCACGACAACGGCGCGAAGAACCCGAAGGCGCACCTGCGCAACCGCATTACCGAAGAGACGGTGCTGAACGCACCGATGATCGCCGAGCCGCTCGGCCTGTACGACTGCTGCGGCGTCTCGGACGGCTCGGCCTGCGCGATCGTGACCACGCCGGACATCGCGCGCGGCCTCGGCAAGACGGACCTCGTGTCGGTGAAGTCGGTGCAGCTCGCGGTCTCGAACGGGCAGGAAGTGCAGTACGGCGACTGGGACGGCTCGTACTTCGCCACCACGCGCGCCGCGGCCAAGCGCGCCTATGCCGAAGCCGGCATCGACGATCCGCGCAAGCGCGTGTCGATGTTCGATGTGCACGACTGCTTCTCGGTGACCGAGCTGGTCACCATGGAGGACCTCGGCATCTCGCCCGAGGGCGGCGCGATCAAGGACATCCTCGACGGCTTCTACGACGCCGACGGCAAGCTGCCCTGCCAGATCGACGGCGGTCTGAAGTGCTTCGGCCACCCGATCGGCGCCTCGGGGCTGCGCATGATCTACGAGATGTACCTGCAGCTGCAGGGGCGGGCGGACGAGCGCCAGAGGTCGGACCCGGTGCTCGGCCTGACCCACAACCTGGGCGGCTTCCCGAGCCAGAACGTGTCGTCGATCACCATCGTCGGCGCGCACGGCGCATAGCTGCGGCCCGCGGCCGGAGCGGCGGTCATCGTTTGTCGACGCCCCCGAATGGGGCGACGGGCGCGCGGCATAATGTGCGCCCTATGGGCTTGATTCGCAGGATGGTTTCGGCCGCAGGCGGGCTGGCCGCGGCGCTTGCGCTCGCGGCGCTGGTCGCCGGCTGCGGCGCCGAGTCGAACGGCAAGACCGTCAAGCGTCCGCCGCGAGCCCATCTGGTCGAGCTGTTCGAGGTCAAGTCCGGACGCCTGGCCTATACCGCGCGCCGCGCCGGGAGCCTGCGCGCGCTGCGCTCGGTGAAGATCGTGAACGAGGAGGAGGGGCGGCTCACCGCGGTGCCGGTGCGCGAGGGCGACCGCGTCGCCGCGGGCGACGTGCTCGCGCGCTACGACGACCGCATCCTGCGCGCGCAGCTCGACAAGGCCGCCGCGACGCGCAAGCAGGCCGAGGTCGACTACCAGCGCAACCGCCAGATGAAGGCCAAGGGCTTCGTCAGCGAAGACGCGGTGTCGCGTGCGGCGACGGTGTACGAGGTGGCGCGCGCCGAGGAGCGGCTGCTTGCCGCGCGGCTGGAGAACATGATCCTGACCGCGCCGTTCGACGGCGTCGTCTCGCAGCGCCTGGTCGAGCCGGGCAACGCCACGGCGCAGCACACGCATCTGCTCACGGTCATCGATCCATCGCGGCTGGTCACCGATGTGACCGTATCGGAGCTCGTCATTCCGCATCTCAATATCGGAGATCCGGCCCAGGTCCGCATCGACGCGCTCGGCGAGACGCTGCACGCGGGTCGCATCGTGCGCATCCATCCGGCGATCGATCCGGCTTCGCGCACCGGGCTGGTCGAGGTCGCGCTCGATCCGGTGCCGACGGGCGCGCGCGCGGGCCAGTTCTGCCGCGTCGTCCTGTCGACCGGCGTCGCCGAGCGGCTGGTGGTGCCGCTCTCGGCACTGCAGCGCGATGCACAGGGCGAGTACGTCATGGTCCACGCCAAGGACGGCACGGTCGAGCGCCGCGGCGTGACGAGCGGCCTGCGGCTCGCCGACCGGGTCGAGATCCGCGCCGGCCTCGAGCCCGGCGAGCGCGTCGTCGTCAAGGGCTTCATCGGCCTGAAATCGGGCCAGAAGGTCAAGCCGGTGGGGCGCGAGGCGGCGAAGCCGGCGGACGCGCAGCAGCCGACGCCGCCCGGCAAGGCGCCGGCCAAGGGAGGCTGAGGCATGCGGCGCGGCGGCGTCGCGGTGTGGTGCATCCACCATCCGGTGAGCACGGCGATGCTCACGCTGACCGCGATCGTGCTCGGTTTCTTCGCGCTCGGGCGCCTGTCGATCGACCTGCTGCCGCAGCTGATCTACCCGGAGATCGGCGTGCGCATCCTCGAGCCGGCGGTGCCGACCAACATCATGGAGGACCAGATCACACGCCAGCTCGAGGAGCAGCTCGCGATCACCGAGGACGCCGTCGGGGTCGAGTCGACCACCATGGAGGGCACCACCGAGCTGGAGCTGTACTTCGACTACGGCAAGGACATCGACATCGCGCTGCGCGACGCGAGCACGCGCCTGGACCGCGCCAAGCGCTTCCTGCCGACGACCATCGATCCGCCGATCATCTTCAAGCGCGATCCGGCGCAGATTCCGGTCATGGAGTTCGTGGTCAGCTCGCAGCTGCGCGGCATGACCGAGCTGCGCAGCTGGACCGACGACATCTTCGCCAAGTACTTCCTCAACCTGCCGGGGGTCGCCTCGGTCGAGGTGGGCGGCGGCCTGGTGCGCGAGGTGCACGTGCTGCCCGACCAGCGCCGCCTCGCCGGGCTGGGGCTGTCGGTCGAGGACCTGATCGCCGCCATCCAGCGCGGCAACGTCGACGAGCCGGCCGGCAGGCTGCAGATGGCCGGCCAGCAGTACACCAGCCGTACCTCGGGGCGCGTGCAGAGCGTCGCCGAGCTCGGCGCGCTGCCGGTGCGCCTGCCGAACGGCACCGCGGTGCCGCTCGCCGAGATCGCCGAGGTGATCGACGTGCACGAGGACGAGCGCATCCGCGTGCGCTACAACGGCACGCCGGGCGTGCGCATCGCGGTGCAAAAGCAGCCTACGGCGAACACCGTAGACGTCGCCGACGTCGTCAACGCGCGGCTCGATTCGCTCTACGAGCGCCGGCTGGTGCCCGAGGACGTGCGCGTCGACAAGGTTTCCGACCAGTCGATCTATGTGCGCCAGTCGCTCAACAACGCGGCGACCGCCGCGCTCGCCGGCGCGGTCCTGGCAATGGTGGTGGTCTATGCCTTCCTCGGCAGCGTGCGCGGCACGCTGATCATCGGCTCGGCGATCCCGATCTCGATCATGATCACCTTCGTCATCATGGCGCTCGGCGGGCTGTCGCTCAACCTGATGACGCTCGGCGGCCTCGCGCTCGGCATCGGCATGCTGGTCGATAACACCATCGTCATGCTCGAGAACATCGAGCGCCACCAGCGCGAGGGCGAGTACGGGCTCGACGCGGCCGCCAACGCGGCCTCCGAGGTCAACAGCCCGATCATCGCCGCGACCTCGACCAACCTGGCAGCGGTGGTGCCGTTCCTGTTCATCAGCGGCCTGGTGGGGCTGCTGTTCCGCGAGCTGATCTTCACTATCTCGGCGGCGATCGTCGCCTCGCTGGTGGTCGCGGTGACGCTGGTGCCGGCGCTCGCCGCGCGCGGCCGGCCGACGCGGCCCTCGGCGGTGACGCGCTTCGTGCAGCGCATGGTCGGCACGGCGCAGGCGCTCTACGTGCCGGTGGTTGCGGCGACCACGCGCGTGCCCTGGCTGGCGGTGATCGTCGCGCTGGCGCTGCTCGGCGGCTTCGGCGCCCTGTTCCTGAACCTCACCGGCAAGCAGGCCTTCCTGCCGACGATGGACGACGGCCGAGTCCAGGTGCAGATCTTCGCCGACCCGGGCGGCTCGCTCGACGCGATGGACCGCACGGTGCAGAGGCTCGAGGACATCGCGCTGGCGCAGGGCGACGTAGAAGGCATCTCGGTGCTCGCCGGCGGCTCGATCTTCGGGCGCACGCAGCGCGAGCGCCCGAACCGCAGCACGCTGTCGATCCAGCTCGCGCCGGTCACCGAGCGCGCGCGCAGCGTAGAGGGCTGGGTGGCGGACTTCAGCCGCGCGGTGGCGAGCGCCGAGCTCGCCGGCGTGAAGGTGCTCGCGCGCCCCGCCGGGGTGCGTGGGCTGCGAATCTCGCGCTCGGACGAGGACGTCAGCGTGCGCGTGCAGGGCCCGGACCTCGGCGTGCTCGCCGACATCGGCGACCGGCTCGCCGCGCGGCTGCGCGCGCACTCGGGCCTGCGCAACGTGCAGCACAGCGCCGAGGAGATCCGCCAGGAGTTCGCGGTGCGCGTCGACCGCGGCCGCGCTGCGGAGCTCGGCATCGACGTCGCGCACATCGGCCGCGCGATGAAGGTCGCGCTCGACGGCATCATCGTGAGCGACTTCATCGAGAATGACCGCGCCTACGACGTGCGGGTGCGCCTGCCGCAGCGCACGATCGACAGCCCGGCGGCGCTCGAGGCGGTGCTGCTGTTCGGCGCGCAGGGCGGACGCCGGCCCGTCTACCTGGGCGACGTCGCGAAGGTCGAGCTCATCGTCTCGCCTGCCGAAGTGCGGCGCGAGAACCAGCGGCGCATCGTCGAAGTGAAGGCGGCGCTCACCGGCGAGCAGCCGCTCGGCGCGGTGGTGAGCGCGCTGCGCGACGACCTGCGCGACTTCGAGCTGCCGGCGGGCTACGCGCTGTACTTCGCCGGCGCCTACGACAGCCTGAAAAAGGGCAACGTGCTGGTGCTGACCCTGGCCGGGCTGGCGCTGTTCCTGGTGTTCGTGGTGATGGCCGTGCAGTACGAATCGCTGCGCAATCCGCTGGTCATCCTGCTCGGCGTGCCGTTCGCGCTGATCGGCGTGGTGATCGGGCTGCTCGCGACCGGGCTGCCGCTGTCGATGCCGGTCTGGCTCGGCGTCATCATGCTGATCGGCATCGTGGTGAACAACGCGATCGTGCTGGTTGAGTACATCGAGCTGCTGCGCCGGCGCGGCACCGCGCTGGTCGACGCGGTGATCGGGGCGGCGCGGCTGCGCCTGCGTCCGATCATGATGACGACGCTCACCACGGCAGTCGGCATGTCGCCGCTCGCGCTCGGGCTCGGCGCAGGCTCCGAGATGCTGCAGCCGCTCGCCGTGTGCATGGTCTTCGGGCTGGTGTTCTCGATGTTCGTCAGCCTGCTGCTGATCCCCGCGATCTACCTGGTCGCGCAGCCGCGCGGGGCGCGCGGCGCGGGTGCGGCGATCGGGCCGGCGGCGCCGCGGACACCGGCGGCGAGCGCTCAGGGCCGCTAGACGGGCCGCTCGCCCCTGATCGTGACGCGCAGCCCGCGGCGGCGCTGCGGGTAGTAGTCCCAAAGGGCGTGGTGCTGGGCGCAGCGGTTGTCCCAGAACGCGACCGAGCCGGGCCGCCAGTGGAAACGGCACTGCAGCTCCGGCGTCTCGACGAGCCGGAAGAGCATCTCGAGCAGCGCGTCGCTCTCGTGCTTTTCGAGCTGCAGGATGCGGCGCGTGAAGATGCGGTTGACGAACAGCGCCTTGCGCCCGCTGACCGGGTGGGTGCGGATGACCGGATGCTCGGCCGACGGGTACGAGGCCGCGTTTTCCATGCCTTCGTAGCGACCGCGATAGGTCGTCTCGCCGTCGTGCAGCGCGGTCATGCCCTCGAGCAGGCGCTGCATCGGGGTGGACAGCGCCTCGTAGGCCGCGGTCATGCTCGCGAACAGCGTATCGCCGCCTTCTGCAGGGACCTCCAGCATGTAGAGGATCGTGCCAAGCGGCGGCTCGGGGTCGCAGGACACGTCCGAATGCCAGTCCTCGCCGGCGATGCGTTTCGTGTCCGCGTCGGCGTAGATCTCCATGATCTCCGGATGCCCCTCGAGCAGCCGTGGCCAGGCGGGATGCAGATGCAGCTCGCCGAAGCGCCGGCCGAAGGCCTTCTGCTGCTCGGGGGTCAAGTGCTGGTCGCGAAAGAACAGCACGCAGTGCTCGGCGAGCGCGTCACGCAGCGCAGCGATCTGCGCATCGTCGAGCGGCTGCGACAGGTCGAGGCCGAGAACTTCCGCGCCGCAGCTGGGCGTGGTCTTGCGCAGATCGAGTCGGGCGCGCGTCATCCCGGTCCGCCTAGAGCACGGCGGAGGTCCCGCCGTCCAGATTGATGCTGGTGCCGGTGACGTAGCTCGCCGCGGCCGACGCGAGGAAGGCGACCACGTTCGCCACTTCCTCGGCGTCGCCGACGCGCCCGAGCGGGATGTCCTTCGCCATTTCCGCGTACAGCGTCTCGACGTCGACCCCGCGCTGCGCGGCCCGCCGCTGGTGCTGGCCGGCGCGCACCAGGCCGATGCAGATCGTGTTCACCAGAATGCCCTGCGGCGCGTACTCCTTCGACAGCGCCTTGGTCAGCGCGAGGCCGGCCGCCCGGGTCACCGTCGTCGGCATCGAGCGCGCGCGCGGCTGCTTGGCGCCGATGTTGGTGATGTTGATGATGCGTCCGCCGCCGGCGCGCTGCATGTGGGGAATCGCGAGCCGCGCCAGGCGCACCGCCGCGAACAGCTTCAGGTCGAAGTCCGCCTGCCAGGTCGCGTCATCGACCGCCTCGAACGCGCCGGTGGCCGAGGTGCCCGCATTGTTGACGAGGATGTCGATGCGCCCGAAGCGACCCACCACGTCGGCGACCAGGCGCGTGCAGTCTTCGGCGCGGCTGACGTCGGCGGCCACCGCGAGCGCCTCGGCGCCGGCGGCGCGCAGCGCGTCCGCCGTGCGCTCGAGCCCCTCGGCACCCCGTGCGGCGACCGCGACGCGCGCACCCTCCGCCGCGAGGCGCAGCGCGCTCGCCCGGCCGATGCCCTGCGTGCCGCCCGTGACCAGCGCGACCCTGTCCCTCAGTCCCAGATCCATGCCCCGGCCTCCCTTGCGGCGATTCTACGCAGCCGGCCGAGGCGCCGCGGCGCGTTTCGCAGGGCGGGGCAGCGCGTGGGCGCAATGCGGGACAATTCCACGGCAGGCCGAGACGCGCCGCGGCATAATTCCCGGGTCTTTGGGGGGTGCGTATGTCGCAGACTGAAACGATCACCGCGGGTCAGGGCGCGCGCGGCCCGGCGCACGCCGCAGCCGCGGCTTACGACCCGGCCATTGCGCTGGATTTTTTCAAGGCGGTCGGGACCCCGGAAGAGGTCGCCCCGGGGACCACCTTCTTCGTCGAGAACGAAAAAGGCTCGCGCCTGCTGCTCAAGCGCGACAAGATGTATCTGCTGCTCGAAGGCGAGGTGAGCCTCGTCGCGGGCAACCGGCCGATCGGTCAGGTGGGCAAGGGCGAGATCTTCGGCGAAATGGCTTCGCTGACGCACTCGCCGCGCAGCGCCACGGCGCTCGCCAGGTCGCGCTGCCGGTTGATCGCGCTCGACGACCGCGCGTTCGAGGCCGCGCTGACGCGCAACCCCGGGTTCGCGCTGATGCTGCTCACCGTGCTCATCGGGCGGCTGCGCGAAGCGAATCGCCAGATGATCGAAAGCGGCGCCCCGGCCGCGGAAAGGACCTGGCAGGACGCCTACGTGTTCGAGCGCAAGCTGGTCGCCGAGCTGGTGAAGGAATTCGAGCACGATCCGCCGAAGTTCTACGACGCCAAGAAGCCGATCATGCAGGAAGGCCAGGCGGGCCTGTTCATGTACGTCGTTCTGAAAGGCAGCGTGGTGATCTTCCTGAACGGCAATCCGGTCGAGCGCGTCGGGCCGGGCGGCGTGTTCGGCGAGCTTGCGCTGCTCGACCAGCAGCCGCGCGCGGCAAGCGCGGTTGCCCAGACCGACTGCGAGCTGCTCGCGATCAGCCGCAAGGCGCTGCTCGAGCTGATCGCGACGAAGCCGGCCTTCGGACGATCGCTGCTCGCGGCGGTGGCGGACCGCGGCCGCTTCATGGTTTCGCTGCTGCGCTAGCGCTAGCCTTGGCGTCTCGACGCAGCTGCCCGTCCGAGGCCGATGTTCCGGGACGCCCGACCGAGCGCTTCGCTTTCGAATCCGCGACGAGGGCGGCGCCCGGCGGTTGATCGTCGACGCTGAGTTCGAGCGGAACAGCGCGACCTGCGCCGGCAACGTGCTGGCACCGGCTGGACTGACATCGACATGGATCTGATCGACGCCTGCCTCGAGCGCGCGCGGCGCGCGCCACGCCGGCTGGTGCTGCCCGAAGGCGGCGACGCGCGCGTCGTCGCCGCCGCGCGGCGCCTCGCCGACGGGGGCATCGCGCGGCCGATCGTGATCGGCGCCGCGCCCGGCACGCTGCCCGCGGGGGTCGTGGCGCGTGATCCGCATGCCGACGGCGCCGCCTATGCCGCGCGCTATGCGGCGGCGCGCGGCACCGGCTCCGCAATTGCGCTGCGCGCGGTGCGCAAGCCGCTGTTTCATGCCGGGATGATGCTCGCCGCGGGCGACGCCGACGCGATGCTCGCCGGCGTGGCGCACCCGAGCGCGCGCGTCATCGAGGCGGGGTTGATGACCGTCGGCCTGGCCGCGGGCATCCGTACGCCCTCGAGCTTCTTTCTCATGATCGTGGGCGAGCGCATGCTGGTGTACGCAGACTGCGCGGTCAACGCCGACCCGGATGCCGATGCGCTCGCCGACATCGCGCTCGCCTCGGCCGAGAGCTGCCGCCGCCTGACGGGTGCCGAGCCGCGCGTCGCGCTGCTTTCGTTCTCGACCCACGGCAGTGCGCGCCATGCCCGCATCGACAAGCTGCGGCGCGCACTCGCCATCGCGCGCGCGCGCGCCCCGGCGCTTGCCATCGACGGCGAGCTGCAGGCCGATGCGGCGCTGGTCCCCGAGGTGGCGGCGAAGAAGCTGAAGGACGTGGGCGAGGTGGCCGGACGCGCCAACGTGCTGGTGTTCCCCGACCTTGACGCGGGCAATATCGGCTACAAGCTTACCCAGCATCTCGCCGGCGCGCGCGCCATCGGCCCGATTCTGCAGGGCTTCGCGCGCCCGCTGTCCGATCTTTCGCGCGGCGCGAGCGTCGAGGACATCGTCGCGACCGCCGCGGTCGTGCTGGCGCAGATCCAGGCGTAGCGATGAGGATTCTCGAGACCGGCGATCGCGGGCCGGGCGCCTGAACGCGGCCGTTGCTAGCGCTGTGCCAGCGGTACGTAGGCGCGCGGCGCCGGGCCGTTGTAGAGCGTCAGCGGCCGGATGAGGATGTTGTTCTCGAACTGCTCGAGCACCGAGACGACCCAGCCCGGCATGCGGCCGATCGCGAAGATCGGCACGAACAGGTCGGACGGGATGGCGTTCAGGTAGTAGACGACGCCGGCGTAGAAATCGACGTTCACGTTGACGCCGTGGCGCGCGTAGGGCTTCATCGCCTCGACCAGCGCCTCGAGGATGCGGTACCACTGCGGCTGGCCCATCTCGCGCGAGAGTCTCTCGACGCCGGCGCGCATGTGACGTGCCCTTGGGTCTTCTGCCCGGTAGACGCGATGTCCGAACCCCATGACCGGTTCCTTGTTCGCCCGCTTCGTCTTTACGTAGTCTGCGGCCTTCGAGGCAT